>ENA-OQJN01000373-OQJN01000373.1-human-gut-metagenome-genome-assembly--contig:-NODE-373-length-19473-cov-5.782539_pt1 | contig 19473 bp, 20 predicted proteins | sample MGYA00242610_ERZ504777 | MGnify/ENA primary metagenome ERZ504777 (study PRJEB26092, sample SAMD00036350) | human gut metagenome | host: Homo sapiens | study: EMG produced TPA metagenomics assembly of... | reverse complement strand
GTCAATGAGAAAAAAACGGTATGTAATTGGATTGCGCCCAATGAAGCATTTAGAAGAAGTGTTAAATTCTTAAAAAAGAGACAGCAGGCAAAGTCAGAAAAAGAGGATCATTCATGCGTTTGTCGTGCAATATTATGCTTTTTTGTTGAAAAATGTAGGAAGATATAGTAAACTAAAACTGAATATAATTAATTAGGAGGTGAAAAAGTGAAAAGAAAAATAGTAGTGGTACTATTTGCTGTGATGTTGGCTTTTTCTGGTTGCAGCAAAGGGGAGACAAGTCAGCCGGAAAAGGAACCAGAGAAAAATGAGAGCGTAAAAGATGATGCAGAAGAGGAATTAGAGAATGGCACAGATAAAATAGAGCAGAAATTAGGAGTCTATTATATAGACGAAACAACAGGAGAAATTACCAGAGATGAGGTGACTGTGGCAGGAGAGTTGCAGGAAGCAATTGTTGCAAAATTAAAAGAAGCATCTGTATTATCTGAAACTTGTGAGGTTCAAAGTGTTTCTGTGAATGATTCCGAAGATAAGATTGATTTAGATGTTAATACAGCATTTGGTGATTATCTAAGAGGAATGGGGACGACCGGTTCGGAACAGGTACTAGAATGTGTTGTTAGGACATACTCAGAGGCGTATGATTGTGATGGAGTTAAAATTACAGAAAACGGAAATCCGCTTGATACAGGACATGCCGTTTTGGAAGGATATATCAGCTATGATTAGGTAAGAGTGAAGAGGAAAAAAAGATGAAAAGCATAAGAAAAAGGTTTGTGGCAATTATTCTGCTTGCAGTGATGGTGTTTTCTGATTTTCAGATGAGCACATCATTGGCAATGGACAATAGTTCGGCGGTAGAAGAAACAGAAGTAGCTGAAACAGACGCGGCCAATACAGTAAAAGCAGAAAACAGATTGAATTATATTTTGGTAGAAAGTCCCTATTTGGAATCACCGAACACACAAAACATTGTTGTGTCTTGGGGAGATGGAACAGAACAGATAAGCAATATGCGGATTACTGTGCAAAAAGAAGATGGTTCAACAGAAGAATGGACATGCAGTAATCAGTCTGGATATCTGTATGTGTTCTCGAAAGAATATGTGGATGAAAGTGAGCAGAGTACATATAAGGTAACAGACATCAGATTTGAGGAAAATCAGCAAGAACAATGTTTTTATTAACTGACTTAAATGTAGAAGCAGAATTTGGAGTGAACAAAGCATACGATGGGATTGGAGAACTGCAGCCGTTGGATCCGGAAGATGCAGTGGAGACATCGATAGTAACGATTGGCGAAAATGGAGAAACTGAGGCACAGGATAATATTGCATTAGCGTTAACTGCCGTTTCAGAAGAGATGGGAGCAGCAGCGGGAATAAGAAGCGCAGAAAAAGCGGGTGAGATTGTCGTGGCGCTGGATCCTGGACATGATAACAGGCATGGCGGGACAAGTGGGTCAGGTCTGACAGAACAAGAATTGACTCTAAAAATAGCGAAGTATGCAAAGGCAGAATTAGAGACATATAATGGTGTGAAAGTTTATATGACAAGAACAACTGCAGCGTGTCCTTATCCGGAAACGGGAACTTCGGGGGCTTGTATTGAGAAAAGAGTACAGGCAGCAGCAAAAGCAGGAGCAAAAATATATGTAAGTATTCATTTGAATTCAGGACCTGCCAGCGCAAATGGTGCAGAAATTATTATCCCGAATAGTAGTTGGAAACCGCAATTGTCAACGCAGGGAAAAGAACTTGCAGAGAAAATATTAAATGAACTGGCAGCAGTTGGTTTAAACAAACGTCCGACACCGATTTACAGCAAAGATACTACTGTCAATGAGAAATATCCAGATGGTTCTATTTCAGATTATTATTCAGTTCAAATCTGTGCGAAAGAAGCTGGAATACCGGGAATTATTGTGGAACATGCTTTCTTGAGCAATGCAAATGATGTGAACAAGTTCTTGAAAACTGAGGCAGGATTAAAAAAGCTCGGTGTTGCAGATGCAACAGGGATTGCGAAGTACTTGGGACTGAGTAAAGGACAGTGGGTTCAGGTCGGAGATAAATGGAAATATCTAACGAATGGGAAGTACGTAGTAAACCAGTGGATGAATATTTCAGGAGAAACATACTATTTCGATGGAAATGGATATCGGGTAACAGGATGGCAGACAATAGCCGGAAAGAAATATTACTTTATGTCAGATGGTCATATGCACACCGGCTGGTTATCATTCGGGAGTCGATATTATTATATGATGCCGGATGGTCATATGCACACCGGTTGGTTATCATTTGGAAGTACCTATTATTATATGAATGATGAAGGGTTGCGTGTAACAGGCTGGCAGACGATAGCCGGAAAGAAATACTATTTTATGCCGGATGGAACAAGATATAGTAATGGATGGTTATCATTTGGAAGTACTTATTATTATATGATGCCGGATGGTCATATGCACACCGGTTGGCTGTCGTTTGGAAGTACTTACTATTATTTAAATAGTAATGGAGTAAGAGTAACGGGCTGGCAGACGATAGATGGAGAAGAGTACTATTTTGATAAAAATGGAGTCAGACAAGAAGGATATTTGATTGAAGGTACAAGTGCTGTAACTGCAAACAATCTGGCTATGTACTTTAAAAGAAAAAATGGTGTTTATTCAACTTTTTATAAAAATTCTGATGCACCAACGATAGAAAAGTTTTGCCAAATTTATGTAGAAGAGGCAAAAGCAGAAGGTATCAAAGTAGAAGTCGCATTTATGCAAGCTATGGTTGAAACAGGCTGGTTGAAATTTGGCGGATCTGTACAGATTTCTCAGTATAATTTTGCTGGTATTGGTGCTTTAGATGGCGGCGTACAAGGAGCAACGTTTAAAACTGTAAGGGAAGGTGTCAGGGCACAGATACAACATTTAAAAGCCTATGCGAATGAAAAGTCACTCAATAATACACAGGTTGATCCAAGGTTTCATTTGGTAAAACGAGGATCGGCAAAATATGTTGAATGGTTAGGTCAGAAAGAGAACCCAAATGGATACGGTTGGGCAACAGCGGAAGAGTATGGATATAAAATCCTTCGATTGATAAAAGAATTATAGTGTATAAGAAAAATGGAGATGTATTTTTACATCTCCGTTTTTGCATAGAAAAACTTAAGAAGATAAATATTGTATAAACACACCAAATCTGATATTATAATAAAGTATGTAAAAAAATTGTAAGAATTTGCAATAAAATTGTAAAGAGGGAGTAGTATGAAAAATATAATAAACTGGAGAAGCTCAAGAACAAGAATGTTTATGCTGTTTATCGTAGATGTGTTGACCATTGTTGTGAATGCATATTTGTCTTTGATTATCAGACATGAGCTGCACTATAGCTGGATACCACAGGAATATATTAACAGTATCAAGAGTTATATGCTGATTAACATTATCACAACAATTGTGATCTTTATCTTGATGAAACTATATAAGAGTGTATGGTCATTTGCGAGTGTGCATGAATTTACGCTTATTTTTGGAGCCTGTATTTTGTCGACCGCATTTCAGGCATTGGGAATGCAGTTCTTAGTATTGAAAGTGCCGAGAAGTTACTATATCTTTTATTTCTTCTTGCTATTGATGACGACAACTGTCACAAGATTTTCATATAGAGGGCTTCGTATTGTGATGCACGGTTTGAACAGACCGGAAGAAAGAATTTTAAATACGATGGTCATTGGAGCCGGAGAAGCTGGAAGCATGATTATTCATGAGTTGAAATTCAGCAAACATTTGAACCGCAAGGTTGTATGTGTCATTGATGATAATCCATCAAAAAAAGGGAAATATCTACACGGTGTTCCGATTGTGGGCAATAAAGATACGATCATTGAGAAAGCCAAAGAATATAATGTGGACGAAATTGTATTGGCAATTCCTTCGGCAGGGACAAAAGTCACAAGAGACATTTTGAGAATTTGCAATCAGACAGAATGTAAGTTGAAAGTGCTTCCGGGAATGTATCAGTTTATTACGGAAGAAGTCAGCGTTTCAAAACTTCGTGAAGTTTCGATTGAGGATCTGCTTGGAAGAGATGCAATTGATATTGATTTGGACAGTGTTCTTGGATATGTAAAAGGAAAAACAGTTCTTGTTACAGGTGGCGGCGGCTCTATCGGAAGCGAACTTTGCCGACAGGTGGCAAAATATAATCCGAAATGTTTGATTATATTTGATATCTATGAAAATAATGCATATGATATTCAACAGGAATTGAAAAAGAAATATCCGATGCTGCATTTGGAGACCTTGATTGGCTCTGTGAGAAATACAAAGCGTATCGAGAGTGTTATGGAATTATATCGGCCGGATATTGTATATCATGCAGCAGCGCATAAGCATGTACCGCTTATGGAGGACAGCCCAAATGAAGCGATTAAAAACAATGTATTTGGAACGTATAAGACAGCACGTGCGGCGGACAAGTATGGTGTGAAGAAATTTGTTTTGATTTCTACAGATAAAGCTGTAAATCCGACAAATATCATGGGCGCATCTAAGAGAATGTGTGAGATGATTATTCAGACATTTAGTAGATATTCTAATACAGAGTTTGTAGCGGTTCGATTTGGAAACGTGCTTGGAAGTAATGGAAGTGTAATTCCATTGTTTAAAAAGCAGATGGCAGCTGGCGGACCGGTGACGGTCACTCATCCAGATATCATTCGTTATTTTATGACAATTCCAGAGGCTGTTTCACTTGTGCTTCAGGCAGGGGCATATGCGAAAGGTGGAGAAATCTTTGTGTTGGATATGGGAGAGCCGGTTAAGATTGCGGATCTTGCAAAGAATTTGATCCGTCTTTCTGGTTATACTTTAGGTGTAGACATGGAAATTAAATATACAGGACTTCGCCCAGGAGAAAAATTGTACGAAGAGCTTCTGACAAAAGAAGAAGGTTTACAAAAAACAGAAAACGAATTAATATATATAGGAAAGCCATTGGAATTTGACGAGGTTCATTTCTTGAGTGAATTGAGAAAGTTAGAGCAGGCAGCAATTGATGAACGGTTTGATGTAAAAGAAATTGTTTCTGGTATTGTGCCGACATATCATATCAGAGAAGAAGATAAAGAACGTGATTCTGCAATCTATCAGGAATTTTGCAAGCTCGGAAGAGCGAGTCATGAAGGACCAGTCATGGAGGAGTAGTTATGAGTAAAATGAATATATTATTTTCACCACCGGATATCACGGAGGAAGAGATCGGAGAAGTAGTCGATACACTGAAAAGCGGATGGATTACAACCGGTCCAAAAACAAAGTTGTTTGAACAGAACATTGCAAAGTTTTGCAATACAAGCAAAGCGGTATGCTTGAATTCTGCAACAGCGTGTGCAGAGATGGCATTGCGTGTTCTGGGAATAGGACCAGGAGATGAGGTAATTACAAGCGCTTACACCTACACTGCATCTGCTAGTGTTGTCTGTCATGTGGGAGCAAAATTAGTTTTGGTAGACACGCAGAAAGATTCGTATGAGATGGATTATGAGGCGTTAGAAGAAGCGATTACAGAAAAAACAAAAGCAATTATTCCGGTTGACATAGCCGGAGTAATCTGCGATTACGAAAAAATATATGAGATTATAGAGAGAAAGAAGAGTTTGTTTCAGGCGAGCAGTGAACTGCAGGAAAAATTAGGACGTATTGCAGTAGTTGCAGATGCAGCACATGCGTTTGGCGCAATGCGTGATGGAAAACATTGCGGAGAAATTGCTGATTTTACAAGCTTTTCTTTTCATGCCGTGAAGAATCTTACGACAGCGGAAGGTGGAGCCTTAGTGTGGAGAGATATAGACGGTGTGGATAATGATACGCTGTATAAAAAGTTTATGCTGTTATCACTACATGGGCAGTCTAAAGATGCGTTGGCAAAAACACAGCTTGGCGCGTGGGAATATGATATTGTGGCGCCTTATTTTAAATGTAACATGACGGATATTATGGCTTCATTAGGACTTGTGCAGTTGAAAAGATATCCGGGAATTTTGGAGAGAAGAAAGGCGCTTATTGAAAAATATAATGAGGGCTTAAAAGATCTTCCGATTACTGTGTTGCAGCATTATGGAGAAAATTTTGTTTCAAGCGGACATCTGTATTTGGTACGAGTGGACGGAAAGACAAGACAGGAGTGCAATGACATTATTATAAAGATGGCAGAGCGTGGAATCACTACGAATGTACATTATAAGCCGTTGCCAATGTTGACGGCATATAAGAGTCTGGGATTTGATAAGGCAGATTATCCGAATGCGTGCGATTTGTTTGAAAATGCAATCACCTTGCCGCTTCATACGAAATTGACTGATGAAGAAGTGGATTATGTAATTCAAAATTTTAAAGAATGTATAGAATAGGAATTAAGTAGATCATGAGAAAGTGGAATGACCTTCCGAAAGAAATGCAAGTGGAACAAGTAAAAAAATATTATGAAATACTGCAATGCCATAAGGGAAGTTTGCTGGCAAAACGAACTTTTGATATCATAGTTGCGAGTCTGCTTGTCGTAATTCTTTCACCGATATTACTTTTGCTGAGTATTTTGATCAAAATAGATTCACCGGGACCGGTGATGTTTCGTCAGGTAAGAGTGACAACATATGGAAAACCGTTTCGTATCTTTAAATTCCGCACAATGGTAAATAATGCGGATAAGATTGGAACACAGGTAACAACAAAGGGAGATTCCAGAGTAACTCGTATGGGAAAGATGCTTAGAGGTTGTCGATTGGATGAGTTGCCACAGCTTTTTAATGTGTTAAAAGGTGAGATGTCTTTTGTTGGGACAAGACCGGAAGTAGAAAAATATGTTGCACATTATACAGATGAGATGAAAGCAACTCTGCTTATGCCGGCTGGAATAACCTCAAGAGCAAGTATAGAGTATAAAGATGAGGAACGATTGCTTGAGTCGGCAGAGAATGCAGATGAGGTATATATCCATCAGGTACTGCCGGAGAAGATGAAGTATAATTTAAGAGCAATTGAAAAATTCAGTTTTTGGGATGATATAAAAACAATGTTTGCCACTGTGATAGCGGTGATAAAATAGTAGAGGAGAACGACACGCATGAATGTATGGATTGTTAATCATTATGCAATTCCACCGAGTATGGGAGGATTAGTAAGACATTATTATTTTTCGAAATATCTACAGAAAAATGGTCATACAGTAAAGATATTTACTTCCAGTAAAATACACAATACGGATATTAATATGATTCGTGATAAATCGCTTTATAAAGAAGAGATAGTGGACGGAATTGAGTACACGTTTGTGAAGAGCAGAGATTACAAAGGAAATGGTTTGCAAAGAATACTGAATATGGTTGAATTGCCGTTTCAAATGTGGAAAACAATGAAGCTTTTTTTCAAAAAAGAAAAACCTGATGTAATCTACACTTCGTCACCGGACTTGTTTGTGGCATTTTTTGCGTTGGTGTTTGGTCGAAAGAAAAAAATTCCAGTTGTTGTGGAAGTCCGCGATCTTTGGCCGGAGTCGATTGTAGAGTATAAAAGGATGTCCAGAAAAAATCCGGTTATTCAGGTGTTGTACCAGTTGGAAAAGTGGATTTATAAGAAGGCGGACAGATTGATTTTTACTATGCCAGGAGGCAAAGAGTATATTAAAGATAAAGGCTGGGATAAAGCAATAGATTTACGAAAAGTACACCATATTAACAATGGAGTAGATTTAGAGGAGTTTGAATACAATAAACGAAACAACCATGTTTGTGATGAAGATTTAGAGTCAAATGATAAAAAAATAGTTTATGTGGGTTCGATCCGCCTTGCAAATAACTTGGGACAATTAATAAAAGCTGCAAAGGTTCTAAAAGAGAAGCATAGAGACGATATTAAATTTTTGATATATGGTGATGGGACTGAAAAGGAGCAACTGGAGAAATTTGCTTGCGAAGAAAATTTAAATGTAGTGTTCAAAGGGAAGGTTGAGAAAAAATATATACCATATATATTGAGTAAGGCAGATGTAAATATTATCAATGTGAAAAATACCGGATTGACGAAATATGGCTGTAGTTGGAATAAACTTTTTGAGTATATTGCAAGTGAGAATCCAATAGTGTGTAATTTCCCACAGAAATATGACTTGATAAATGAGTATCATTTAGGAAAGAGTGAAAAGTTTGCATCTAGCAGAGATTATGCAAAAAGGATCAAAGAGTTGGTAGACATTACTGAGGAAGAAAGAAGAGTTGTCCGTGAGAATGCAAAGCAACTGAAGAAAGAATATGATTATCAATATCTGACAACGTGTTTGGAAAAAATATTCAGTAATGTAGTAGGAGAAAAATGATGAAGATACTTTTTTTATCGGCTGCGAACAGCATACATACTGTCAAATGGATAAATGCACTAGCGAGTAGGGGACATGAAGTTTATTTGGTATATAATAAAGGGCATGAGCCAAAGATGGATCAAATAAATAAAAATATACATCAGCACCAGTTGAAATATAAGGGTGGAGTAGGATATTATTTGAATGCGAAAGAATTGCGAAAACTGAAGAAAGAGATTTCGCCGGATATAATAAATGTTCATTATGCAAGTGGATATGGAACATTGGCTAGAAAAAGCAAACTGTGCCCAATATTATTGTCAGTATGGGGAAGTGATGTATATGATTTTCCAAATAAAAGTTTTGTCAATAAAAGTATTCTGAAAAAGAATGTTCTTCATGCGAAGAAAATCGCATCTACTAGCAATTGTATGGCAAACGAACTTAGGGACGTTTTGAAAATGCCTAAATTACAAATAGGGATTACACCATTTGGAGTTGATTTAGAGAAATTTAAAGGTTGCACGGAAGCAAAAGAAAGAAAAATCATAAGATTTTGATAGGAACAATAAAAACGTTGAAACCTTTGTATGGAATTGCAGAGCTAATAAAAGCGGTAAAGATTTTAAATGAAAATTTGGTAAAAGACGGATATGAAGAAATTTGCAAACAATTGCAGGTGGAAATCTATGGAGATGGACCACAAAAAGAAGAACTAGAAAAACTAATTCAAGAGCTTTCATTGGAGAATGTGGTATACTTAAAAGGTCAGATCCCAAACAAAGATGTACCTCAAGTGCTATCCCAATTTGATGTTTTTTTGTGCAACAAGCTTTAAAGAAAGCTTTGGAGTGGCTGTGGTAGAAGCGATGGCTATGAGCCTTCCGGTTGTAGTGACAGATACAGACGGTTTTAAAGAGGTTGTTGCAGATGGCGAGAATGGTTATATTGTTCCAATAGGAAATGAAAAGGCGATTGCATTGAAATTACAAGAATTGATTATAGATAGAAAAAAAGAGAATGCATGGGAAAAGCTGGAAGAAAACGAGTAGAGGAATTGTATGATTGGGAAAAGAATGTTGATACAATGGAAAAATTATATGAAGAAGTGAGAGTGAAAAAAGAGTGAAAGAAAAAAGATGTATTTTTCATATTCCCAATTATATAGATAAGACTAGCAAGTCGGGGTCAAGTGTCAGACCACAAATGATGATAAAAGCATTTGAAGAGATAGGCTACCATGTCGACTATGTAATGGGATATGGAAAAGAAAGAAAATCACAGATTGAAAAAATAAAACGAAATATTAGAAATGGGGTTAAATACGAATTTTTATATGCTGAGAATTCAACAACACCAACATTGCTGACAGAAAAAAATCATATTCCCAAGTATCCATTTTTAGATTTTGGTTTTTTTAAATTTTGTAAAAAATATGGAATTAAGATTGGGCTTTTTTATCGAGATGTCTATTGGAAATTTCCACTATATAAGCAGGGAGTTTCATTTGGGAAAAGAATGGTTACATTGCCAATGTTTTATTATGACTTGAAAAAATACAAAAGGTATGTGGATATATTGTATCTTCCTTCCAAAAGAATGAAGAAATATGTTGATATTCCAATTATATGCAAGGAATTACCGCCAGGTTGTGAGGCGAGAACTTTGAATGAAGAGGAACACTGTAAGAAAAAGGTAAATCAAAAACTGAATATTTTTTATGTTGGTGGAATTAGTGGACTATATAATTTGACAAAATTGTTTCAAGTTGTAAAGGAATTACCATTTGTGAAGTTAGTTGTTTGTTGTAGAGAAAATGAGTGGAAAGAACATAAAGCAGGTTACTCCCGTTACTTGAATGATAGAGTGGAAATTATTCATAAATCGGGGGAAGAGTTGGAGAAATATTATGCAGAAACGGATATTTGTTCATTGTTCTTTGAAAGTGAAGAATATAGAAGTTTTGCAATGCCAATTAAACTTTTCGAATATTTAGGTCATAAAAAACCAGTTATTGCAACTGAAAATACAGCGGCAGGAGAGTTTGTACGAGAAAATGCAGTTGGGTGGGAAGTTCCGTATAGTGAAGAAGATTTAAGAAATCTATTAAAAGAGATAAACGAGAATAAACAAACTCTTGAAAAAATGGAAAATAATATTTGTAATACATTAGAGAAAAACACTTGGAAAGCAAGAGCTTATCAAGTTGAAAAAGATTTAAGTGGTAAGAATAACTATTAGGAGGAAATAAAAATGAAACAGCAGTTATTAAAAAAAATCGAGGAAAAATCAATTACAGTAGGTGTAGTAGGATTAGGTTACGTAGGATTACCGCTTGCGGTAGAAAAAGCGAAAGCAGGATTTAAAACAATCGGTTTTGATGTACAAGATGAAAAAGTAAAATTAGTAAATGAAGGACACAACTATATTGGTGATGTTGTTGATAGTGATTTGAAAGAATTAGTAGAGAGTAAAATGCTTACAGCAACAACAGACTTTAGCTTTGTAAAAGATGTTGATTTTGTTGCTATCTGTGTGCCAACACCATTGGATACACATCAACAGCCAGATATCAGCTATGTGAAATCTTCAACAGAGGCAATTTCAAAATATTTAACAAAAGGAACAATGGTTGTGTTAGAATCTACAACATACCCGGGAACAACAGAAGAATTAATTAAACCAATTTTAGAAGAAGGTTCAGGATTAAAATGTGGAGAGGACTTTTATTTAGGATTCTCGCCAGAACGTGTTGATCCAGGTAATTTGATCTATAAAACAAAGAACACACCAAAAGTAGTAGGAGCAATTGGAAAAGATGCTACAGAAGTAATTGCAACAATGTACAGAGCGGTACTGGAAGGCGATGTTTACGAAGTATCTTCACCAGCAATTGCTGAAATGGAGAAAATTTTAGAAAATACATACAGAAACATCAATATCGGTTTGGTAAATGAATTGACAATGCTTTGTAATAAACTGGGAATCAGCATGTGGGAAGTAGTGGATGCTGCGAAGACAAAACCATACGGATTCCAGGCATTTTATCCAGGTCCAGGACTTGGTGGACACTGTATCCCATTAGATCCATATTATTTGTCATGGAAAGCAAGAGAGTATGGATTCCATACATCTATGATTGAGAACTCTATGATGATCAATGACCAAATGCCAGAATATTGTGTAGAACGTGCAAGTAAAATTTTAAATCGTCATGGGAAAGCGATGAACGGAGCAAAAGTTCTAGTTGTGGGTGTTGCTTACAAACAAGACATCGACGATTATCGTGAAAGTCCAGCACTTCGTGTAATTGAAGTTTTAAAACGTGAGATGGCTAATGTCGAATTTTATGATCCATGGATTTCAGAATACAAATATAAAGGAGAAAAATACCAAGGATTGAAAGATATCACTCCGGAAGTAATTGCTTCTTATGATCTGGTTATGATTACAGCAGCACATACAAATGTGGACTATGATATGATTCAAAAGAATGCAGTTGCTATTTTTGATACAAAAAATGTGATGAAAAATATTGAGAACAGAGAAAATATTGAAGTATTATAGGAGAAAAGAATATGAAAATAGTTACGATTGTAGGGGCAAGACCGCAATTCGTAAAAGCGGCAGCAGTCTCGAGAGTAATACGAAAAGAACATACAGAGATTTTAGTTCATACAGGACAACACTATGATAATAATATGTCAGATGTGTTTTTTGAGGAATTGCATATTCCAAAACCAGACATCAATCTTGGTGTCGGTTCTGGAACGCATGCGAAGCAAACAGCGGAAATGATGGTTGGGATTGAAGAAATCTTGTTGAATGAAAAGCCGGACTATTTATTAGTATATGGCGATACAAATTCAACACTTGCGGGTGCTATTACAGCTTCTAAAATTCATATACCAATTATTCATGTGGAGGCAGGACTTCGTTCTTTTAATATGCGTATGCCGGAAGAGCAAAACCGCATTTTGACAGACCGAATTTCTACATTACTGTTATGTCCTACAAATGTAGCTGTTGAGAATTTGAGAAAAGAAGGTTTGACTGAGGGCGTGCACAATGTCGGTGATGTTATGTGTGATGCGGTTTTATATTATTCAAAAATGTTGGATGAAAAACCGGCAGATTATTATTTTGCACATTTAGAAGGGCTATTTGGAGAAATTACACCTGTCAAAGAATGGTATTTGTCAACAATTCATCGAGCGGAAAATACAGATTCGATTGAGAAAATAAAAGAGATATTAGATGCTTTTGAACAGTTAGATGCACCTGTTATTTTTCCAGTTCATCCTAGGACAAAAGGACTGGTTCGTGAAGTCAAAGAGACACATGGCTATAAAAATACTCTTTTTGTAGAGCCGATGGGATATTTGGATATGTTATATTTTGTGAAAAATGCGAAAAAAGCGGTTACAGATTCAGGAGGCCTTCAGAAAGAGACATATATATTGGGGACACCATGCGTAACCGTTCGTGATCAGACGGAATGGGTGGAGACATTAGTTGGCAATCACAACATTTTGGCAAAACCAGACGCAAAAGATATTGTGGATAAAGTTATGAATACTGTAATTGATTATGATAAAAAGGAAGCATACTATGGAAATGGCAATGCGGCTGAGAAAATTTGTAAGTTGATTAGATAGTGAACTGAATTGAAAATCATGGGAGAACAAAATATGTATGGTTGGGTTATTGCAAAAAACATAGATATTAGCTTTCTAGATGAATCTAATACAAAACAGTATTTTGTGGATGGGTATAATATCTTTGTGAATGTGATGAACAAGTTTGAAAAGGATACCGTGTTTAGGTTTGAAAAAGGAAAAATTTGTTTGTTGGATGGGGTTATACTGAATAAAAAAGAATTGTTAGAAGAAAAACGAGAAAGTATATGGCAGAAGTTGTTTGAAAAACTTGTCTTACAAGAAAATTTTCCGAGTGTTTTAAGGGGATGTTTTAATGGGGGTATATATGATGGGAACAAAAAGGTATTTACAGTATATACGAATCATGTAGGAGACAGACCAGTATATTATTATTTTCATAAAGATAAAATGCTTATTTCCTCAAATTATAATTACATGTTAAAAGTTTTAAAATACAATAGTATATCTTTAACAGCAGATGAGATGGCGGTAAAATGTATGCTCACATATGGCTATATGTTAGAAGATATTACTTTTTGTAAAGAGATTCATCGTTTGTTACCAGGAACGAAATTAAACATAATTGGTAATAATGCAGAGCGATATGAAATCATTCGTTATTATCAAATTAGCAATAAAGAAAATCTTTCCATGACAGAAGATGAAGCGATAGAGTTGGTTGATCAAAGTTTCCGGAAAGCAGTTAAAAGGGAATTTGAAAAAGATAAGGAATATGGTTATAAACATTTGGTAGATTTAAGTGGCGGTTTAGATAGCAGAATGGTCAGTTGGGTAGCAAATGACATGGGCTATAAAGAACAACTAAATATATCATACTGTAAAGAAGGATATTACGATGAAAAAATTTCTAAAGAGATTGCTAAGTATTTAAACCATGAGTATATATTTAAATATTTAGATGATAAAAATTTTTATATGATATTGAAGAAATTACAGATAAAAATTTCTGTGCAGCAACATATTTTGGAATTACTGGAGGAAACCGGTTGCTTAAGTCATTAAATATGAAAATATTTGGCTTGGAGCATACAGGACAATTAGGGGATGCCTTATTATCAACTTATTATCAAGAAAAAGAGGAAAACTTTTCAGTGCCAAAGTTTGGAGAAAAGGGGTATTCAAATTATTTTGAGTGTGAGTTTGATGAGTCAATATTAAAGAAACATAAAAATAAAGAGGTTTTTGCTATTTATGAAAGAGGTTTTTTAGGAGTATGTTCGACTCATTTTATAAGACAAAATTATACAGAAGTGTCTTCACCGTTTTTGGATATTGACTTTATGGATATGTGTCTTACAATTCCGTTTGAATTAAGAAAAAATCACAATCTTTATTTGAAATGGATTGAAAAAAATACCCAGATGCTTTGCATTTTGTTTGGGAGAAAACAAGAGTAAAAATGACAAAGTGCTGGCAGATAAGAAGTAAGATTAAATTGATTGGAGTAAAGATAAAGCATATCATTGAAAAGTATGTTATGAAAAAGCAGTATACAGATACAATGAATCCGTTTGAATATTGGTATAGTCAAGATGAAAAAATAAGAGAGTTTTTAAATACTTACTACAGGGAAAACGAAGAATATCTTATGCAATTGGAAAACAATGACATAAGTCAGATAAAGAACATGTTCGAGCATTCAAATGCTATAGATAAAATGTTAGTATTAACAGCAATAGCAGGAGTAAAAAAAATATATGTCAAGTAAAAAGCAAGAATTAATGAGTAAGATAAGATGGATTATAGATAAAGGTGCAGTACATATATTAGGTACCAATGTTGTAAACAAAGTATTATCTTTTTTTACCAATATTTTTATAGTTCGATTTTTAACAAAGTCCGAGTACGGGATATTTGGATATGCAAATAATATTATCAGTTTTTTCCTTTTAGTTAGTGGTTTGGGCATGCTTAGTGGAGTATTGCAGTATGGATCTGAAAATCGGTCGGAGGAAGAAAAAAAACTATACTTTAAATATGGAATGAATTTTGGTTTGATAATCAACGGAATTTTGGCACTTTTAGTATTTCTTTATGTGAAATGGGTTCCAGTTGCTATTGGTGGAACCCAAAAATATATCTTATTAATGTGTCTAGTGCCTTTGTTAGATTATGTATTTAACTATTTGTGCACAATTTTGCGATGTAGAAAAGAAAACAAGAAATACGCTTTAATGCTGAATATCAATACAGTTACATATTTTGTTAGTTCTTGTGCAGGTGCATTTCTGTTCGGAATTTCGGGAGTTATTATAGGGAGATATATTGCCTATATGATTAGTATTGTTCAAGGAGTTATTTTTTGTAACTATAAAGAGATCATATCATATAAGAGTGAACAGTTAAATGTAAAACAAAAAGTGGGAATTATCAAGTATTCTATTATCTGCTGTATGAGCAATGCTTTGTCACAGATTTTGTACTTACTGGATGTTTATCTAATAGGAGTGTATATACAGGATTCTCAGGTAATTGCATCTTATAAGGCGGCTACATTAATTCCATCAGCATTGACTTTTATACCATTAGGGATTATAACATTTATATATCCGTATTTTGCAGAGAACAATTTGAATTATAACTGGCTTAAAGAAAAGATGATTGTACTTTTTAAAGTGTTAGCAGCAGTGAACGGTGCCATTTCTCTTGGTTTGATTATATTGGCTCCATGGATTATTAAGTTATTGTGGGGAGCAGAATATATGGATAGCCTGGCATCTTTTAGAATCCTAGCATTTAATTATTTCCTTTCGGGCACATTTAGAATTCCAGCAGGGAACATATTAGCGATGTTGAAAAATGTCAAGGTGAATTTAATTGTCAGTGTATTGGCAGGTACGGCAAATATCTTTTTGGATATCTTTTTAATTCAGCGTATGGGATCAGAAGGAGCTGCACTTGCAACGGTATTAGTTGTTATGATATCAGTTGTAATTTCAATGCCGGCTTTATTGTACAAAGTGAAAAGTTTAAAAAAGGAGAACTAATATTATGAAATATGCACTTATTGGATGTGGACGTATTTCCACAAATCATGTAAAAGCAGTTATCAACAACAAGTTAGAGTTTGTAGCAGTGTGTGATGTTGTACCGGAACATATGGAAGAGGTATTAGCGAAGCATGATTTGCAAAATGATACAAGTATCAAACGATATACAGACTATAAAAAAGTTAGTGGAAGAAAATGAACTTGATCTTGTGGGAATTGCTACAGAGAGTGGCCTTCATGCAGAAATCGCTTTATATTGTATTGAGCATAATATCAATGTGATTATTGAAAAACCTATGGCAATGAGCATTGAAGATGCGGATAAGATTATTAAACTTTCTGAAGAGAAAGGTGTTAAGGTATCTGCATGTCATCAGAATCGTTTTAATATTGCAGTTCAGGAAATGCGAAAAGCGTTAGAAGCAGGAAGATTTGGAAAGTTATCTCATGGTTCTATTCATGTGCGTTGGAACAGAAACGAAAATTATTATACACAGGCGCCATGGAGAGGAACATGGGCTCAGGACGGTGGAGCGCTTATGAATCAGTGTATTCACGGAATTGACTTGCTTCGCTGGATGCTGGGAAATGAGATTGACGAAGTATATGGCGTGACAAAACAGCAGTTCCATGACTATTTAGAGGCAGAAGATATCGGTATGGCAGTTGTAAAATTTAAAAATGGAGCAGTTGCTACAATTGAAGGAACAACGAATGTGTATCCTCAAAATTTAGAGGAGACATTATATCTGTTTGGAGAGACAGGAACTGTAAAATTAGGTGGGAAATCAACAAATAATATTGATGTATGGAATTTTGCAGATGAGACAGAAGAAGATCAGGCAAACAAAGGCTTGGAGGAAGCAACAAGCAATGTATATGGAAACGGACATACAAGTCTTTATGCAGATGTGATCGATGCGATTGAAAATGACAGAGCACCATATGTAGATGCATATGCAGGAAGAAATGCATTGGAACTTGTGTTGGCTATTTATAAGAGTCAGAAAGAAGGAAAAGCGGTAAAATTACCATTAGATAAATTCGCAAGTGTAGATATGACAGGAGAGTTTTAAAATGAGTGAATATTTTGTACATGAGAGCAGTTATGTTGATGAGAACGTAAAAATTGGACAGGGTACAAAAATTTGGCATTTTTCACACATTCAAAGTGGAGCAGTTATTGGTAATAACTGCTCCTTTGGTCAAAATGTGAATGTATCCAATAATGTAAAAATCGGAAATGGAGTAAAGGTTCAAAACAACGTCGCAATCTATGAAGGAGTTGAATTGGAAGACTATGTATTTTGTGGACCATCAATGGTATTTACCAATGATCTGACTCCGAGAGCCAAGTATCCGAAAGGAAGCGTTGGATATAAAAAAACGTTGTTAAAAGAAGGAGCAACAGTAGGGGCAAATGCGACAATTGTATGTGGACATACAATTGGAAAGTGGGCGATGATCGCGGCAGGAGCAGTTGTTACAAAAGATGTTCCAGACTATGCATTGATGGCAGGAGTACCGGCAAAACAAATTGGATGGGTTTGTGAATGCGGAGAGGTATTGCATGAAAATACAACATGCTCAAAGTGTGGAAGAAAATATGAAACAAATGATGAAAAACTTTACGAAGTGACAGAAGGGAAGTAGAATATGCAGTTTAGAGATTTGAAAGCACAGTATGAAGCATTAAAGAGTGATATTGATGCGGCAATGACACAAGTGGCATCTGATTGTAATTTTATTAGCGGAAAACAGGTAAGTGATTTAGAGACAGAATTGGCAGAGTATGTCGGTGTGAAACACTGTATTACATGTGGAAATGGAACAGATGCACTGACTATGATGATGATGGCGTGGAATATCAAAGAAGGAGATGCTGTCTTTGTTCCTGATTTTACCTTTTTCGCTTCCGGGGAGGTGGTGTCTTTTGAAGGCGCAACACCTGTATTTTATGATGTGTGCCAAGATACATTTAATGCAGATGCAGAATCATTAGAAAAAGCAATCAAAGCGGTAATTGAAGAAGGAAAGTTAACACCGAGAGCAATTATTGCAGTTGATTTATTTGGACAACCGGCAGATTACGTAACATTGGAGGCGTTAGCGAAAAAATATGATTTGCTTTTATTAGAAGATGGAGCACAAGGATTTGGTGGAATGATCGGTGAAAGAAGAGCGTGCAGCTTTGGTGATGCAGCAACGACATCATTTTTCCCGGCAAAACCACTAGGATGCTACGGTGATGGTGGTGCTATCTTTACAAATGATGATGAGGTGGCAGAGTATTTAAAATCAATTCGTGTACATGGAAAGGGCTCTTTCAAATATGATAATGTTCGTATTGGATGGAACTCAAGATTGGACACGATTCAGGCAGCTATTTTGCAAGTGAAATTGAAAGCGTTTAAAGAATACGAATTAGATGCGGTCAATAAAGTTGCAGATCAATATACAGAATTATTAAAGGACATTGTGAAGACACCTGTGGTTCCTTCTGATATGTATTCCAGCTGGGCTCAATACACACTGCAATTGGATTCAGAAGAAGAAAGAGATGCATTACAAGCATATTTAAAAGACCAAGGAATTCCAACAATGGTTTATTATCCAAAACCGATGCACAAACAACAGGCTTTTGCAGGAAATAAAGAATATGTGGAGTGTCCGATTACAGAAAAATTATGTAAAACAGTCTTGTCTCTTCCGATGCATCCATATATGAAAGATGAAGATTTTGAAAAAATTTGTAGTGAAGTCAGGAAGAGGATGTCATAAATGGCAAAACGATTGTTTATGATTACTAAAAATTTTCCCTATGGTTCTGGAGAATCTTTTATCGAAAGCGAGATTCAAGTTGCAGCTAAAAAATTTGAAGAAATCATTATTTAGTTTATAGGGCAAATTTAAAGGAAAAAGAGAGAATAGTGCCTAAAAATGTTAAGGTAATTCCATTATGTGATTGGTCTAAATATAAAAAAATTTGTTTTTATATAAAATTAATTCCGAGTTTATTTTCGAAAGAACTGAGAGAAGAATTGAAAAAGCATAAAACAATGTTTGAGAAAAGAAGAAGTTTATCATTTCATTTAGAAACATTGTTAAAAGAGCATCAGGCAGTTCTGAAAATAAGAGAGATTTTTCAACAAGAAGATTTTATTATATATTCATATTGGTTTTCAGATACAGTATATTTGGCTTATCGATTATTGAAGCGATTTGATTTGTTAGGGAAAAGAATTTTTGTGAGCAGAGCGCATGGATATGATTTGTACAAAGAACGGAATAACGGAGAAGAATTTCCGTTTAGAAAAGAATATTTGAAAATATATCAAAAGTATATCCTTGCTCTGAACAAGGGGAAAATATTTGCAAAAAGATATCAACAGTTTTCTTGTAAAATCGAAAAAAATATTTGGGAGTTATGATAATTTCCAA
>ENA-OQJN01000369-OQJN01000369.1-human-gut-metagenome-genome-assembly--contig:-NODE-369-length-19748-cov-5.089649_pt1 | contig 19748 bp, 19 predicted proteins | sample MGYA00242610_ERZ504777 | MGnify/ENA primary metagenome ERZ504777 (study PRJEB26092, sample SAMD00036350) | human gut metagenome | host: Homo sapiens | study: EMG produced TPA metagenomics assembly of... | reverse complement strand
CACCTCCATGTTGTCGAAACTTTAGGCTAAATTTTTTAGACTAAACTTTTTTGACAAGTATCATTTGTTGAGTCTATTTTCTCAAATAACTAGAGTGAATTCAATATACGCACTATGGTGCGTTTACTGCGATAGATTGTAACAGGGAAGTGGCGGCACAACATTTGTTGATGTCAGTGCACTCGATTTTTGGCATACTCATGTCTGAATTCCTCTTTTATTTTTTATTATTATATTCATAAACAGGCAATGTGTGATTTCAGAAATTGACGCAGACTGAAAAATCCTTTATGATATTTTCAGAGAATAAATGAGGAGTGTTGAAAATGAACATATTGAATATAGAACATGTCAGTAAAATATTTGGCGAAAAGACGATTTTTGATGATGTCTCTTTTGGAATTCAAGAGGGGGATAAAATTGGGATTATTGGAATCAATGGTACCGGGAAAACGACTCTGCTGCGTATGATTGCAGGTGTGGAGGAGCCGGATGAGGGACAGATTGTAAAGCAGAATGGGATTCGCCTCGCGTATCTTCCGCAGCATCCGGTGTTTCCAAAAGATGCAACGGTTTTGTCGTATGCGTTTGACGGCATAGCGGAAAATGACTGGACATTGAAAAGTGAGGTGAAGAGTGCGCTCAACAAACTTGGAATCACGAACCATGAGATGAAAATAGAGCACCTTTCGGGAGGACAGAAGAAAAAGGTGGCGCTTGCGAAAACGCTGACATTTTCGTTTGAGATTTTGTTGTTGGACGAGCCAACCAACCATTTGGACAGTGAGATGATTTCCTGGCTGGAAGATTATCTAAAGAGGTATAAAGGTGTTGTGATCATGGTGACACATGACCGTTATTTTTTGGACAAGGTGACCAATCGGATTTTGGAGATCAGCCGTGGAAAGTTGTATGGATATGAGGCGAATTACTCGAAGTTTTTGGAGATGAAGGCAGAGCGTGAGGAGATGGAGCTTGCGTCAGAGAGGAAACGCCAAAGTGTGCTTAGAATGGAACTTGAGTGGGCAAAACGTGGATGTCGTGCGAGAACGACGAAGCAGAGAGCGAGACTGGAACGTCTGGAAGCGCTGAAAAACGGGAAAGCTCCGGAGACGGATCGTTTGGCAGAGATTGATTCTGTGGAAACGAGAATGGGCAAGAAGACGATTGAGCTCCACCATGTCAGCAAGAGTTACGGGGAGAGAAAGTTGATTGACGATTTTGATTATATTGTATTGAAGAATCAGAATCTTGGAATTGTAGGACCAAATGGCTGTGGCAAATCGACGCTGTTAAAAATGATCGCGGGACTTGTTGAGCCGGATGAGGGAATGATTGAGATTGGTGAGACGATTCGAATCGGTTATTTTGCACAGGAACTTCCAGAAATGAATACGAGCCAGAGGGTGATTGATTTTGTGAAAGATATCGCCGAGTATATTCCGACCAAAGACGGAAGAATTACGGCTTCGCAGATGTTGGAGCGGTTTTTATTTACGCCGGATATGCAGTGTGCGCCGATTGAAAAATTATCGGGAGGTGAAAAGAAGAGACTTTATCTGTTAAGTGTCCTGCAGGCTGCGCCTAACGTGCTCATATTTGATGAGGCGAACAATGATATCGATATTCCGACAATGACAATTTTAGAGGACTATCTGAACTCGTTTCAGGGAATTGTGATCACGGTATCGCATGACCGCTATTTTCTGGACAACGTAGTGGACCGCATTTTTGAATTTGATGGAAATGGACATTTGCAGCAGTACGAGGGCGGATACACGGATTACATAGAGGCGAAGCAGAAGCGGGAAGTGTCAAAAGAGGAAGTGAAGGCGAAAAAGAGTACCGGGAAAAATGATTGGAAACAGAATCGTCCGACAAAGTTGAAATTTTCATATATGGAGCAGAAGGAGTTTGAGACAATTGATGAAGACATTGCCAAGCTGGAGGAAAAACTCGAAAAGCTGGATGCGGATATGATGGCGAATGCAACGAACTCTGCGAAACTTTCTGAGCTTACTTTAGAAAAAGAGCTCGCAGAAAAACAGTTGGAAGAAAAGATGGAACGGTGGGTTTATCTGAATGATCTGGCAGAGCGCATTGCAGCGCAGTAAAAAGTTAAAGTGACATTTAGAAAAAGTATTGACAAATAGGTTTCTAGTTGATAATATATAAAAACAGAACGCACTCTGTTTTTTAAAAATAAGAAAGTAGAGGGATGTTATGAGGAAACAAGTATTTTCATTATTGGTAAATAACAATGCGGGATTGTTAAGTCGCGTTGCCGGATTATTCAGCAGACGAGGATACAGTATTGACAGTATCACAGCGGGAATTACAACGGATGAACGGTTTACAAGACTTACGGTTGTTGCAAGCGGGGATGAGTTGATTTTGTCTCAGATTGAGAAGCAGCTTCGCAAATTGGAAGATGTCGTTGATATTAAGATTTTGGCGGATGGAGAGTCGGTTTGCAGGGAGCTTATTATGATCAAAGTGATGGCAGATGCATCTGAGAGAGCAGAGATTATTTCTGTTGCTGATATTTTCAGAGCGAAGATTGTCGATGTGGAGAGAGAGTCGCTGATGCTTGAGATGACAGGAAATCAGTCGAAAGTAGAAGCTTTTTTGAATCTCCTGCAGGGATATAAGATTTTAGAGCTTGCAAGAACAGGAATCACGGCCTTGTCAAGAGGGTCAAAAGGTATCAAAGTAATTGATGATTAATGTAGAAAGCTAGGGGCAAAGGTCCTTAACTATATATTCATGAGAAGGGTTTAGGAGGTAACAGCTATGGCAAAAATTTATTATCAGGAAGATTGTAACTTATCATTATTAGAAGGAAAGACAATTGCGGTAATCGGTTACGGAAGTCAGGGACATGCGCATGCATTGAACGCAAAAGAATCCGGATGCAATGTCATTATCGGTCTTTACGAAGGCAGCAAATCATGGAAAAAAGCAGAAGAACAAGGATTTGAGGTATACACAGCGGCAGAGGCAGCAAAAAAAGCCGATATTATTATGATTTTGATCAATGATGAAAAGCAGGCTGCATTATACAAAAACGATATTGAACCAAACCTTGAAGAAGGAAATATGTTAATGTTCGCACACGGATTTAACATTCATTTTGGATGTATCGTACCTCCAAAGAATGTAGATGTTACAATGGTAGCGCCAAAGGGACCTGGTCACACAGTAAGAAGCGAATATCAAGTAGGAAAAGGTGTTCCTTGTCTTGTGGCAGTAGAACAGGATGCGACAGGAAAAGCACAGGATATCGCACTTGCATATGCGCTTGCAATCGGTGGAGCAAGAGCAGGTGTGCTTGAGACAACATTCCGTACAGAGACAGAGACAGACCTTTTCGGTGAGCAGGCAGTACTTTGTGGTGGTGTTTGCGCATTGATGCAGGCAGGGTATGAGACATTGGTAGAAGCAGGATATGATCCAAGAAATGCTTACTTCGAATGTATCCACGAGATGAAATTAATTGTAGACTTGATTTACCAGAGTGGATTTGCCGGAATGAGATACTCTATCTCAAACACAGCAGAATACGGTGATTACATTACAGGACCAAAGATCATCACAGAAGATACAAAGAAAGCAATGAAGAAAATCTTATCAGATATTCAAGATGGTACATTTGCAAAAGACTTCTTATTAGATATGTCATCAGCAGGAAGCCAGGTACACTTCAAAGCAATGAGAAAACTTGCAGCAGAACATCCATCAGAAATTGTCGGAGAAGAAATCCGTAAATTATACAGCTGGAGCGACGAGGATAAATTGATCAATAACTAATCGTTATGACAAAAAAGTAGGTAGATGCATTAAATGCGCTGCCTACTTTTTGTGTGCAGTATATTGGGTGATGCTTTTCCAAATCTCTGCAAGTTTCTCCAGTGAATAGACTGCGTTTGCGGGACTTGTGGATGGCAGTTTTATTGCGTCCATATGTGTCTGACTTTTGCAGTATTTTTCATAAAGCTGGAATGCGGCGTTGCCGTTTGTATAAATCTGCTCGATATGGGAGACAGACAAGATTCGATTCAGATCATTGGGAACGACGTTTTTGATGCTGCTGTCGCTGGAACCTTTGATATCGCAGGAAGCAATCACATCCCACACTGCGATCTGATTGGTCAGAAGGAAAAGCTTTTTCTCCTCGATTGTCTTTGGAACCTCACAGTTAAAGACCTGTGCGAGCACCTTCCAAAAACGATTTTGGGGGTGATTGTAGAAGAAGTGTCCTTCCCGTGACTTTACAGAGGGGAAAGAGCCGAGAATCAATATTTTTGATTCCTTATTAAAAATCGGTTCGATTTCGTGAAAAACAGTGTTCATAAAAAACTCCTTCACTCAGATTTTTGTGACTTTGTACCTGGCTGAACTGTTGCTAAAAAAAGACAACCATATGACGGCATGGTTGTCTTATAATATATTTCCTAATAAAAATTAAGCAATTCCGTTAACAGCTTTTGTTAAACGAGAAACTTTTCTAGCGCAAGTATTTTTGTGGTAAACACCTTTGCTTCCAGCCATGTTGATCTCTTTGATAGCAGCTTTTAATGCTTCAACAGCAACAGCCTGATCTTTTGCTTCAACAGCAGCATCTACTTTTTTAATAGAAGTCTTTACTCTTGATTTAATTGCTTTATTTCTAGCAGCTTTTGTTTCGTTTACTAAAATTCTTTTTTTTGCAGATTTAATGTTAGCCAATCTGAACACCTCCAATATATGTGATATAAAATTCATCTTTTGTTCAGCAGATCCGGACACGGAACGTTCTACTGAAACATACTCATTCATTGTAAAATAACTATTGTGGCTTGTCAATACATAATTCTCTTTTTTTTGTGAAAACTAAAAAATAAAGTTACAAGGAGAAGTTGAGATGTTGGAAAAGTATAGTATTCATACAGATTTAGCATTGGAGGAAAAAGAGCGATTTGAATCGGAACATGTGGAAGTTCAGGGAGTTATCTTGGAAGAGGAGTATGACCAAGAGCGGGAGATACGAATCACGAAAGTAAAGATTGAGACGGAAAAAGGGGCTCGCGCGATGGGGAAACCTGTCGGCACATATATTACGATGGAAGCACCGAATATGGCCGTCCCAGACGAGGAATATCACAGGGAAATTTCAGAAGAACTGGCAAAATATATCAAAGAACTCATAAAAATCGAAAAAGAGGACTATGTTGTATTGGTGGCAGGTCTTGGAAACCGTCAGGTGACACCGGATGCATTAGGACCACATGTAGTGGATAATCTGGCAATTACAAGACATATTGTAAAGGAGTATGGTAAATACGCAATGGGGGAAGATGCTGTGCACATGACAAGTGCAATCGTTCCAGGGGTTATGGCGCAGACTGGTATGGAGACATTAGAGATCATCAAAGGGATTGTAAAAGAGACAAAGCCGGATTTGGTTATTGCAGTGGATGCGCTTGCCGCAAGGAACAGCAAGAGACTGAATCGAACCATTCAGATTGCAGATACGGGAATTAATCCGGGCTCTGGTGTGGGAAATCACAGAAACGGAATTACAGAAGAGACAATCGGGGTTCCGGTCATTGCCATTGGTGTGCCGACGGTTGTAGATGCAGCTACGATTGTCAATGACACGATGGAAAATTTGATTGCGGCACTGGAGACATCCGAGACACTAAAAAGGTGTCGGGGTCGTTTTGCAGGGATATAATGCGACGGAGAAATATGAACTGATAAAAGAACTGATCTCTCCGCATTTAAATGGAATGTTTGTGACCCCGAAAGATATTGATGAGACAATCAAACGAATCGGATATACGATTTCTGAGGGATTAAATATTTTGTTTTCGGAGAGGACATGCTCATAATTATCAAAAAAACGGCATATATTGTTAAAGCTCTAAAGATTCTGTTGGGAGAGAAATATGAGAAAAAATAAGAGTTTAGCAATATTGTTGGGCAGTTTGATTTTTTGTCTTGGCATATATATATTATTTCAAGGGGGAACGCAGATTACGGAAGAATGGAAGGGGAGTCTGCGGGAAAATCTTGTAAGAATGACAGAAAGGTCTTTTATGCCAGGACTTTTCTATGCGGAAAAAGAAGAAAAGACAGATTGGAATACATGGATTGCAAAAAAAGCGATGCAGATGATTCCCCTTGGAAGTTATGTGGAAGGAAAAGGAACTTATGAATCTGAAATTGAAGATACTGCGACCTATGAAATGATCATGGCAAGGCAGGCGGCAGATGAAAATGAGGTGGACGAGAATGGGAATCTGATCAACGGGGACGGAAGTCACGCAGAAAAAGATGCCAAGGCAGTGAAAACAGAACCGGTGACTGTATCGATAGATCAGCTGCGGGATTTTAACTATCTGGTGAGCCATTATTATACGGTGGACAGCACAACGATGATCGGGCAGGAGCAGTTAAATGTGGATGAGCTTCTCGCAAAAGATATGCATATTGACACAAGTGGAGAAGGACCAAAAGTACTTATCTTTCACACTCACTCTCAGGAGACTTTTGTGGATTCTGTGGAGGGAGATGTCGGCACAAGTATCGTCGGGATGGGAGCATATTTGTCAGAGCTTTTGAATGCGAAGGGAATTTCCACCATCCATCATGACGGCGTGTATGATTTGATCGACGGAAAATTAGACCGAAGTAAAGCGTATGAATTTTCGGAAGTGGGAGTCAGAAAAATATTGGAAGAAAATCCAAGTATTGAGGTTGTGATTGATCTGCACCGTGATGGGGTCGGCAATGATACACATCTGGTGACGGAGGCAAATGGAAAACAGGCAGCAAAGATCATGTTTTTCAATGGGCTTAGCAGAACAAAGGCGAATGGAGATATCGCATATCTTCCGAATCCTTATATTCAGGATAACCTGTCGTTTTCTTTGCAGATGCAGCTTGCGTCAGAGAGTATGTATCCGGGATTTGCAAGGAAAATCTATCTGAAAGGGTACCGTTACAGTCTCCACATGATGCCAAAATCCCTTTTGATCGAGGCAGGCGCCCAGACAAACACCGTGGAGGAAATGCGAAATGCGATGGAGCTGTTGTCAGACGTTTTAGCAAAAGTCATCGTAGGGTAAAAGAATTTATTTGAAACGAACCTTTGTTTGTGTTATGATGGGTGCAGTATGAAAAAGAGAGGACTTTAAGTAAATGGCGAAACAAAATACATATGATGCAGATAGTATTTCTATATTAGAAGGACTGGAAGCGGTCAGAAAAAGACCGGGAATGTATATTGGAAGTGTGTCTACGAAGGGGCTCAATCATTTGATCTATGAGATTGTGGACAATGCGGTAGATGAACATCTTGCGGGGTACTGTGACAAGATTCAGGTCATACTGGAAAAAGATGGCTCTGCAACGGTGATCGACAATGGGCGAGGTGTCCCTGTCGGAATGCACCAAAAAGGGGTATCCGCAGCACGTATTGTATATACGACACTTCACGCAGGCGGAAAATTTGATGATACAGCTTATAAGACAAGTGGCGGGCTGCACGGGGTTGGCTCTTCGGTTGTAAATGCGCTTTCTATTTATATGGATGTCAAGATCAGCATGGAAGGTGCAATTCATCACGACCGATACGAGCGGGGGATTCCGGTTGTAGAGCTTGAAAACGGGTTGCTTCCGGTTATTGGAAAGACGAGAAAAACGGGTACAGAAGTGAATTTCCTGCCGGACGACACGATTTTTGAGAAGACGAGATTCAAGGCGGAGGAAGTAAAAAGCCGTCTCCATGAGACTGCGTATCTGAATCCGAATCTGACGATTATTTTTGAGGACAGACGCGGAGCGCAGACAGAACATATTGAATATCATGAGAAAGACGGAATTCTTGGATTTATCCGTGATCTGAATCAGAAAAAAGAGGCAATACATGATCCGATTTATTTTAAGGGAGAATCAGAAGGAATCGAAGTGGAAGTTGTATTCCAGTATGTGAATGAGTTCCATGAGAATGTACTCGGATTTTGTAATAATATTTACAATGCAGAGGGCGGAACGCATTTGACGGGATTTAAGACGACGTTTACGACGGCGATGAACCAGTACGCGAGAGAACTTGGCATTTTAAAAGAGAAGGACAGCAATTTTACAGGAGCAGATATCCGCAACGGAATGACGGCGATTGTTTCAATCAAGCATCCGGATCCGCGTTTTGAAGGGCAGACGAAGACAAAGCTTGACAATCCAGATGCATCAAAGGCGACCGGAAAGGTGACCGGAGAGGAGATCGTGCGCTATTTTGACCGGAATCTGGATACGCTTAAAAAAGTAATCAGCTGTGCTGAGAAGGCCGCAAAAATCCGTAAGACGGAGGAGAAGGCAAAGACAAATCTGTTGACGAAGCAGAAATATTCGTTTGACAGCAATGGAAAGCTTGCAAACTGTGAGAGCAGAGATGCAAACAAATGCGAGATTTTTATCGTGGAGGGAGATTCTGCGGGAGGTTCCGCAAAGACGGCGAGAGACCGCTCTTATCAGGCAATTCTGCCAATCCGCGGAAAGATTTTGAACGTGGAAAAAGCAAGTATCGATAAGGTACTTGCCAATGCGGAGATCAAGACGATGATCAATGCCTTTGGCTGTGGATTTTCGGAAGGGTATGGTAATGATTTCGACATCACCAAACTCCGCTATAACAAGATTATTATTATGGCTGATGCGGACGTGGATGGCGCTCACATTTCTACATTATTATTGACATTGTTCTATCGGTTTATGCCGGAGTTGATTTTTGAAGGACATGTCTATATTGCGATGCCTCCGCTTTACAAGGCGATGCCGAAAAAAGGGGAAGAGGAATATCTGTACGACGACAAAGCACTGGAGCGCTATCGCAAACGTCAGAAAGGACCATTTACGCTGCAAAGATACAAAGGTCTTGGTGAGATGGATGCAGACCAGTTGTGGGAGACAACGCTGAATCCGGAGACGAGAATGCTAAAGCTTGTCGAGATTGAAGATGCGAGAATGGCATCTTCCGTGACGGAGATGCTGATGGGAAGTGAAGTGCCTCCGAGACGTGCGTTTATTTATGAAAATGCGACAGAAGCAGAGTTAGATATATAGGAGGCAACAAAAGATGCAGGATTCACAAATTATAAGAACCGAATATTCGGATATCATGAAAAAATCATATATCGATTATGCGATGAGTGTCATTGTGGCGAGAGCGTTGCCGGATGTCAGAGATGGTCTGAAACCGGTGCAAAGAAGAACACTTTACGATATGCATGAGTTAGGTATCCGCTATGATAAACCATATCGAAAATGTGCGCGTATCGTCGGGGATACGATGGGTAAATACCACCCGCATGGAGACAGTTCCATCTACGAATCGCTGGTCGTAATGGCGCAGGAATTCAAAAAAGGAATGATTCTTGTGGACGGACATGGAAACTTTGGCTCTATCGAGGGAGACGGCGCTGCTGCGATGCGTTACACGGAGGCTCGTCTTGCAAAACTGACACAGGAGGTATTCCTTGCGGACTTGGATAAAGGAGTTGTGGACTTTGCTCCGAACTTTGACGAGACAGAAAAAGAGCCGGAGGTGCTTCCGGTTCGTATTCCGAATCTTTTGGTGAATGGTGCAGAGGGAATCGCGGTCGGAATGGCGACGAGTATTCCGACACACAATTTAGGCGAAGTGATCGATGCGGTGAAAGCATATATGAAAAACAGTGAGATCACGACAAAGCAGTTGATGAAACATATCAAAGGACCGGATTTTCCGACAGGCGGTATCGTAGTCAACAAAGACGATCTTTTGAACATTTATGAGACGGGAGCCGGAAAGATTAAGATTCGCGGAAAAGTGGAAGTGGAGGAATTGAAAGGCGGAAAGAAACGTCTTGTGATTTCAGAAATTCCTTACACAATGATCGGTGCAGGAATCGGAAAATTCTTAAACGATGTGGCGTCCCTTGTGGAGAGCAAAAAGACGAATGACATCACAGATATTTCCAATCAGTCATCCAAAGAAGGAATTCGGATTGTGCTGGAACTTCGAAAAGATGCAGATGTGGAAAACTTAAAAAACATGCTTTACAAAAAGACTCGTCTGGAAGATACATTTGGAGTGAATATGCTTGCCGTTGCCAATGGGAAACCAGAGACGATGGGACTGAAATCAGTTATCGAGCATCATGTAGATTTCCAGTTTGACATTGCGACGAGAAAATACAAGACACTGCTTGCAAAAGAGTTGGATAAAAAAGAGATTCAGGAGGGTTTGATCAAGGCATGTGATGTCATTGATTTGATTATTGAAATTTTGCGTGGCAGCAAGTCGATCAAAGAGGCAAAAGCATGTCTGACGGACGGTGTCACAGAGAATATCAAATTCAAGTCCAATATTTCAAAGAAAATGGCTTCGATGCTTCGATTTACGGAGCGGCAGGCAACAGCTATTTTAGAGATGCGCCTGTACAAACTGATCGGGTTAGAGATTGAAGCATTGCAGGCGGAACATGAGCAGACACTTAAAAATATTGTCCGCTATGAAGATATTTTGAACAATTACGATTCAATGGCGCAAGTTATTATAGAAGATCTAGATGTAATCAAGAAAGCATATGCAAGAAAACGACGGACGGTTGTGGAAAATGCAGAAGAAGCAGTGTTTGAAGAAAAGAAGATCGAAGAGCAGGAAGTTGTATTTTTAATGGATCGTTTTGGATATGCAAGAACGGTGGATATGTCGACCTATGAAAGAAACAGGGAAGCGGCAGACTCGGAGAACAAGTATGTGGTTTCTTGCATCAACACTGGAAAAATCTGTCTGTTTACGAATGCAGGAAAGATGCATCAGGTAAAGGTGCCTGATATTCCATATGGAAAATTCAGGGATAAAGGAACTCCGATTGATAATTTGAGTAATTATAACAGCAGCGAAGAACAGATTGTGTTTGTATGTGACGAGGGAAGTCTCTCTATGGCAAAGTTGTTGTTTGCTACAAAACAAGGTATGTTAAAGCAGGTGGATGGAAGTGAATTTCAGGTGGCAAAACGAACCATCGCAGCGACAAAGCTTTTAGAAGAGGATGAAGTGATCTGCGTACAGGTTGTGACAGATGGACAAAGCATTGTGCTTCAGACGACGAATGGATATTTTCTGAGGTTTGCGTCGACAGAGGTGCCGGAAAAGAAAAAAGGTGCTGTCGGAGCTCGTGGAATCAAACTACAGAAAAAAGATGAACTGGAACAGGTATATCTGCTTGAAGAAGGCGTTGAGCAAAAGGTTCTATATAAAGAAAAAGAAGTGACATTGAACCGTCTGAAACTGGCAAGACGGGATGGAATCGGAACAAAACGATAACCCTGAAATGAGAAATTTTGAAAATACCCTTGCATTTATTGAGAATGAGTGCTATAGTGTATGATAGTTACATAAGAAATCGGCAGAAGAGTGGACTTAATGTTCACTCTTATTTGTTGGTATAAGAAAGGAAGGTTGACAGTGTCTAAAAGAGAAGTATACGAACAAAAAACAGAAGAACTTCTATTACCAATCGTTGAAAGCAATGGATTTGAGTTGGTGGACGTTGAGTATGTAAAAGAGGGAGGAAATTGGTATCTTCGGGCATATATTGATAAACCGGGAGGAATTTCGGTAGACGATTGTGAAGTGGTAAGCAGAGCGTTTTCAGATATTCTGGATGAGAAAGACTATATCGAAGATACGTATATCTTTGAAGTGAGTTCTCCGGGACTTGGAAGACCTTTGAAAAAAGAGAAAGACTTTGCAAGAAGTATCGGAGAAGAGGTGGAGCTCCGTACTTACCGTGCGATTGACAGACAGAAAGAATTTATCGGGATTCTAAAAGAATACGATCAGGATACCGTGACGATTGAATATGAAGATGAGACAACAAAGACATTTGAACGAAGTGAGATTGCTTTGATTCGTTTGGCATTGGATTTTTAAATCAGGAGGAAAGAAAAAATGAACACAGAATTATTAGAAGCGTTGACAATTCTTGAGCAGGAAAAGGATATCAGTAAAGAGACTTTATTAGATGCAATTGAGAATTCTCTGATTAACGCATGTAAAAATCATTTTGGAAAAGCAGATAACATCAAAGTAGTGATGAATCGTGAGACTTGTGACTACTCTGTGTTTGCGGAAAAGACAGTTGTAGAAGAAGTGGAAGACGATGTGATGGAGATCAGCCTTGCAAATGCAAAGATGATCGACTCTAAATTTGAGCTTGGCGATATTGTTCAGATTCCGGTGGAATCAAAGGAATTTGGGCGTATTGCAACACAGAACGCAAAGAACTTAATTCTTCAGAAAATTCGTGAAGAAGAAAGAAAAGTAGTGTACGATCAGTATTTTGAAAAAGAGAAAGATATCGTGACTGGTATCGTGCAGCGTTATGTTGGCAAGAATGTAAGTATTAACCTTGGAAAAGCAGATGCAATGCTGACTGAGAATGAGCAGGTAAAAGGCGAAGTGTTTAAGCCTACAGAACGTATCAAACTCTATATCGTAGAAGTGAAAAACACAACAAAAGGACCAAAGATTTTAGTTTCTCGTACACATCCGGAACTGGTAAAACGTCTGTTTGAGTCTGAGGTTGCAGAAGTAAAGAAGGCATTGTTGAGATTAAGAGTATCTCAAGAGAAGCCGGTTCTCGTACAAAGATTGCAGTGTGGTCAAATGATCCGGATGTAGATCCGGTTGGAGCATGTGTAGGCATGAACGGAGCGAGAGTCAATGCGATCGTAAGTGAACTTCGCGGAGAAAAGATTGACATCATCAACTGGAGTGAGAATCCTGCAATCTTGATCGAGAATGCTCTTAGCCCGGCAAAAGTCATCTCTGTAATGGCTGATCCGGATGAAAAGACAGCAAGTGTAATTGTGCCGGATTATCAGTTGTCACTTGCAATCGGAAAAGAAGGACAGAATGCCAGACTGGCTGCACGTCTGACAGGATACAAGATTGATATCAAGAGCGAGACACAGGCGATTGAAGCTGGTGAACTGCCGGAAAATTATATGAATCTTTCCACAGAAGTATCTGAGGAAGCAGATGAAGAGATACCAGATGAATTAGTGTAGTCAGGAGTGATTTGTTGAGTAATAACAAAAAGGTTCCTATGCGAAAATGTGTAGGATGTCAAGAGATGAAAAGTAAAAAAGAAATGATGCGTGTTTTAAAAACTTCAGAAGATACATTTGAATTGGATGCGACAGGAAAGAAAAATGGGCGCGGAGCATATCTTTGTTTTTCAAAAGAATGTTTTGAAAAAGCGGTGAAAAACAAAGGGTTAGAGCGATCTTTTAAGCAGGCAATTCCAAAAGAAGTTTATGAAAAACTGGAAAAGGAGATGAATGCGCTTGAAATCGAGTAAAGCATTATCGTTAGTCAGTCTTGCCACAAAAGCAGGAAAGACAGCAAGTGGCGAGTTCTGTACCGAAAAGGAAGTGAAGACCGGTATGGCGGAGCTTGTGATTGTGGCAGAGGATGCGTCAGACAATACAAAAAAGAAGTTTAAAAATATGTGTAATTTCTATGAAGTGCCAATTTATTTTTATGGAGATAAAGATACCTTGGGGCATGCAATGGGAAAAGAATTTCGGGCAATGGTTGCAGTGACAGATGCAGGATTTGCAAAAGGAATTGTGAAACACTTGGAAACAGAAGGATATACGATTGCATAGAGGAGGTAGTTAGTATGACAAAAGTGAGAGTGCATGAATTAGCAAAAGAGCTAAATAAAACAAACAAAGAAGTGCTTGATGTTCTTAGGGCAAAAAATATAGAGGTAACGAGTCATATGAGTTCATTGAGCGATGAACAGATTGGGCTTGTAAAGAGCAGTTTAGGCGGCGGAGAGACAAAAGAAGAGCCGAAGAAGAAAAATATTGTGCAGGTGTTCAGACCACAGAATTCCCAAAATGGTTCTCGTCAGGGCAATCGTCCGACGCAGAGACGAGATGGACAGAACAACAATCAGGGACAAAGAAGCGGAAACAATCAGGGGCAGAGACAGAATGGTCAGAGACCACATAACAATAACCAAGGTCAGAAAAACAATAATGCCGGTCAGGGACAGAGACAGAATAATAATGCCCAGAGAGCAAATAATAATCAAAGACCGAACAACAATTATCAGAGCCAAAAGCGGGATGACAACAGACGTGATGACAGAAGAGACGACCGCAGAGATGATAATAGAAGAAACGACAGAAGAAATGATAACAGAAAGAGCACACCTTCTATTCCGGCACCGGTGGTTTCGGAGCAGAAGCCACAGCGTCAAAAACAAAAAGATAATTTTAATAAGAAGAAAGATTATCGCAAAGATGACCATGAGGAAAGAGTGCCAAAAAGGGAAAAAGCAAAGAATGTGCCGTTGCAGCCAAAGCCGCAGCCAAAGGTAGAGGAAAAAGTGGAAGAAAAGATTAAGATGATCACGATTCCGGAAGTACTTACAATCAAAGAACTTGCAGATGCGATGAAGATTCAGCCATCTGTAATTGTGAAAAAATTATTCTTACAGGGAAAAATCGTAACTGTCAATCAGGAGATCGATTATGATACAGCAGAAGAAATTGCAATGGAATTCGAAGTACTCTGTGAAAAAGAAGAAGTGATAGATGTCATTGAAGAATTGTTAAAAGAAGATGAAGAAGACGAAAGCAAGATGAAGAAACGTCCGCCGGTTGTGTGTGTTATGGGACACGTTGATCATGGTAAAACTTCCCTTCTGGATGCAATCCGTAATACAAATGTGATTGACCGTGAAGCAGGTGGTATCACACAGCATATCGGTGCATATGTGGCAACAGTGAATGGAGAGAAGATTACATTCTTAGATACACCTGGACATGAGGCATTTACAGCAATGCGTATGCGTGGCGCTAATTCCACAGATATTGCGATTCTTGTTGTTGCGGCAGATGACGGCGTAATGCCTCAGACTGTAGAGGCGATCAACCATGCGAAAGCAGCTGGAATTGAAATCATTGTTGCAGTGAATAAGATTGATAAGCCTAGTGCGAATATCGACCGTGTAAAACAGGAATTGACAGAGTATGAACTGATTGCAGAGGACTGGGGTGGAAGCACAATCTTTGTACCGGTTTCTGCAAAGACAGGAGAAGGAATCGAAGACTTGATGGAGATGATCCTTCTGACAGCGGAAGTATTGGAATTAAAAGCCAATCCAAACCGTCGCGCAAGAGGTCTTGTGGTCGAGGCAGAGCTTGATAAAGGAAAAGGTTCTGTGGCGACAGTATTGGTACAGAAAGGTACACTTCGTGTCGGAGATGCCATTGCAGCAGGTTCGGCTTACGGGAAAGTAAGAGCGATGATGGATGACAAAGGAAGAAGAGTCAAAGAGGCAGGTCCTTCTACTCCGGTAGAGATCCTTGGTCTGAATGATGTTCCAAATGCTGGAGAAGTATTTGTCGGATGCGGCAATGATAAAGAGGCAAGAAACTTTGCAGAGACATTTATTTCACAGGGAAGAATGAAGCTGTTAGACGATACAAAATCGAAGATGTCCTTAGATGATCTGTTTAGCCAGATTCAGGCAGGAAATGTAAAAGAACTTGGTATCGTTGTAAAAGCAGACGTACAGGGTTCTGTGGAAGCGGTGAAACAGAGTCTTTTGAAATTATCAAATGACGAGGTCGTTGTAAAGATTATCCACGGTGGTGTCGGTGCAATCAATGAATCTGACGTGACACTTGCATCTGCATCCAATGCGATCATCATAGGATTTAATGTACGTCCAGACGCAACTGCAAAAGAGATTGCAGACCGTGAAGGAGTGGATGTAAGATTATATCGTGTCATCTACAATGCGATCGAAGATGTGGAAGCTGCTATGAAAGGTATGCTGGATCCGGTATTTGAGGAAAAAATACTCGGTCATGCAGAGGTTCGTCAGACATTTAAGGCTTCAGGCGTAGGTACGATTGCTGGTGCATATGTGCTTGACGGTACATTTGAGAGAGGATGTTCTGCACGTATTATCCGTGACGGAGTCGTAATCTTTGACGGCGGTCTTGCTTCACTGAAACGTTTTAAAGATGATGTAAAAGAAGTAAAAGCAGGTTATGAATGTGGATTTGTCTTCGAGAAATTTAATGATGTCAAAGAAGGCGACCAAGTAGAGTCTTATAAGATGGTAGAGATACCAAGATAAGAAAAGAGGAAAAGAATTGAGAAAAAATAGTATTAAGAATACAAGAGTAAACGGAGAGGTGCAAAGAGAATTGAGCAACATTATCCGCGGGGGCATCAAAGACCCTCGTGTTGCACCGATGACTTCCGTTGTGGCGGTGGAAGTAGCACCGGATTTAAAGACATGCAAAGCATATATCAGTGTGCTCGGTGACGAGAAAGCGCAGGAAGACACAATCAAAGGTCTTCAGAGTGCAGAAGGATATATCCGAAGAGAACTGGCAAGAAAGCTGAATATGAGAAACACGCCGGAAATAAAATTTGTGATGGATCAGTCTATCGCATATGGCGTGGCAATGTCGAAAATGATTGATGATGTGACAAGGGATTTAAAAGAAGAGGAAGAATAAGATGTTAAAGGAAGTCTTGAAACATGTAAAAACAGTTGCCATTGGCGGTCATGTGCGTCCGGATGGTGATTGTGTCGGTTCCTGTCTTGGGTTGTATCAGTACATCAAAGAAAACTATGAAGAGATTCAGGCGGATGTCTATCTGGAAGACATACCGGATAGCTTTCAGTTTATCAAGGCGGCGAAAGAGATTCGTCACGAGGTGTCGGACGAAAAAGAATACGATCTGTTTATTGTGCTTGACTGTGGTGATAAAGAACGTCTCGGATTTTCAAAGGCGCTTTTTGAACATGCAAAAGAGACGTTCTGCGTAGACCATCATATTAGTAATCTTGCGTTTGCAGATCAAAATTATATTTTCCCGGAAGCAAGTTCTACTTCGGAGCTTGTATACCGGCTTTTGGATTTAGAAAAGATCACAAAAGAGACGGCTGAATGTCTGTATCTTGGAATCGTGCATGATACGGGAGTGTTCCAGTATTCATGTACGGCGCCGGAGACGATGGAGGCGGCAGCGAACCTGATGCGGAAAGGGATCAATGCCTCTGAGATCATCGAAAAGACATTTTATGAAAAGACGTTTGCTCAGAACCAGATTTTGGGGAGGGCATTGTTTGAAAGTTTTCTGTTTATGGATGGAAAATGTATTGTATCCTATATTACACAGCGTATGATGGAATTTCATGGTGTCACACCGAAAGATTTAGAAGGAATTGTCAGCCAGCTTCGGGTGACGAAAGGTGTGGAAGTTGCCGTTCTTTTATATGAGACTGCTCCGCATGAGTACAAAGTGAGCCTGCGTGCATCTGGTGATGTGGATGTCAGCAGAATCGCACAGTATTTCGGTGGAGGAGGTCATAAAAAAGCGGCTGGTGTGACGATGAAGGGAACGGTACATGATGTGATCAACAATCTGTCCGGACAGATTCATTTACAACTATAAAAAGGAAGAAAATATGGTACACGGAGTCATTAATATACGTAAAGAAAAAGGATTTACATCACATGATGTAGTCGCAAAACTAAGAGGGATTCTCGGACAGAAAAAGATTGGGCATACCGGTACATTGGATCCGGATGCGACGGGCGTTCTTCCGGTCTGCCTTGGAAAAGCGACAAAATTATGCGATATGCTGACGGATAAGGATAAGACATATGAGACAGTACTTTTACTTGGAAAGGCAACGGACACTCAGGATATATCCGGAACAGTGTTATCCGAAAAAGCGATGGATGGAATTGACAATGATGCCGTAGAAAGATGCATCGGGGAATTTGTAGGAGAATACTTACAGGTACCGCCGATGTATTCTGCGTTAAAAGTCAATGGGAAAAAATTATATGAACTGGCGCGAGCCGGAATTGAGGTTGAGAGAAAAGCTCGTCCGGTTGTCATCTATGAGATTCGGATCAAAGACATTTCACTTCCGCGCGTGCGGATGGAAGTCTCCTGCTCCAAAGGAACCTATATCCGTACATTGTGCCATGATATCGGAGAGAAACTCGGCTGTGGTGGCTGCATGGAGGAACTCACCCGCACAAAAGTAAGCAGGTTTACTTTGGAAGACAGCTACACATTGGAGGAAGTTAGACAGAAAAAGGAAGAGGGAACACTTTCAGAGATATTAGTTCCGATTGATGAAATGTTTGAGCAGTACGAGGCGGTGACACTTAAAGCACCTTATGAAGCGCTTGTGTGCAATGGAAATATGTTTTTTGAAAAGCATATCAATGAGTCAAAAGACCTGGTTGACGGAGAGTATGTGAGAGTTTACAGTAATTCCGGACGGTTCATTTCGATTTACGCATATCAGCAGAAACAAAAGATGTTTAAAATAGTCAAAATGTTTTTTGATAAAAATGAGTAACGATAAGAGGAAAAAACATGCAATATATCAAGGGAATGCAGTTCTATCAAAATGACAAAAAGACTGCAATTACATTGGGGAAATTTGATGGTATTCACAGAGGACATGAGACATTGATCGAGCGGGTCATTGCGCATCAGAAAAATGACGGTGTAGACAGCGTTGTGTTTGCATTTGACATGGCGCCCTTGTACGAAAAATTAAAAAGAAAAGAAAGTCTGATTACGAACGAAGAACGCGCAGGACGCCTTTTGGGCAGGGTAGATTATCTGGTGGAATGCCCATTTGTCGAGGCAGTTTCGAAAATCGAAGCGGAGACTTTCATAAAAGAAATTTTGGTGGAACAATTTCATGCTAAGTATATTGTGGTTGGCACGGATTTTCACTTTGGATATCAGAAAAAAGGTGATTATCATATGTTGCAGCAGTATAGCGGGGAATACGGGTATGAGGTGGAAGTGATTGAAAAGAAATGCTATGAAGATAGAGAAATCAGCAGTACTTACATTAAAGAAGAAGTGAAAAAAGGGAATATGAAACTGGTTACACAGCTTCTTGGATACCCGTATACCGTCACAGGAGAAGTGCAATATGGCAAGCAGCTTGGGAGAAAGCTTGGATTTCCCACGATGAACATTGTTGCAGAAAAAGAGAAACTGCTTCCGCCAAATGGAGTCTATGTCAGTTCAATTCGGATTGATGGCATGCTTTATGGAGGAATCTCTAATATCGGCTGCAAACCGACAGTTTCAGAGAAAGAACAGATGGGAATTGAAACATTTGTATTTGACTATCACGGGGATGCTTATGGAAAGAAGATTGAGGTAGCGCTTTACGAGTGTGTGAGACCGGAAAAAAAATTCCATTCTGTAGAGATGCTTCGCAAGCAGGTGGAACAGGATATCGCATATGGGCGTAAGTGGCTTCAAGGTTTCAACAGTAATTTTTAAAAATAAGTAGTTTACACTGGTGGAAAAGTATGATATACTCCCATCTTTGACAGTTAAGAAAAGAATAAATATGGGGCTGTCGGGAAATAGATAGTTCCAAACAGGGGCAGATTTGACTCGCATGAGTCAAATCTGCCCCTGAAATTTTTCCGTAAAAAAGAGAAAAAAGATGGCTAACGACAACCATCTCCTCTCCGTTCCATGTTATAATGGAACTATGCTAAAACATGATTATTATAACGAATTTTTTGAATTAGGGCAACAGAAAATTAACTTTAGTTTCTTTGAATTGAGTTTACCTGATGACGATCCAGTCTATACCCTGAAAAAAGTGATGGAG
>ENA-OQJN01000368-OQJN01000368.1-human-gut-metagenome-genome-assembly--contig:-NODE-368-length-19785-cov-3.616848_pt1 | contig 19785 bp, 16 predicted proteins | sample MGYA00242610_ERZ504777 | MGnify/ENA primary metagenome ERZ504777 (study PRJEB26092, sample SAMD00036350) | human gut metagenome | host: Homo sapiens | study: EMG produced TPA metagenomics assembly of... | reverse complement strand
ATAAATACAAAATAAGTATGACCGATGCAAATGGCGAAGCATTACCTTTAATTGATGTTATCAAAGAACTTAGAACAAAGTTTAGCGGTTTATCCGAAACAGAACAAACAGCCGCTGCAAGTACTCTTTTTTGGCAAAGAAGCTATGTCAGGTATGCTTGCTATCGTCAATGCAAGTGATAAAGATTTTAATACACTTGTAAAAAATATTGATAATGCAGACGGCTCAGCTAAGGCAATGGCTGAAACAATGCAGAATAATTTGCAAGGTCAAATTACAATACTTAAATCAGGACTTGAGGGATTAAGTATTGAAATCTATGAAAGTATGTCAGAACCTCTAACCGATGCCGCAAAGGAAGCACAAAACTATGTTAGCAAACTAACAAAGGCATTTACAAGCGGCGGTTTATCAGGAATGATAAAAGAGGCAGGTTCTATATTTGGGGAGTTGGCAGTTAAAGCTGCAGAAGCTGCCCCCAAAATGATTGATGCTGCTATTAAGTTTATGCAGTCTTTTGTTAATGGTATTGCGGATAATTCAACAAAACTTGCAAAATCTGCAGTAAATATTATCAAAACTCTTGTTAGCGGAATTATTAAATCAGCACCGCAACTTGCAACAGCCGCTAAAAAAATTGTTTCAGAACTTGCAGGCAATTTAACAAAACTATTGCCTAAAGAACTTCAATTACCAGTTAAAGAAGCAATAAACACAATAAAGAAATCGTTTGAAAACGGTGGATTGAGAAAAGCTATCAATACTGTTAAAACATTGATAACAAACCTCAGTAAGACTATTACAAATATATCAAAGGTAGTTATTCCCCCGTTTGCTAAAGCTATTGATTTTTGTGGCTGACAACTTAAATGTATTATTACCTTTTAGCGGCAAGTGCCGTTACTGCTTGGAAATCGTGGCAGGTTATTTCATCTGTTACTGCATTATTAAAAGTCATGCGGCAGCGGTTACTGCTGAAAGCCTTGCAGAAGCTTCAAGCATCGGTACTATAACACTTAAACAAATTGCAGTAGGTGCTTTAACAGGTGAAATTTCACTTGCAACAGCTGCCCAATATGCTTGGAATATGGCTATGTCATTAAATCCAGCTGCAATTGTTTTGACAGGCATTACAGCGTTAACCGCAGGAATAACGGCTTTTTCAGCTGCGAATGGTGATGCAACAAAATCAACTGATGAACTTGCAAGATCAGAAACAAAATTACAGTCGGTAAATGATGACCTCGGTTCATCATACGAGGATATCGGTACAAAATTTAGCGATTTTATGAGCGATATCAAAAGTTCAGGTAACATATTCGATGATTTCAATGAAAATATTATTATCTCAGATGATAAAAAACAGGCATTATCTGATAATATGGATAGTGTGCAATCCGAAATCACCGAAATATGCAAGAATGCAGCGGAAAACAGAAAAGAACTTACAGGCGGTGAAATTCAGCGACTTGAAGAACTTTTCAAAAAGATGCATGAACTTTCCGAACAGGAATTAGCTGTTGAAAAAGCTAAACAGGAAGTAGTTACAGTACAAGCTGAGGCTTTGAATAAGGCTTCCGATATATCACTTGAAGAATATACACAGAGAGCCAAAGAATTAACAAATACCGCAGAAGAAACAAGGTCAACTGTAATCTCGAAAGCAAAAGAACAATATACCGAAGAAGTAGCTTTGCTAAATAATAGACTTGATACCGATAAAGAGTATTCTCAAAAGCAACATGATGCCGATGTACAGGCTGCTGAAAAAAGATATCAACAGGCTATAAGTGCAGCCAATAAAGAAGCTGGGGACACTCTTAAAATTATCAAAGACGGTTATTATAACCGAGCAGAAGCGTTGAAGAGTGCAACTAAAGATTTAAAGGAATTAAATCAAGATGAAAACGATGCTGAGCAAACGCATAAACAAAAGCTTATTGATATAGCAAGTAATTATAATGCTGAGCTTTACAAAATAAGCAACAAAAATTTAACTGATACTCAAAAATCTCTTATGGCAGGTACTGCACTTGCAAACAAAGAAAAAGCCGAAGAAGAAGAAAATGCAAGGTACAGCAAAGAACTCGGTGAAATCAGAAACAAACAAGGTAAGGTTTTATCTGATGAAAAGTACAAAAATCAGTTGACTGCATTTGAATCATTCATGGCACTTTATGAGCAGTACACGGGCGAAACAGATACAAAGGCAAAAGGTATTACTTTAGCTTTTCTTGGAGCGTTTGACGGTATGGAAGATGAAACAAAGAAAAAGTTTGAAGATGCAATGAACGGAGCAGAGAACGGATTAACCGAAAAACAGAACTCGCTTTATTCTAAGGCCTCAGAAATTTCAGGCGGTGTTATCAATATTTTTAAAAAAATGTTTGATGAGCATTCACCTTCAAAGGTATTTAAGAAGATTTTCGGTTATACTCTTGAAGGCGGTCAGGAAGGTCTTGAAAATGAAGCACCAAAACTTTATAAACAAGCTGATAAAGTTGCTTCAACTTTTACAAAGCGTATGAAAGCCGCTGTTTCTGCAGACGATCTTGTCGCACGAATGCGTGCAGCTATTCAACCTATTATCCCAAGGGCGATTATTGAACAAAAAGCTAATGTTTCGCTAAAAATGGATATGGCAAGCAAAATATCAGGAATAGAAGAGGCTCTTTCTAACTTTAATGATAAACCATTTAAGGCAGAAGGAAATATTCAAACACATTTCGATATAGACGGTCGAGAACTTGCCGTAGCTATAACACCATTTGTAAGCGAAGAAATGGCATTTAACAACCTTTAAAAAACATTTAAACAATATTTAAAGATAGGAGCAACAAAAATGATTAAAGACAAAATCAACAACACTATTGAACAGCTTAACAAACAGTTTACAGATTTTCAGAACAAAATTAAATCTGTAAAAGCGTTAACTATTTACTCTCAGGAGGAAATTAACAGAAGAACCAAGGCAATTTATAAGCAGTATGAAGAAACCGTTTCTTCTGCTATTGATAATCTTGAAAAAAATGTTAAATCGTGTATTGACATTGAGGTTAATAAGTTGACAACAGATGCGAAAAACAATGAAAACGCACAGCGTATTTTATCGGATTTTCATATTATTTCATCTGGGGAGTATGATGATGAAACATTATTTTTGTTTATCAAGCCGTACATGGGCGACTTACTTAGTATGAAAAAGTTGTGCGGTATTCCAAAATTTGATGATGCAAAATACAGCACAACCCGTTTTTTATTATGCCTTGCATATCGTATTGATACTTTATCTGCAAACCTTTGTAATGCATTTTCTCAGTACCTTAAATTGAATAAGTGCAGGTACTCATATATTACAAAAAGCACTGCAAATTTATCCTTCGCCGTTAATGAACAAACTTTATTAAACATTGTAGATAAATTTGAAAGTACAATTGAAATCATTGAACAGGCAAAAAAGGCAACTTACAGCGATATTAACAATTTGATTGAAAAAATGAAAAACCCCTTACAAAATGAAGCAACAGCAGAATAAATTTCGCTAAAACGAACCCCCGACAGTACATAATTTATAGCACGGTCGGGGGTTCATTTTAATGCATATTCATCCGTTTTGTAACGGTGATTTTACACGCTTTTATCTTTAAATTTACAGTTATAACGGCTTTTTGCGGCTTTTTGCGGTTACACATTTGAAAATACTAATACACTATCATTTGCCAGCAACAAGAAATATTCGTAGAGCGGATCGGCTGTGTCAGGTCTTGCGGCAGCCATAAAATTAGGGCGTCTGCCGTGTGAGCAGTCGGCGCAGAGGGTAAAGTTTGAAATTACAAGCACCGAACCGTTTACATCGGCAAGAGCAAGATTCATTTTATCATTTTCATCCGTAAAGATTCTCAGACCTGCAATTTTTGCGGCAAGTGCGTCCGCCTCTTTTTCGGTGTCACCGTTTTCAACTCCGAGAAGAATAAGAAAACCCGTACCGATTTCGCCCACGGTTTTTGAATCAACCTCAACCTTGGCCTCGGTAACTCTTTGTAAAATCGCTTTCATAAATTATAACCTCAATTACAGTCTTTTTACTTCGATTGTTCCGTTGATGTCGGAAAGCTTTGAAATTACACCACGGAGGTGATTTCTGCCCATTACATCAATTGTTGCGGTAACAACGGCAGTGCCGTTGCCAGCCTCTCTTGAATTAAGCGAATGTATAAAAATGTGCATATCCGAAAGCTTGATTGTAACATCTGCAAGAAGTCCTGTTCTGTCGGTTGCGGTAATCTGGAGCGTACTTCTGAACGCCTCTCCTACCTCGTCCTCCCAGTAACAGCTTACCCATCTTTCGGGTTCTTCACTTTTACTGATATCTTTCGGCACATTCGTGCAGTGCCTTTTATGAATTGAAACGCCGTAGCCCCTTGTAATATAGCCGATAATATCGTCACCCGGCAGAGGATTACAGCACTTTGAGAATTTTACAAGAACATCGTCTGCACCCTCAATTACAACGCCTGCGGATGCCTTCGGTCGCTTTACGGGTGCTTGCGGAACATCAATTTCTTCAATATCTGACGCATATGCTTTCTGATATTCTTCTTTGAGCCTTGGCATTATCTTCCAAAGCTGAATACCGCCGTAGCCTACTGCGGCATAGAAATCATCCATGGAATTATACTGCTTTTTAATCATCAGTTTCTGGAGAAAATCGGGATATTCTTCTTCGGAAAGATTGATGCCGTGGCGCTTGAATTCCTTGTCAAGCATCTGCCTGCCTTCGGCAATATTTTCATCACGCTTTTCATGCTTATACCATGAGCGGATTTTTGATTTTGCCGATGCGGTTTTACAGATATCAACCCATCCCCTGTTTGGGTGTTCCTCTTTCTGGGTGATAATTTCGCAGATATCGCCTGTTTTAAGCTTATAGTCAATCGGAACGATCTTTCCGTTGATTTTTGCGCCGACCATTCTGTGACCTACCTGTGTATGAATAAGATAAGCCATATCAATCGGAGTTGAACCCTGCGGAAGATTGAACACATCACCTCTCGGGCTGAACACATAAACATCGTTTTCCGTAAAATCGTTTCTGATATTCTTTGCAATGTCGGTAACATCTTCTGCCTCAAGCTGATCAAGAATCATATCCTTGACCTTTTTGATGTTCTCCTCCATTTTGTCATTATTTTTACCGCCTGCGCCCATTCCAAGCTTATACTTCCAATGGGCGGCGATTCCGTATTCGGCGGTGTAATGCATTTCCCATGTTCTTATCTGAATTTCAAAAGGAATTGCGTTTTTGTCGAGTACGGTTGTATGGAGCGACTGGTACATATTCGGCTTAGGCATTGATATATAGTCCTTAAAGCGGTTAGGAATAGGCTTAAATATATCATGCACTACACCGAGAACATTGTAGCAATCGGATACTGTATCAACAATTACACGCACGGCAAAAATGTCAAAAATCTGATCCATTGTTTTGCCCTGCATATATGTTTTGCGGTAAATACTGTTAATACTCTTTACTCGACCGCTGATATACACACCGGGTATTGTACCCTCGGTTTTTGCGAGAATCTGATTCTTAATGGATTCAATAAACTTGTCACGACCCTCTTCGGTCATAAGAAGATCGTCTTCGATTTCCTTATAGCCAATTGGATCAAGGTACTGAAGAGAACGATCCTCAAGCTCATCTTTTATGGTTTTAATACCGAGCCGATGAGCAATCGGAGCAAACACCTGCATATTTTCAAGTGATTTATCTCTCCTTTTTTGTTCCGGCATACAATTCATTGTACGCATATTATGAAGCCTGTCGGCAAGCTTGATGATAATTACACGGATATCATCAGCCATTGCGATAAGCATTTTTCTTATATTTTCAGCCTGTTGCTGTTCACGGGTTGAGTACGGAATTTTTGAAATTTTTGTAACGCCGTCAATCAGCTTGGCAACATCCGCACCGAAAAGCTTTGTAACCTCTTCAAGTGTGACTCCTGTGTCCTCTACTGTGTCATGAAGCAATGCACCGCAGACGGAATCGGTATCCATACCGAGCTCTGCAACAATACAGGCTACTGAAACGGGATGAAGAATGTACGGAATTCCCGATACTCTGCGCTGGTCACCGTGAGCTTTTTCGGCAAATTTATATGCCTTTTCGATTTTATCCATATCGTAAGTGTTGGCAGCAGATGCAGAAAGAATCTTTTTCAGTTCCGTAAAATCCTGATAGTGTGCAACATTTTGAAAAACTTACCCATCAGAATACCTCCCTTAATTTCTTGATAATCGGGGCTGATTCGAGGTCGACCCTGCCGTTTACGGGCAGGACTGAAATTTTTGAGGTTTTCATTCCCTCTGAAATTTCGATAAGCTGAGCTCTCTCATGGCCTCAAGTATCACTTTAATTTTACCAAAAGACAGCCTGTTGTCAAGCATGTGAGCCAAAGTTGCGGTTTCAAAAGCGTAACCGCCGTTGCTTTTCAGATATCTGTAAAGCAATGCAAAATCGTTTCTGTCGGGCATTAAATCCGAAAGCTGTGAACGGTCAAGCTGTTTCCCTCTGCAAAAATCCTCATAGTTCGTACGGCTCTCAAGGAGCTTTTCGGTATCGCAGTCCGATGATTTTATATCTTTGACAATTACGGAAACAGACACATTTCCGTTGAACTCATTGCGGTCAAGATTTACCGCAAGATCAAGTGTTTCACCGATTTTATACGGAAATTCTTCGGTTGATGTAAAGAATTTCATCGCAGTAATCTGTATGTTATTGCGGGACAGAGTAAGTCTTAAATGCCTGTTCGCCGAAAGCGGAGTAATGTTCTTCAATGTCATATTGTACAAACCGAAAATAGGCGTCGGATTGCCGGCACCATAGGGCTGCATAAGCGACAGAGAATCAATCAAATCAAGGTTTATGTATGCCGGATTGAGCTTGCACTCAATGTTGATTTTATCATACGGCATCTTGCCGAAATTGTCGGCAAATTCGTTTATTTTCCTGCGAAAAGCAGGAATATTCTCAGAATCAAGAGAAAGCCCGACAGCCATAGGATGACCGCCTCTGTGTGTGAGAAGATCCGAACAGGCAAAAACAGCGTCACAAAGAGGAAATCCCTCTACACTTCTGCCCGAGCCCTTTGCAATATCACCGAGCTTTGAAATAACGATTGCCGGCTTGCCGTAAGCCTCTTTGACTTTGGCGGCAATAAGTCCGATTACGCCCTGATGCCAGTTTTCACCGTCAATTACTATGATTTTATCATTGACAAGTGACGGTTTTCTGCGGATTATTCCGTCAATTTTTTCAAGAATATCACGCTCAATCTCTTGCCTTTCGGAGTTGTCAACGCAGAGCTGCGATGAAATTTCAGCCGCCTCATCATAATCTTCCGTAAGAAGAAGAGACACCGATTTTTCGGACAAACCGAGTCGTCCTACTGCATTTATTCTCGGAACAATTGTAAATGACACATTTGTTGAAGATACGGTTTTTCCCGTAAGACCGGAATTTTTGATAAGCGCCTGCAGTCCGGGACGGTCGGTATTTGTAATGCTTTCAAGTCCGTGTTTGACAAATACTCGGTTTTCATCCTTCAACTCAACAACATCACCGATTGTGCCGATGCTCAAAAGGTCGGAATAGTTGTCAAGCAAGGTGGTTGTGTCGCAGTATTCGCCCTCAAGCGCCATAATCAGCTTGAATGCAACACCCACCCCCGAAAGATTTTTGAATCTGCTTTTACAGTCCTCTCTGTGCAAGTCAACTACGGCACAAGCCTTTGGCAACTCGCCTGAGGGCATATGGTGGTCTGTGACAACGGTATCAATTCCGAGTGAGCTTGCGTATGCAACCTCCTGTGCTGCCGCAATTCCGTTATCAACAGTAATTATGAGTTTTATTCCACGCTCATTGAGCTTGTCAACAGCGTTTTTGTTCATTCCGTAGCCCTCGGTTTCACGGGACGGGATATAGTACATTGCGTTTGCGTCAATTGTTTCAAGGTAAGAATATAAAAGTGCTGTTGAGGTGACACCATCGGCATCATAATCACCGTAAACACAAATCGGTTCACCGCAATCAAGCGCCTTGTTAATGCGTTCAACAGCCTTATCCATATCTTTTATTTCAAACGGATCGGCAATGAAAGAATCGTTGTAAAGAAAGCCTTCAATTTCATCTTTCGTTGTAATATTCCGTATCTGAAGCAGCATTGCAACAATTGCAGGCAGCTCATAGCGGGACTGAATCTCCCCCGCCTTAGTTTTATCAAGTTTTGCAACCGACCACAGCTTCAAAATGCCGCTCCCTTTCGTTTATATAGTTGATTTATATTAGTTATTATACTTTTCAAGCATTGATTCTGCGTGTTTAAGTGCGGCGTCGGTTATATCAACACCGCCGATTATTCGTGCAAGTTCACCTGCTCTGCCGTTATGGTCAAGGAGGGTTACATTTGTAAATGTTCTTCCTTTTTCAACCTGTTTGCGGATAAGATAGTGATAATCCGCAAGAGCTGCGATTTGTGCCTGATGTGTTACGCAGAGAACCTGACTGCTTTTGCTGACTTCACGCAGTTTTAAGCCGACCTTTTCTGCCGCTGAACCCGAAATACCTGTGTCAACCTCATCAAAAATGAGGGTATCAACCGTATCCGTGCTTGCAAGAACTGTTTTAATTGCAAGCATCATTCTTGAAAGCTCACCGCCCGATGCGATTTTTGCAACAGGGCGAGGTGTTTCACCCGGGTTTGCAGAGATGAGCAGTTCCATTTTATCCGTACCCTTTGAATTTGGTTCGCACTTTTCAAAGTACGGAACAAGCTCAACATTCGGCATATTCAAAAATGCCATTTCGGATTTTACTTTAGTTGCAAAGGTTTTTGCGGTTTTTCTGCGGAGAGTACCGAGTTTTTCGGCAGCCGCAAGCATTTTTTCTTCGCTTTCTCTGCATTTTTCCGCAAGCTCGTCACGGTTGCGGTCATAGTTCATAAGTTCGTCAAGTCTTGCCTGATATTTTTCGGCAAGGTCCGAAAGCTCGTCTGACGGGCAATTATATTTTCTTGTAAGACGATTGATAAGGTCAAGCCTTTCTTCAACTTCTTCAAGCCTTTGCGGATCGGATTCAAGCGAATCAATAGCATCGGAAATGCTGTCGCAACAATCCTTTAAATTGTAATATGCATCTGTAAGCGTATTTGCAATTTCTTCATATTCAGCATTATATGATGACGCTTTTTGAAGGGCAGTTGATGCAGAATCGACCGATTCAAGACCGCCGCCATAGTTTTCGTCACCGTCAAGAGCCATTTTTGCATCATTGAGCAGAGAAAAGATTTTCTCAAAGCTCATAAGCGCTGTTCTTTCGCTCTCAAGCTCCTGTTCTTCTCCCTGCTTAACATCGGATTCTGTGAGTTCATTCACCTGATATGAAAGCAAATCAATTTCTTTCAATCTTTCACTTTCGTCCAAATCGGCTGAATTTAATTTCTTTTTGAGAATTTTATATTCATCATAACATTTTTTATAATCAGTCAAAAGCTTTTCACAACCGCCGAAACGGTCAATATAATCAATATGAGTTTCAGGAGAGAAAAGTTCGTAGCTTTCGTGCTGACCGTGAATGTTTATAAGGTGCTTTGAAAGTTCTTTGAGCATTGAAACCGTTGCAGGCTTGCCGTTGATTTTACAACTGCTCTTGCCGTTTCTGTTGAGAGTTCTCTGCAAAATGAGTGTTCCCTCGTCATCGGAAAAGCCGAGTTCATCAAGCTTTTCAACAATGCTTTGGTTAATATCGTCAAATTGAGCGCTTACAAAGGCTGAATCAGCCTCGGTGCGAATAATTTCCTTTGATGTTCGCTGTCCCATAATTGCATTGATTGCGTCAATTATTATACTTTTACCTGCACCTGTTTCACCTGTGAGGACATTAAGACCGTTTTCAAAATCTATTGAAGTTTTTTCAATCACGGCAATGTTTTCTATATATAAAGTTCTGAGCATTTCAATCAGTCCTGTCAAATAAGCTTTTTGAGTTCTTCGGTAAGCGACACCGCAAGATCGGCTGTTCGGCAGGCAATGAAGATTGTATCGTCACCTGCAATTGTTCCGACAACAGACGGATAGTCGGCTGAATCGAGTGCAGCACAAACTGCCTGTGCCATACCGCTGAGGGTTTTTATTACAACAAGATTCTGTGCTACATCTATTGAATTTACCGAAGTGCTGAAAAGATTTGAAAAATTGGTACGGATATCGGTTGAACTGCGAGATGCAGAAACATAGCGATATTTTCCGTCACTTCCGAGAGTTTTAACAAGGCGTAAATCCTTGATATCTCTTGAAATTGTAGCCTGCGTTGCCTTGAAACCTTCCTCACGAAGTCGGGTAAGCAATTCGTCCTGTGTTTCAATGGGATGTTCGGCTATAATATCAAGAATTCGTGCGTGTCGCCCTGTTTTCATCAAAAATCCCTCTCTTTCAGTTTTTCATTGAGCAGTTTATAAAAATTGCGGTTGTGGAGTAACGCAAGTTTAAGCTTTAAATCGGATTTGCGGATTACAACCCTGTCGGTTGCAAGAACAGGAACATTTTTTTCACCGTCAATTGTCAGCACGCAACAGCATTCTTCGGGGATTTTCACATGAACCGAAAGCTCCGATTCTCCGCTGAAAAGTATGGAACGGGAAAATAATGAATGGGGACAAACGGGAGTCATAAGAATACATTCCATTTTCGGCGCGAGGATAGGTCCGCCTGCCGACAATGAATAAGCGGTTGAGCCTGTCGGAGTTGCAAAAAGCAGACCGTCCGCTCTGTATTTTGAAATTTCGTCACCGTCAAGCGTCAGGTGCAAATCAATTGTTTTTGAGAGCTGACCTCTTGCGACAACGGCATCGTTCACTGCAAGATAGTGCTTTGAGCCGTCCTCTTTTATGACCTCAGCATCAAGCAAAATTCTCTCCTCTGTTGCGTAATCGCCCGTAATAAGCCGTTCAAGCTGTTCATATTCGTGCGGTTCAACATCTGCGGCAAAACCGAGTCTGCCGACATTCACACCGATAAGCTGTTTATCTGCTTTTGCGGCATATTTTGCGGCATGGATAATCGTTCCGTCACCGCCTACTGTAATTGCCATATCGCAGTATTCAAAAAGCTCCGTAATATTTTTTGAATAATGAATGTGGATTCCCTTAAAATACTGACTGCATTCCTCAATCATAGCAATTTCTGCATTTTTATCAAGAAGAAAAAGAGAAATCTTTTTTGCATATTTAATTGCCCTTTCTTTTGAAAGATTGACCACTAATGCAAATTTCATAAAAGCACCTGCTCATTTTTTGTCAAGAGCGGCATGTGAATTTTCAACAAGCTGCTCGGGGGTTACATCTGTGTATGACTTAGGATCATCACTCTTGCGAAGATGGATAAGGTATTCTATATTGCCCTCGGGACCTTTGATTGGCGAATAGTCGAGATTAAGCACATCAAAGCCGTTTTCAAGGCAGAAATCAAATATTCTTCTGACAACCTCAACATGAACGGCAGGATCACGAACTACGCCCTTTTTGCCCACCTTTTCCCTGCCTGCCTCAAACTGCGGTTTGATTAGGCAGACAGCCTGTGCGTTTTCGCTCATAAGCTGTCTTGCAACAGGCAGAATCAGCTTTAATGAAATGAACGAAACATCAACCGAGAAAAAATCAATTTCATCGGGAACCTGCTCCCTTGTAACCTTTCTCATATTGGTGCGTTCAAGATTGACAACACGAGGATCGTTGCGAAGCTTCCAAGCAAGCTGACCGTAACCGACATCAATTGAATACACCTTTTTTGCACCGTTTTGGAGCATACAGTCGGTAAAGCCGCCCGTTGACGCACCGATATCCATTGTTATCTTATCTTTTAAATCAAAGTCAAAATTGTCTATGGCCTTTTCAAGCTTTAAACCGCCACGGCTGACATATTTCTGTGTGTTGCCCCTTACTTCAATTTTAACATTTTCATCATAAGAAGTTCCGCACTTGTCGGCTTTCTGATTGTCAACATAAACCTGCCCCGACATTATAATCGCCTTAGCCTTTTCACGGCTGTCGGTAAAGCCCTTTTCATATACAAGAATATCAAGTCTTTTTTTCATCCTAATTCTTTTCCTTTAAATTTTTGGTAATGGTGTTCACCATTCCGTCATCATCGAGTTTAAGCTCATGAAGAGCCTCGCTGACAGACATCTGCTTGACAAATTTGTCATTAATAGCCTTTATATGATAATCTCCGCAGAACTGTGTGCAACAGAGTAAATCGGAGAAATTTCTCGCAATACCGCCGTTTTTGATGCCCTCTTCAAAAAACCATACATTATCGAAATCTGCTGCAAAATCAACGGCATTTTCGTCAATCGGTTTAATTCTGCAAAGTTTTAATATGCATATCTCAACGCCCTGTTTTGCAAGGGTTTCCTTGGCTTTGCAGGCATAAGAAAAAAGTCTGCCGTAGGTTATGAGAAGATTTTTACAATTCGGATTTCCGTAAACATCGTAAGAAAGATTTTCTTCACCGAAATCATCGGGTCTGTAAAGCTCTCCGCCACGGGGATAACGCACAACAGCGAGGCTGTCGCAAATGTAAATTGCGGTTGAAAGAGATTTTCTCATACCGTCAAAATATGCCGGAGAAAAAATTGTTGTGTTCGGAATGGTGTTGAGTATCGAAACATCAAACACACCCTGATGAGTTTCACCGTCATCACCTACAATTCCCGCACGGTCAACCCCGATTACGAGGTGAAGTTTTCCGAGAGCCGCATCATGCAAAAGCTGGTCATAGGCTCTCTGGAGAAATGTTGAATACACGGCAAAAACAGGTCGCATACCCTTTGCGGCAAGTCCGCATCCAAAAGTTACTGCGTGTTCTTCAGCAATACCTACATCAAAAAATCTTTCCTTAAAAAGCCTTGAAAATTCGGTAAGTCCCGTTCCTCCCGACATTGCGGCTGTAATTGCGCAAATCTTTTTATCGTCCTCGGCTAATTCGCACATAGTCTTTCCGAACTCAGCCGAAAATCCCTTGTGACTTGAAAGCGGTTCGCCCGAATCAATATCGAACCTGCCTATTCCGTGAAAACCGCCCGGATTGTCCTCGGCAGGCTGATAGCCTTTGCCTTTTTTGGTAACAACATGAACAAGAACGGGAGAATTCACCTTTTTTGCACACTCAAACGCATTTTCGAGCTCATCAATGTTGTGTCCGTCAATAGGTCCGAGATAGGTAAAACCGAAGCAGTCAAAAAGAGTGTTTTTGTACACAAGATTTTTAAGTTTAGACTTTCCTCCCTGAAGAAATCTTTTCAGAGGTTTTCCGATAAGCGGAATGTGTAAAAGAATTTTTTCCGTAATTTTCTTGACTCGCATATACCACGGCTGAATTCTTACCGTTGTAAGGTAGCGTGACAATGCGCCTACATTCGGTGAAATGGACATTTTGTTATCATTGAGAACAACAATAAAGTTCTTGTTGAATCTGCCTGAGTTGTTCATTCCCTCAAAAGCAAGTCCACCCGTAAATGAACCGTCACCAATCACGGCAACGGTATAGCTTTGGTCCCCCATAAGGTGTTTTGCTCTTGCAATTCCATATGCGGCTGATATTGATGTACTGCTGTGACCTGTGTTAAAATCGTCGTATTTGCTCTCGGCACGCTTCGGAAAGCCTGAAATTCCGCCTTTTTTGCGGATTGTGTCAAACTGCTCGTAGCGTCCCGTCAACAGCTTGTGGGTATATGCCTGATGTCCGACATCCCATACAATGCTATCTTTCGGCAGATTAAAGCTACGCTCAAGAGCAACGGTAAGTTCAACGACACCGAGGTTCGGTGAAAGATGTCCTCCGTTTACAGACACGGTTTCAACGAGCTTTTCCCTTATTTCGGTACACAGCTTTTCAAGCTGTTCGTCATTAAGCTTTTTGACATCATGCGGTGATTTAATTTTAGAAAGCAGTTCATACTCACCCATAATTTATTTCCTATCCGTTTAATTAATATTTGCAAAGAATTATTTATTTCTCTTTGCAAGCTTGTAAGCAAATTCTTCAAGCTCTTTTGTATCACCGTCAAAGCCATGAAGTGCGTTAACAGCTTTTTCGGTAAGTTCATCAACAAGCTCACGGCACTTTTCAATTCCGAGAAGTGAAACATATGTTGATTTACTGTTTTCTGCGTCACTGCCTACAGGCTTGCCGAGTTCCTCATCGGAGGAGGTTACATCGAGAATATCGTCCTGAATCTGGAACGCAATACCGATGCATTCGCCGAATTCAGAGGCGGCTTTAATTTGCTTATCGTTTGCACCTGCGCTTATACAGCCCAGTTCACAAGCTGCTTTGATAAGACAGGCTGTTTTTTTGTAGTCCATTTCACGAAGCACTTCAATCGGAGCGTTTGTGTTTTCGCTCATAAGGTCAATCACCTGACCGCCTATCATTCCTGTCGCACCTGCGTATTTTGAAAGTACGGAAACACCTCTGCAGCACGCAGAAGTTCCGCAGATTTTTACTGTCTTTTCGTTTGTAAGGGTTTCGAAGGCAAGCGTCAGAAGGGCGTCACCTGCAAGCAATGCGATATCTTCGCCGAACACCTTGTGGTTTGACGGCTTGCCTCTTCTGAGGTCATCGTTGTCCATACACGGCAAATCATCGTGAATGAGAGAATATGTGTGAATCATTTCAACTGCACAGGCAAATGCCGTTGCAGACTCTTCACTTCCGCCGCAAAGGCTGTTAAACGAGAACACAAGATACGGGCGGACACGCTTTCCGCCTGCCTCAAGGCTGTAAGCCATTGCGTCAATCAGCTTTTTTTCACGGCAATCCGTACTCGGCAGACAGCTCTTTAAAGAGTTTTCAATATTTTTTGCATAATCTTTAGTCATTGTCATCACCCTTTGAAAGCCTTGAAATTCTCTCGTTTATATCAATAATTTTACCCTTGCATTGTTCAAGCTGTTTCATACAATAAGCAAGGAGTTCACACGCTTTTGCGTACTCCTCCATTGTCTGTTCGAGAGTAAGTTCACCGCTCTCCATTTTTGAAACCGTTTTTTCAAGCAGTTCGTTTGCCTGCTCAAAAGTTAAATTTTTATTTTCCATTGGTTTTTACCTCTGTACCTGCATATTCAAGCAGTCTTTGCATACGGTGATTTGCACCGCTTCGGCTGATTGGGGTTGAAAGATTCTGTCCCAAATCACGAAGTGACATATCGGGATTTTCAAGCCTTAAATATGCGATTTCACGCAAGTCCTCGGGCAAAGAATCGATTCCGACTGTCTTTTTTATATGTTCGATTGCACTGAGCTGTTTTGCAGACGCCGTTGCGATTTTTCCGATATTCGCAACCTCGCCGTTAATTCTGCGGTTCACATTGTTGCGAACCTGCTTTATTGCCTTTGTACCCATAATTTCCATTGATCTTATCGGTGAGCCTATGTAGGTAAGCAAGTCACAAATCTGCTCGCTCTCCTTAAAATAGACAATGTAACTGCCGCTGCGGACAACCGTTTTTGGAATAAGGGTACATTCGGTTATTTCGGAAAGAATCTTGCACAAATCCTGAGAAAGATTTTTGTGCGGAACACAGAATTCAAGATGATAGCTTTTCATGGGATCGGATACCGAACCGCAGCTAAGAAAAACTCCGCGCAAAAACGATTGCGAAAGTTCTTCGCTTGAAAGATTTGCCCTGTTGACACGCAAAGTAATCTGACCGTCCGTATGACCGAAATCTTCAAAAATACGCTTGCAATCGTTTCCGTCAACCACAATTATTTTGTAAAGATGGCTATCGCTTGATTTTGTTCGCAAAGCCGATTGTTTTTCAATTATCGGCATATATAAATTCTGCAAAAGAAATATAAGACGATTTCCCGCATAATTGCTTTCTGTTGTGAAGGTTATTTTGTTCGGAGAAAAATTTCTGCTGAATAAAAGCATTCCGTAAAGCTCCGCTTTGAGAGCCTCACGGTCAAACTGTTCAACCGAACAAATTTCTTTTTTTACATCCGAGGAAAATGACATTTCTGCACCTTACCTGTCAATATCTCTGTGCTGAATAACACACCTATAGCCTTTTTCACGAAAGTGGTCGTTCAGCTGCATTGCGATTGTAACACTTCTGTGCTTGCCGCCCGTACAACCTATGCCGACAACAAGCTCGCTTTTGCCCTCTTTGAGATAGAGCGGTACGGAAAAATCGAGCATACTCAAAAGTCGCTTTAAAAATTCGGTTGTTTCTTCACTTTCAAGAACATAGTCACGCACATCTTTGTCAAGTCCTGTAAGATGTTTGAGTTCGGGAATATAAAAAGGATTAGGCAGACAACGCACATCCATAATGAGATCTGCCTCAAGCGGAATTCCGTATTTGAACCCGAATGACATAAATGTCAGCGTAATGCTTTGTGAAGTGTCTTCCATGAACATTGACATAATTCGCTCTCGGAGCTGTTTGTTTGACATATATGTAGTGTCAATGTTATAATCGGCTGTTCTTTTAATAGGCAAAAGAAGCTCCCTTTCAAGCTCAACGGCAGACAGTACCGAACCGTCCTTGAGTTTATCCGAAAGAGGATGTCTTCTTCTTGTTTCCTTATAACGAACAACGAGCCTGTCCGTCATTGCGTCAAAGAACAATACCTTTACATTTTCGTAATGCATTTTGAAGTGTTCAATCTGAGAACACATTTTCCTCAAATTTTTCGTTACCTCTTACATCGACAACAACCGCAACCCTCTTCATTGAATCATCTTCAGATTTGAGGCAAAGCCGATAGAGTGTTGACAACAGACTTGACGGAAGATTGTCAACACAATAATAACCGATGTCTTCAAGCACATGAAGAGCGCCTGTTTTGCCTGCACCCGACATTCCCGTAATGATTACAAATTCCATAAAATTACACCTTTTTTGCTTTATAGAAAAATAAGTTCACATTCAAGCTTGTAGCCTGTTTCATTTTCAACAGTTTTCTGAATTTCCGACACAAGCTGTTTTACATCGTCAGCCGTAGCCTTTGATTTGTTAATGATAAATCCTGCGTGCTTTTCGCTGACCTGAGCACCGCCGACTGTTTTGCCCTTGAGTCCGCATTGCTCAATGAGCGCACCTGCAAATGCACCCTCGGGTCTTTTGAACACACTGCCTGCGCTCGGATATTCAAGCGGCTGTTTTGTTGAACGGCGGTTCATATAATCGTTCATTCTGTTCTGAATTTCTTCGGGATCATCTTTTTTAAGTTTGAATACCGCACCTGTGATTATGCAACCGTTTTTGCGGTAAACGCTTGTTCTGTAGCCAAACTCAAGATTCTCCGCCTCTGTTCTGCCGATATCACCGTTCTGTGTGATGTGAGAAACGCTGTATACAACATCTTTCATTTCACCGCCGTATGCACCTGCGTTCATAAACAAAGCACCGCCGACTGTTCCCGGAATTCCCCATGCAAATTCAAGTCCCGAAAGTCCGCATTTTTGGGCAAACTTACAAAGGCTTCCCAAAGCCGCACCTGCGCCGCAATAGATTGTTGTATCGTCAATTAATGAAATATTTCTGAAATCACCGTCAAGACGGAGAACCGTGCCGTGGATTCCCTCATCCGGAACCAGAACATTACTGCCGTTGCCGAGAAGAATATACTTCTCCTTGCACGCATCGCATTCCTTTAAAATTTTCATCAGCTGAGAAAGATTTGTCACCTTTATGTAAACATCTGCTTTTCCGCCGATTTTAAATGAAGTGTGTCTGCTCATCGGTTCAAATCGTCTTGCGTCACAATCAAGCTTTTGAGCACAATTATATATAATATCGGTAGTGTCCATTCAATTACCCTCCGTTGTTAGTTTAGAATATGAAATTTCTGTTTCCTGTATTCCGTTACAAAGCGGAATTATTCCCATGTATCAACAATAACCTTTGGTGACGGCGGAAGATCCTCAACAGCCATTCCGAGATTTTTGAGAAGTTCTCTTGCGGCATTGTAGCCCATTTTCTTCTGTCTGTTATTCATGGCGGCAACCTCTATGATTACGGCAAGGTTACGGCCGGGCTTTACGGGAATTGTAAGAGTAGGCACTTCGACACCGAGAATCTTCATGTATTCGTTGTCAAGTCCCATTCTGTCATAAACCTTTGCGCTGTCCCATTGCTCAAGGTTGATTACCATATCAATCTTTTCCTGCAGCTTGATAGCACCCATACCGAAAAGTTTTCTGGCATTGATAATTCCGATACCTCGAAGCTCAATGAAGTGACGGATATTTTCGGGCGACTGGCCATAGAGTGTAGTCTGGGCAGTTCTTCTGATTTCTACGGTCATCATCGGCAACAAGGCGGTGACCACGCTTGATAAGTTCAATTGCGGTTTCACTCTTACCGACACCACTGTCGCCCGTAAGCAGACAGCCTTCGCCGTACACTTCAACAAGAACGCCGTGACGGGTGATTCTCGGAGCAAGCTCTTTGTTAAGATATTGTACAAGTGACGCAGTAAGATCCGATGTACTCTGCGGGGTGCTGAAAATAGACACCTTGTGCAGCTTTGCACTTTCGAGAATTGCGTTTGACGGTTCAATATCACGGCAGATTATTACAGCCGGAGGACCAAAGCTGAAAATGGAGTCAATAACCATTTTCTGAGCCTCAGGACCGTATCTGCCGAGATATGAGAACTCTGTATTACCGAGAACCTGAATTCGCTTGTTGTCAAAGAATTCAAGATAACCCGTAAGCTCAAGTCCCGGTCTGTTGATTTCAACAGTCGATATGTTAGTTTCCTTGTAATTTTCAGCAACATAAACTTCGGTGAGGTTCAATGCTTCTGCAATTTGCGACAGCGGAACAGAAAATTCAACAGACATAAATCATCGTCCTATCCTAAATATTTATTACCTTTTACAAATCAGAGCAACCGCTCTGCCGCCTAACAGGCAGATGTATGCTCTCAGGCTATATACTTATTGCTATTATACACCATAACGCAGTTTTGATAAAGTCTTTTTGTGAATTATTTTTCAATTTTTAATAAAATTTTCTCATTTTTTCTGTTACTGTTTTAACAATGTCTGCTTTTAATTCTTTATCGGAACTAATATAACAAATACTCAAATAGCCGTTGTTTTTACCCTTAAAACTATTGAATATGGATAAAGATGTCACGGAAAGGTTGTTATTATTATTCTTCAACAGAATAATATGTTCTTTAACTTTATTCAGTGCGTTTTTATCTTTTGAAAAAAGTTGCAAAGTTTTTGTATCCGAAAGGGCAGTATAGGTCAAAGGTGAAATTGCGGTTTCTTTTGAAATATAGTCAATATCGGTTTTGAGAGTTTTTTCTCCGAGATTTGAGTCGATAAGATACAATTCAAGCTTTGAAAGCGTCAGCGCAGGGATATAGGCTTTCTTTGCCGATATTACGGCTTTTTCAAGGCTGTCAGCCTCAACCGAAACACCTTGCACATCCTCGCTGTTCTCAAGCAGATAGAAATTATACACGGCTTTGCCCGATTTGTTTTCTGCAGTAATCGTCTGAACAATCGAAGAAGTATCAATTCGGTTTGAATTTGAACAACCGCCTAAAATCAGAACAATTGCCATAATCGGCAGTAAAAATAATTTTTTATTCATAAAGCTTTCTCCGATATACAAAAAGATAGATTATAGGAATCAGAAGTGCGGAAATAAAATTGAGTACAGTCAGAAAAATATTGTTCAATAATAATTC
>ENA-OQJN01000366-OQJN01000366.1-human-gut-metagenome-genome-assembly--contig:-NODE-366-length-19821-cov-3.606631_pt1 | contig 19821 bp, 24 predicted proteins | sample MGYA00242610_ERZ504777 | MGnify/ENA primary metagenome ERZ504777 (study PRJEB26092, sample SAMD00036350) | human gut metagenome | host: Homo sapiens | study: EMG produced TPA metagenomics assembly of... | reverse complement strand
TAATCAGGTTCGATGTATTATAAAACCAACAACTGGTTATGACGACATAACATTACGACATTACAATAATCAAAAAGGAGGAAAATGAAAATGAAAAAGCGTTGGAAAAAAATATTGAGTGTATTAATGGTCGGAACGGTAATGGTAGGAAGCCTTACAGCATGTGGGGGGAGACAAGGAAGAAAAGGGCGGAAAAAGCAGTGATGTGAAAGTGGCAATCATTTGTTCATCGGCAGGACAGAATGATAACGGCTACAATCAGTCAGCAGTAAAAGGTGCAGAAAAGGCAGCAGAAGAATTTGGGGTAGAGTGCAAAGTTGTAGAACCGACAACAGGAGTTCCTCAGGCCCTGGAGTCTTTAGCAGATGACGGATACAATGTGATTTTCAATCTGGAATATGATTTTGAAGCTTTAATCCAGGGAACAGGAGGCGCAGCTCCGATTGCAGAAATGTATCCGGAAACCACTTTCGTATGTGTAAATGATAATCCAAACCAAGATGAGGATGGAAACCCAATTCACGATAACGTAATCAGTGTTTTATTCGATGTACATCAGGCTTCTTTTGTCGCAGGAGCTTTGACAACACTTGTAAATGAAAATGCGGAAACGTTATTTGGAACAGATGGATATAACTTTACACCGGCAGATAATGGAGGCAGATCGGTTGGATTTATTGGAGGAACAAATTCAAACGGAATTACAGTATTTTCTTATGGATATCTGGAGGGCATCAACTACGAAGCGGAAAAATTTGGAGTAAATTATGATTATTATGCAAAATACGATGCAGGGTTTGCAGATTCTGCAACGGGCAGCACAGTAGCAGGTACATACTATAATCAAGGCGCAAATGTTGTATTTTCAGTAGCAGGTTCCGTGGGAGATGGAGCGGCTTCTAAAGCAAAAGAAGAAGGAAAACTTGCAATTCAGGTAGATGCGAATAAAGACGATCAGCAGCCGGGATACATCCTGACAAGTGTCATTAAAAATACAGAAGTACCAGTATATGAAATCGTAAAAGAAGCAGTAGCAGGGAAAATTGCAGAAATGGATCGTGTGCAGAGCTACTCATTGGCTTCAGGTGCAGCTTCTATTACAGATTTGAGTGAGATCAGCAAACATGTACAGGAAAGCGGAAAAGCAAAATGGGAAGAAATTAAGACAGAACTTGCTGATATTGAAAAGAAAATTGGGGATGGAAGTATTCAGGTAACAAATGCACAGAGCGGAGAAAAATTTGATCCGGCAAAATGTCCGAATGTGACCATTAAGTAAGACTCTTGATCAGAAAAGGAGCAACAATATGAACAGTATGATACAAACGATTGATCTGACCAAAAAATTTGGGGATTTTACGGCAAACGATCATATCAATCTGGATGTAAAAGAACAGGAAATTAAATGTATTGTAGGGGAAAATGGAGCAGGAAAAAGTACTATGATGAATATGCTCTATGGTTTGCTTCAGCCGACAAGCGGTAAGATCCTTATCAGGGGAAAAGAAGTAACGATGAACAGCCCGATCGATGCTATCGCAAATGGGATTGGAATGGTGCACCAGCATTTTAAGCTGGTGCCCAGCCTGACAGTATATGAGAACATTTTATTAGGAGCAGAAATAAAAAAGAAAAACACACCATTTGTAGATCAGAAAGAAGAAATCAGGCGTGTTGAAAAATTAATCGAAGAAAATCATTTTGAATTAAATGCTACGGATAAGATCGAAGATATTTCTGTAGGAGGACGGCAGCGGGTAGAAATACTGAAAATGTTATACAGAAATGTGGATATTTTGATTTTAGATGAACCTACGGCGGTGTTAACACCTCAAGAAGTCGATGAATTGATGGTGACGTTAAAACAGTTGAAAGAGCAAGGAAAAACCATTATTGTAATCACTCATAAACTCAAAGAGGTTATGGAACTTGCAGATAGTATTACAGTCATTAAGCAGGGCAAGGTGATTGGAAATGTATTGAAAAAAGATACAAATGAACAAGAACTTGCACAAATGATGGTAGGAAGAGATGTTGTGCTTACAGTAAGTAATACACGTAAACAGACAATGAAAACAGACATCATGTACGAGGCAAAGCATTTAACAACTGTCAATGACTATGGGAAAGAAGTTGTTTCAGATGTGTCGTTTAAAGTACATAAAGGAGAAATCCTTGGAGTTGCAGGAGTAGAAGGAAATGGTCAGTCAGAGTTGGTAAAACTGATTACTGGTTTGATGGAGTCTACAAAAGGCGAGGTTATATTTGACGGACAAAATGTGACAAACTGGTGGCCTGAAAAGTTGAGAAAAGCCGGGCTTGGAATCATTCCAGAAGATCGTTATGCACAGGGACTGTGCCGTGAAATGAGTGTTTCAGATAATTGTATTGCAGGATATCACGGGGCAAAAGATATCTGTAAGCGGGGACTGTACAACCGGAAAAAAATCAATGAGAAGAGAGATTCTTTTATCAAAGAATTTGATATCCGTCTGGGAGATGTGAATGGACCGATTGGAAATCTTTCCGGAGGAAATGCACAAAAGGTGATCATAGCCCGAGAATTATCAGTACATCCAAAGGTGTTGCTGGCATGCCAGCCAACACGAGGTGTGGACATTGGATCGATAGAGTTTATCCATAAACAGATTTTGAAATTCCGTGATGAAGGAAATACTGTTATTTTGGTATCTAGTGAACTGTCAGAAATTATGAGTCTGTCTGACAGGGTTATCGTAATGTATAAAGGCAAAATTTCTGGAGAAGTTTGTCCAAAAGAAGTATCAACAGCAGCAATTGGGCTTCTTATGGCGGGAATTTTCAAGTAAGGAGGGGCGAGAGATGAAAAGAAAAGAGAATCTGGTAAAAACAATCTTAAACTCTGTTTTTCCTGTCATATTAGCATTCATAATCGGCGCGGTCATCATACTTGCAATTGGAGAAGATCCAATTGAGACATATGGGATTTTGATTCGAAAATCTTTGCTTTCAAGCAAAGGGTTTATGAATACCTTACATTATGCAGCGCCACTGATTTTAACAGGTCTTGCGATCGCAATTACTTTTAAAGCAAATATTTACAATATGGGTGTAGAAGGACAGATGCTCTTAGGTGGATTTTTTGCCGGAATTGTCGGAGCATATCTTCCGATTTCCAATCCATTTTTAAGTAAAGTAGTTTGTTTCGTGGTTGCAATTTTGTGCGGCATGTTATTTGCATTGATTCCTGCAATTTTGAAGGCTAAATGTAATGTGAATGAGATGGTTGTGACACTGATGTTAAACTATGCAATGGCAAAAACATTGGAATTTCTGACAACAGGAATTTTTAGAGACAAGAGTGCCGGTTATGTGGCAACACCAACAGTGCAGGATGCTGCAATGTTCCAGAGAATCGGAACATCCAGAATGACAATGTTTTTTGTGATAGCTGTGATTATTTTGATTGTCATGTATTTTTTGATGAATAAATCCAAGTTGGGATATGAGATTACAGCAATTGGAAAAAATCCAGAGTTTGCAGAAGCTACAGGTATGAATGTCGGAAGAAAAATTATAATTATGATGCTGATCAGTGGTGCGCTGGCAGGAATTGCGGGAGCAGGCTGGATGTTAAGTGATCAGTTTAAGTATACACTTAGCTTTTCGGCGAATCCGGGGCTTGGCTGGGATGGTATGCTGATTGCTCTTCTGGGTGGTCATTCACCAATCGGTATTTTTATAGCGGCAGTATTTTATGCAGCTTTAAAGACTGGAAGTGACAGTATTAATTTATATACGACTGTACCAAAAGAAATTATTGCAATCATTCAGGGAATGATCATCTTATTCCTGGCTGTAAAGTTTATCGGAAACAATACCAAATTATTTGACAGATTCAAGAAAGAGAAAAGGGAGGCAGCATAATGGAATTATTAAATAGTATTTTATATGATACCGTATATCACAGTGCGCCTATTATTCTCTGTGTGATCGGCGGAATTTTCGCATACAAAGCAAATGTGTTAAATATTGCTTTGGAAGGTATGATGTTAAACGGTGCGTTTGTATCGGTTCTGGTTGAGTACATGACAGGAAGTGTTGCAGTTGCGATTATCGCGGCAATTGTGACAACATTGCTTTGGGGACTGCTGTTTTCGATTTTGGGAATCAGCTGCAAAGGAAATGTCATCGTAATTGGTCTTGGAATTAACTTGATCGTTCCTGCAATTGCCAAATTTGTTTTGAAGATGATGGAACTTGCAAATATCAGTCTGCAAAATGTCAGTGTAGCAGATTTTAAGATCAATATTCCGATCATCCAGGATATTCCGGTAATTGGAAATATATTAAGTGGACATCCACTGATCACATACCTGGCATTTATTGGAATTGCGCTTGTAGCAGTGTTGATGTATAAGACAAAATTTGGTGTGTATGTGCGGGTAGTGGGCGAGAATGAAGATTCAGCAATCAGTCTGGGAATCAAAACAAAGAGATACAAATATGCAGCAGTATTGATTGGAGCATTCTGTTGTGCGCTTGCCGGTATTAATCTGTCTTTGGAAAGAATGTGCATGTTTACCAATGATATGACAGCAGGACGTGGGTTTATCGCCATTGCAGCAATTTATTGTGGACAGGGGCGTCCGGTAGCGTCATCACTGTATGCGATTTTATTTGGAATTGCAAGATCACTTTCTGTCAATTTAAGTGTTTATGCAGGACCTGCGGCAGGAATGTTCGATACCATTCCATACATTATTATGGTTGCTGTTCTTGCAGTGGTATCTTACATGAAATATAAAAATGTAAAAGTCAGAGGATATAAATTTGAATAGGAGTGTGGAACATGAGTAAATCAGCATTGATCATTGTAGACATGGTACGTGATTTCACAGATCCAAACGGGCTGGTCTATTATCCGCAAAACAGAGAAATCTTACCTCAGATCCGGAAAGTACTGGATAAATGCCGCGAAAAAGGTCTGTTGATCGTGTTTATGCAGCATTGCAATCGAAAAGGAAAAGTCGACAGAAAAGCTCAGGCGATGCGGCCAAACTGTATCGAAGGGACTTTTGGGGTGGAGATCGATCCAATGCTTCCGGTAGATGAAGAAAAAGATTATGTCATTCAGAAGAGGCGATACAGTGGATTTTTTGGAACAGATTTGGATCTGGTTTTGCGGGAAAATGGAGTAGAGAATGTGATTATCGTAGGAACGAAAACAAACTGCTGCATTCGTGCAACGGTAACAGATGCATTTTATTTAGACTATAATCCATATGTAGTCAAAGAATGTGTGGCAACAAATTCAGAGGTTGTTAATGAGGTTCATTTGACAGATATTGATAAATATCTTGGAGATGTAGTTGACATGAATACGTTATTTACGATGCTGGATGAAGGTAAGTTATAGGAGGAAGGCAATGAAAACAGATGTATTGACAAGCGGCTATGTGAGCATGGATCACATTATTAAGATTGATACGCCGGCAAAAGTCGGATTTACGTCTCTGGTTACGAATCAGTCGAATGCACAGATTTTTTACGGAGGATGTTCTGTGAATATTGCCTATGCGCTGTGCAGACTGGGAATGTGTGCGAAGCCGGTGCTTCGTGTCGGGGGAGATTATGAGAGCAACGGATTTAAAAAATTTCTGAAAGAGGGAAATGTCCCATTGGATGGGATTACAGAATTGCCGGAGGAAGCAACCAGTGTCTGTTATTTGATCCAGGATAATCACAATGATCATATTACGATTTTTTATCCGGGTGCAATGGACGGAAAATATGCAAAACCGCTTCCAGATGAACTGTTTGAAGATACAAAACTGGGTGTGATCACAGTTGCATCGAGACAGGACAATGAAGAATTTTTTGAAAAATGTCAGAAGCACCATGTTCCGATTGTATTTGGAATGAAAGATGATTTCGATGCATTCCCGGAGGAGTTTTTAAAACGACTTCTTACCGGAAGTAAAATTATTTTTACAAACGAAGTAGAGCGGGAGATCATCGAAAAATTTATGGATTTGAAGATATTACGGAACTGTTTGATATTGGCGAAGTGGAAATTATCGTAACTACACTCGGCAAGGATGGAAGTCTCTGTTATATCCGGGAAGGAGATATCATCCGTCAGGAAAAGATCGGAATCTGCAAAGTGGATCATGTGGTAGATGCAACAGGATCCGGAGATGCCTATATGGCAGGATTCATCTATGGATATCTCAAGGGATATAAAGCAGAAGAGTGCTGCAGACTTGGAGGAACACTTTCCTACTTTATTCTGCAGGCAGAAGGATGCTGCACAAACGCGCCGACAGAAGAACAGTTATTAGAGAAAGCAAAAACATTTGAGTAGTGTCTGGGCGTTCATATTTTGAAAAGAGGAGAAAAAGCTATGAGCACATTATATATGGGTGCGGATCAGGAAACTGTTGCAAAATATGTGTTGTTTTCTGGAGATCCGTGGAGAGTAGAAGTTGTAAAACAGTATTTGGAAAATCCGAAAAAAGTGGCGTTTATGCGAGAGTTTAATACATATACGGGAACTTACAAAGGAATCGAAGTGACTGTGACATCGACAGGAATCGGCGCACCGTCTGCTGCGATCGCCATGGAAGAAATGTATGAGGCAGGAATGGAAGTGGCTGTGAGAATGGGAACGGTCATGTCGATGCAGGATGATATGCTGGGACACTTTCTGATTCCGATTGCTGCGATGAGAAGGGAAGGTACCAGTCAGTCTTATGTAGATTTGAGTTATCCGGCTGTTGCAGATATCGATCTGGTCAATGCAATGAATGAAACGGTTGTAAATATGGGAAAACGATATCTGAACGGACTGAACTGTACAATGGACGGATTCTACAGCAATATGCATGATTCCAGATTTTCTCTGGAGTGGGGAAGGGACATGTCCGAGACATTTGAGGAAGTGAAAAAATTGGGTGTGACAGGAATTGATATGGAATCATCCTGTATGCTGACTCTTGGAAGACTGATGGGAGTCAAAACATGTATTCTCACTATGGTAACCGTTTTGGAAAATCTGAAAGAAAAACTGACAGGACAGGAACGAACAGATGCGGAAGATCTGCTTTGCAGAACAGCCTTGGAAGGAATCTATCATTATCATATGAAAATGGAGGGAGAAAAAAATGAGTAAAGAAAAATTTTCAATTGGTTCAGAAACAGTGATTGGAATGGTACACTGTCTGCCACTTCCGACAACAGCGGGATTTGATGGAGATTATCAGAAAATTTTAGACAGAGCAGTACAGGATGCAGTCACACTGGAAAAAGCAGGAGTGGATGCAGTGATCGTAGAAAATATGGGAGACACCCCGTTTTCAGCGCTACTGAATAAAGCACAGCTGGCAGCTCTGACGGCAGCAACGCTGGCTGTAAAAAATGCAGTAAACATTCCGGTTGGAGTGGATGCAGCATTCAATGATTGCGAGGCAAATATCGCGATCGCAGCAATTACAGGGGCATCCTTTATCCGAGTTCCGGTATTTGTGGATACGGTGATTTTTACAGATGGAGTCATCAATCCATGCGCAAAAAAATGTATGGAATATCGCAAAGCGATGGGAAAAGAGGACATCAAAGTTCTGGCAGATGTGCAGGTGAAACATGCGCATATGGTACTTCCATATATTACAGTAGAGCAGTCAGCGAAAGAAGCAGTGGACAGCGGAGCGGATGGAATTATCGTAACGGGAACCCAGATTGGAGAGGAAACACCGCTGGATCTGATCAAGCGAGTAAAAAATAGTAGTAAAAGTGCCGGTATTTGCAGGAAGCGGTGTGAAAGCAGAGAATATCAAAGATCAGCTGCAGATTGCAGATGGTGCGATCATCGGATCCAGCCTGAAAGAAGGCGGGATTATCAGCAATCCGATTTCCTATGATCTTGTGAAAAAGTATTAGATGGATTAAACGCATAATAAAAAGGAGAAAAGAATCATGATGAGACCAATGAAACTGGCAGGCTCTGAATTGATGTTTGGAGAAGGCTGTCTGGAATATATTAAAACAATCAAAGTAGAGAAAGTAAGTATTGTAGTAGGCGGAAAAAGTATGGAAAGAAGTGGAATGCTTGCAAAAGTAGAAGGATATTTCCATGAAGCCGGTGCAGAAACAATGGTGATCAGCGGCGTAGAGCCAGATCCGTCTTTTGAAACGGTGATGAGAGGGGCGCAGGAAATGCTGGGATTTGGTCCGGACCTGATCGTAGGGTTAGGCGGAGGATCAGCAATGGATGCTGCAAAAGCAATGTGGATCTTCTATGAACACCCGGAATTAAAGACAATGGAATCTGTACTTCCTCCAAATGAATTTCCAAAACTGAGAGAAAAAGCAAGACTCTGCTGCATTCCATCTACAAGTGGAACAGCAAGTGAGGTTTCCAGATCCATCGTTATTTCTGACAACGAAACCGGACTGAAACATGGACTTGGAAATATGGAAATGATGCCGGATATTGCGATCTGTGATCCGGAAGTAACGGTTTCCATGCCTGCAAAGATTACAGCAGAAACTGGTATGGACGCTCTGACACATGCACTGGAAGCCCTGGTATCCAATCGGGCAAACTATGTGTCCGATATTCTGGCAACGCAGGCAGCGATCGATATTATAGAAAATCTTCCAAAAGCCTGCGCAGATGGAACAGATATGAAAGCAAGAGAAATCATGCTGCAGGCATCAATGGTGGCAGGAATGGCATTTACCAATGTTTCTCTCGGAATCGTACATTCCATGGCGCATACATTGGGTGGAGTATTTCATATTTCTCATGGTCTTGCAGATGCAATTCTTCTTCCATATGTCATTCGTTACAATGAAGCAGATGAAAGAGCAAAAAAAGTATATGATACTTTCGCAGAAAAAATCGGTGCAGAGAATTTGTATACAGCGGTTGAAGGGTTAAACCGAACATTACATATTCCGTCTTGCTTAAAAGAAGTGATTGCAGATGAAGCCGTATTTACAGAAAAACTGGATGAGATGGCCGCACTTGCAAAAGCAGACGGATGTACAAAAACAAATCCGGTAATTCCGGAGGTGGAAGAATTTAAAGAATTGTTTATGAAAGCATATAGAGGAGAATAGCCATGGAAATTATTTGTTATTTATCAAACGGATACCCGACAATTGAAGCGAGCTATAATATGGCAATGGAATATGCAGATGCCGGATGTAAAATGATGGAAGTAGATTTCCCATCTAGAAATCCATATCTGGAAAGCGATTATATTGCAGGAAGAATGGAAAAAGCGTTGGAGTCTTGTGATGACTATGAAAAATATATGGATTCTATTGTAGCGATTAAAAATAAGCTGCCAGATGTAAAAATTCTTGTCTTAGCGTATGAAAATACAGTGGAAGAAATTGGGACACAGGAGTTTATAGACTTTTGTTTGGATAATGATTTGAAGGATATTTTATTAGTTGGACTTAAAGATGATACAGTCAAAGACGAAATTATTGCGGCTGGATTACAGGTATCTTGCTATGTGCAGTTCCATATGCCGGATGCGGAGATTGATATGGCAAAACAGTCCAATGGTTTCGTATATCTTCAAGCAAAACCGTATGCGACACAGGAAAAGAATGCAAAATATCCGACATTGAAAGACTGCGTAGAACATTTGAGAGCCTGTGGCATCGACCGTCCGATTTACTGTGGGGTAGGAGTTCATGCTCCAGAAGATGTGAAGCTGGTAAAAGAGGCCGGTGGAGATGCGGCGTTTGTAGGAAGTACAATTTTGAAACTGCACGAGGATATTCCGGCAATGAAAGAGAAAATCCGAGAATTCAAAGCAAAGTGTTAGGCTTGTCATTTAAATATAACCATAATATAATGGAGATATAAGAAAAAGAGAAAGATCAACAAAAATGGTGCGGTTGATAGTAGGTGTAATATGATAGATGATAGATTACCTAAGTATTATCTTGTAAAAAAATCGATTGTTGAAAAAATTGAAAACGAAGAGTTTCAGCCAGGTGAACCAATCCCTAGTGAACGAGAGTTGATGGAAGATTATCAGGTCAGCAGAATTACAATTAGGAAAGCAATTGAAGAGCTGGTTGCTGAGGGATATCTTTATAAAGTCCAGGGAAAGGGAACCTATGTAAAAACCGATGAAGGCAGTAATAATCTGTTTGCTATTACAAGTTGTACAGAAGATGTAATTCGTTTAGGTATGACACCGAGTAAAAAGACAGTAGTTTCTGAACTTGTGAGAGCAAATGTAAAAAGGGCGAAAGCACTTGAAATTACAATTGATGACAATGTGTATATGATTGGAAGAATCTTATATGCAGATAAAGAACCTTTAAACTATACGCTTACGTTTCTTCCAGAGAAAATTTTTCCGGGGCTGACGCAGAAGCATGCATTTGATCAGGAGTCGTTGTATGAGACGATTCAGAATGTGTATAAAGTAAAGATCACAAAAGCGAGAAGAACGATGGAGGCTATTCTTGCTAAAGACGAAATAGCAGAGTATCTGGAACTAAAAGAAGGATCTCCTATTATATTATTTAGATGTGTTACTTATGGTATTGTGAATGGAAAAGAGATTCCTATTGAGAATTTTAAGTGCTATTATCGCACCGATAAGTTTAAATTCTATATTGATCAAGTGAGATAAGAGAATACAATCAATTTAAAAACAGTCGGCCTACCTGTTGGTATGTCGGCTGTTTTGTGCTATGATAAAAAACGGATTGTGAAAAAAATAAAAGTTTACCATAGTAAAAGAGGAGTTGATTACATATGACAAAAAAGAAACTTGCACTGGAGATCATAGAACGACTTCGCACGGCGTATCCGGATGCGGATTGTACGCTCGATTATGACCACAGTGAGGCGTGGAAGCTTCTGGTAGGAGTGCGTCTGGCAGCACAATGTACAGATGAGAGAGTCAATATTGTTGTAAAAGATCTGTATGCAAAGTTTCCAGATGTAAATGCACTGGCAGAAGCAGATCCACAGGAGATTGAAGCAATCGTAAGACCTTGCGGGCTTGGGAAAAGCAAAGCGAGAGATATCAGCGCCTGTATGAGGATTCTGCGTGATGAGTATCATGGAGAAGTGCCGGATGATTTTGATGCATTATTAAAACTTCCGGGAGTCGGAAGAAAAAGTGCCAATCTGATCATGGGAGATGTATTCGGCAAACCGGCGATCGTGACAGATACACACTGTATCCGTCTGGTCAATCGAATGGGACTTGTAGATGGGATCAAAGAGCCGAAAAAAGGTAGAGATGGCTTTGTGGAAGATCATTCCTCCGGAGGAGGGCAGCAGCTTTTGCCATCGTCTTGTATATCATGGAAGAGAAATCTGTACTGCAAGGACAGCACCATATTGTGACAGATGTTGTCTGTTTGATATCTGCAAAAAAAGAGGTGTTTAGAAATGAAAGCAAAAGGACAGATGTCAGAATCCATGCCGCTGGCAATATTTCTTACATTGGCCGGTGGTTTGCAGGATGCCTATTCTTATAATTGCAGAGGCAAAGTATTTGCCAATGCCCAGACAGGAAATATTGTACTTTTGGGACAGAATCTTGCAGAGGGAAACTGGGGCGTTGCGCTTCATTATCTGATTCCGTTGCTGGCGTTTATCAGTGGTGTTTATGTGGCAGTCCGCATTCAGAATCTGTGCAAAGAAAGCGAAAAAATCCACTGGAGACAGATTGTGCTGGTCATTCAGATCATATTGCTGTTTTTGGTAGGCTTGTTTCCGTCAGAGTATGAATGTACCGGCCAATGCGATGATGTCATTCAGTTGTGCGATGCAGGTAAATGCCTTCCGGAAATTCCACGGGATTCCGTGTGCAACGACCATGTGTATCGGAAATATGCGAAGTGCGACAGAAATGCTCTGTAAATATCAGGTAACGGGCAATCAGGAACTGAGAAAAAAAGTATGCATTATTACTTTGTAATTCTGGTTTTTGCGGTTGGAGCGGCCATGGGAGCATTATTCAGCCGGCAGATTGGTGATCGGACGATCTGGATTGCGGCGATACTGCTGCTGGCAGGGTTTGTTTTGATGTTCATAAAAGAGGATAGAGAATACGTGAGAAGATAAATCTGCAAGATTTGTTCTCTATTCTTGCATAATAGAAACTATGGGTGTATCCTAAGAACGTATTTGATCAAAATGATTTGACAGAACATAAAGAGGGGGCAAAAAAGTGGATGCACAAAAGCATCTATTTGATAACAAGAAAATGGCGGCTCTATTGATTCCGCTTGCAATCGATCAGCTTTTGAATTCCTTTATGGGAACCGTGGATACTCTGGTAGTCAGTAATCTTGGTTCGGCAGCTATTTCAGCGGTGACGTTGGTGGATTCCATCAATATTCTGATCGTACAGGCATTTTTTGCACTGGCATCCGGGGAACGGTAGTCTGCTCACATTATTTGGGATGCAAAAAGCAGGATCATGCAAAAGAGGCAGCGAGACAGCTGATTTTTATCACATTTTGTTTGCCATGTTTGTAGTTATGTACAAACTTCGAAAACCAGATCTGGAAATCCCCGTGTACGATTACTTTACGATTCGTCCGCAGTGGAAAGAGATCAGAAGAATCTTGAATATCGGAATTCCTTCAGGAATTGAAAACAGTATGTTCCAGTTTGGAAAGCTGGCAATCCAGTCTACAGTTTCTCTGATGGGAATGGCTGCCATTGCGGCTCAGGGAATGGCAAATTTGATTGAAAATCTGAATGGAATCCTGGCGATCGGAGTTGGTGTCGGGCTGATGACCGTTGTGGGAGAAAGCCTCGGCGCCGGTCGTAAGGATGAAGCGATTTATTATGTGAAAAAGCTGAGTATTGTTTCAGAGGTCGTAATTGTAATTTCCTGTCTTGTGATGTATATTCTCGTCTATCCAATTACAAAATTCGGGGGAATGGAAGCGGAGAGTGCAAGACTTTGTATTCATATGGTAACCTGGATCACGATTGTCAAACCTGTTGCATGGGTATTTTCTTTCATTCCGGCATATGGATTCCGTGCGGCTGGAGATGTGAAGTTTACAATGACCGTATCAGTACTTTCGATGTGGTTTTGCAGAGTGCTTCTTGCAATGATTCTCGCAAGAGGATTCGGAATGGGACCGATGGCGGTATGGATCGGAATGTTTGCAGACTGGTCTGTACGTGGAATCATTTATGCGATTCGGCTGAAAAATAAAAATGGCTGAATCATCAGGTAATCGGTTAAAAAAGAATAATTTCAGAAAAAACAACATTCTAGTAGAGAGGTTACAAAACTGGAATGTTGTTCTTTTTTTAACACAATCAGGAAAATTCAGGAAAAAGAATTGCATAATTCCTAGTTTTATGGTAGGGTTTAAAACAGTAATAGTTATTATTTTAAACAAAAGTGAGGGAGATCGATATGATAAATATTCAAAAAGCAGCAGTGATAGGATGTGGATTTGTAGGAGCATCTACGGCGTTCAGCCTGGTGCAGAAAGGATTGTTTTCAGAGCTGGTTCTGATCGATGCGAACAAGGAGAAGGCGGAAGGCGAGGCTATGGACCTCAGTCATGGAAGACCGTTTGTTCATTCCATGAAGATTTACGCAGGCGATTATGATGATATCAGTGACTGTGCGTTGATCATCATTACAGCGGGAGCAAACCAGAAACCGGGAGAGACAAGACTGGATTTAGTACACAAAAATGTGGCGATCTTCAAATCAATTATTCCGGAGATTACAAAACGAAATTTTGAGGGAAACCTTCTGATCGTGGCAAACCCGGTGGATATTCTGACATATGCGGCATTGAAGATTTCCGGTTATCCAAAAGAGCGTGTGTTTTGGAAGCGGAACAGTTCTGGATTCTGCAAGATTCCGCTATCTGTTGAGTGAACATCTGGATGTGGACAGCAGAAGTGTTCATGCGTTTATCATCGGAGAGCATGGAGACAGTGAGCTGGCTGTCTGGAGCAGTGCGAATGTTGCGGGAATTGATATCCATGATTTCTGTGAGCTGCGCGGCCATTATGAGCATGATGCGGCAATGGAGCGGATTTATAAAGAAGTTCGCGACAGTGCATATGAGATCATTGAGCGAAAGGGTGCGACCTATTACGGAGTAGCTATGGCAGTAGGCAGAATTGCAGAAAGTATTATCCGTGATGAAAATTCTGTTCTGCCAGTTTCCAGTCTGATGGAGGGCGAATATGGATTGGAAGATCTTTGTATCAGTGTTCCGACTCTGGTTTCCCAGAAGGAGCAGAGCAGGTGCTTGAGATTCCATTGGATGAAAAAGAGCATGAGAAACTGAGACAGTCTGCCGCGGAATTGAAAAAAGTCCTGGAAACTCTGGACTTATAGGACATTGACGATAACATATTTTTCGTGATATCCTTGTACGAATGGGGTGTTTTTTATACACCTGAAAAGGAGAGAAAGAACGGGGATACAAACGATGGATGTTATTGTGATTATGTGTATTGGAGTGCTGGCCGGCAAATTTTTATTGCCATGCAATTTAAACAGGTGGAATCAGATCTTGCAGGTAGTGTGCACACTGTTTCTGATTTTTTCCATGGGAGTTCTGCTGGGAAGCCGGGAAAACTTTCTGGAAGAACTTTCTACATTGGGAATTCAGAGTGTGATTTTCTTTTTGCTGCCGTCTGTGGGATCGGTTCTTCTGGTCTATCCTCTGACCAGACGTTTTTTAGAAAATAAAAAGACTGGAAAGGGGAGAAAATAGACATGGTATATCTGGCAATTATTGCGCTGCTTGGGGGCATTGCCTGCGGAATGACAGGATTGGACGAGAACGTGATCGTATCCTGGATTACTTCGAATAAAGATATGATCTTATACCTGCTGATGTTTCTGGTAGGAATCAGCATTGGTTTTAATCGGGGGATTGTCAGTAAGATCAAGGAATATCATATTAAAATTTTTGTGATTCCCCTGGGAATCGTAGTTGGCTCTATTTTAGGAGGAATCGCGGGAGGACTTCTGACAGGGATGCCGCTTGGTGAGAGTACAGCAATTGCCAGTGGACTTGGATGGTACAGCCTTTCCGGGGTTACCATTGGCAATCTGGCGGGAGCACAGGCGGGAAGTATCGCATTTTTAAGTAATCTGCTGCGGGAGATTTTCTCCTTTTTCAGCATTCCGTGGATTTCGAAAAAACTGAATTATTATACCTGTATTGCGCCGGCGGGAGCAACCAGTGAAGATACGACACTGCCGATGATGATACGGTATACGAACGAAGAGACCGTGGTACTGTCTGTGTTTAACGGAGTGATCTGTTCCGCACTGGTGCCGTTTCTGATTTCGTTTTGTTATAATATTTTTTAAAAATATGAGGATAGTGTGTAATCAATGTTTTGCAAAACAGGAGGTTTTACAAAATGCTTACGAATCTTTAACAAGCTTAGCATGGATATAAAATGAAGAACATGACATAATTAAACCCAACGATAGTGGAACTGAAAGGAACCTTCATAAAAGGGGAAGCCTGCAATTTATAACGTGCAGTCTTCCCTTCTTTTATAGTCTTTATAATCAGGTTACCGTAAAAACGTATTGATCACATGTAAAATCCCATCTTCATCATTGGATTTCGTGATAAAATCAGCCGTTTCTTTGACGATCGGCTGTGCGTTTTCCATGGCAACGCCAAGTCCGGCGTATTCGATCATGGAAATGTCATTGAAGCCATCTCCGCAGCAGATCATAGAATCTGCAGTCAGTCCGATGCTGTTTAGCAGTTTTTGCAGAGAGTATGCTTTGTCGATATTCTGTGGCATGATCTCCAGGAAAAACGGCTCAGACCGGTAAATATTCAGCAGCTTATGAAACTTCTGCTGGAGGTGCGGCATCAGTTCTTCCAAGATAGACGGTTCTCCTGCAATCAACAGTTTGTTGACAGGGAAAGTCAGTCGGGATACGAAATCCGGTACCTGTACGATTTCCATTTTATTGATAAAAGATTCTTTTTCGGTATATTCGTTGGAAGCAATACCGGACAGAATCTGGTTCCCGTCATAAGTCAGAATATCCAGTCCCGGATAGGTGGATGTAATTTCATAGATCGGCGCAATCACGTCGGCAGGCAGGGTACGATTATAGATGATCTCTCCGGTAGAGCACTGGGTAATCCTGGCTCCGTTGAAGGAGAGCATATATCCGCCGTATTTGGAAAGATTCAGCTTTTCTGCCAGAGGAACGATACCGTTGATCGGGCGTCCGCTGGCAAGTACAACTTTCTTTCCTTCCTCCTGAATCTCGATGAGTGCCTGTTTTGTCGGTTCTGTAAGTTCTTTTCTGGAATTGGTCAAAGTGCCGTCCAGATCAAGAACGAGCATCTGGTAGTCCATATGTTACCTCTCTTTTAGTACACTGACGATCTCGGAAAACTTCATACCGTTGGAAGCTTTGACAAGAACTGTATCCTTTGGATTTAAAATACGGTCTGCCTGTTCGAAAAAGTCATCTTTTGTTTCAAAATAAAATACCTGTGTTTTGGAACACTGTTCACTTGCACCGGTTGCCATATGTTCTGAGAGCTGTCCGATGCAGACAAGTATATCGATTCCAAGGTCGGCAGCATATTTTCCGACCTCATAGTGCATCTGTTTTTCTGTCGGCCCCAGTTCAAACATATCGCCAAGGACTGCAATCTGACGAGTGTCTGCCTTTGCAAGAACATCCAGAGATGCTTTTGTGGAAGCCGGATTAGCATTGTAGCAGTCATCAATGATCGTAAGGGATCTGTCTCGATCAGATTGTTGCGTCCTGCCAGAGGAACCAAAGCTTCAATGCCGGCTTTGATCTCTTCGTCGTTTCATTCCCAGTGCATACCCTGCGGCAATGCCGGCAAGTGCATTGAGAACCATATGTTCTCCCGGAATCGAGATGTGTGCAGAGAAGGTTGAATTTGGTGTGTGGAAGACGGCATTGGTACCGCGCAGTCCGCAGGATTCTACCTGATCCGCGTAAAAATCCCGGCTGTCATCCAGACCAAAGAAGACCGGCTGGATTCCGTTTGCAGGGTGAACGGTTGAGAGTTTATCATCATCCCCGTTTAAGATAATGGAAACCGTTCGGGTTCATATAGAGGAAAATCTCCGTTTTGGCTTTCAAAATACCGTCTCTGGACTTTAAATGCTCCAGATGGGCAACTCCGATATTGGTGATGACGCAGATGTCAGGACGGGCAATCTTTGCAAGCCGTTCCATCTCGCCGAAATTGCTGATACCAAGTTCCAGCACGGCAACCTCATGTTCTTCGCGGATATTGAAGATCGTAAGCGGGAGCCCGATCTCGTTGTTGAAGTTTCCGGCTGTTTTCAATACGTCATATTTTTCTCCAAGCACAGATGCGATCATTTCTTTGGTGCTGGTCTTTCCCACACTTCCGGTGACACCTACGACTTTCAGATTAAGGCTTTTCCGATAGTGCTCGGCAATATCCTTCAATGCCTGTTCACAGGAGGTGACCAGAATGTATGGATAAGAGGCATTTTCAATCCGTTTTTCGGAGAGCGCACACAGAGCGCCGTCCCGGATCGTCTGCGGGATGAACATGTGTCCATCCACTCTTGCACCGCGAATGGCGATAAACAGACAGTCTTTTTCTACTTTCCGGCTGTCGATCACAACGCTGGAAACTTCTTTATAATAGCTTTCATCATCGCCGTAATAAATTCCACCACAGGCAACGGCGATTTCTTTCAATGTCATGTTTTTCATAAACGTTCCATCCTTTATTGTATTTGCTTACTGATATCTTGCTTCCATGGATTTCTGGATGATCAGCTCGCACAGATCTCCGTATTCAATTCCGTCTGCAAGTGCTTCTTTTGGAAGGAGGCTTGCAGAAGTCATGCCCGGAAGGGTATTCATTTCCAGGCAGTACAGATTGCCGTCTGCGTCCAGGATAAAGTCAGCCCGGCTGTATACGTTCAGCTTCAATGCCTGGAAAGCGCGGACTGTGAGAGCTTTCATGCGCTCTGCAATCTCTTCGCTGATATCGGCAGGGCATACTTCTTCAGTCGCATTTGCCTGATATTTGTTGGCATAGTCAAACCATCCGTTTTTGGGAATGATTTCGATCGGAGGAAGTGCTTTTCCATCGATCACGCCGCATGCAAATTCGCGGCCTTTGATGTAAGTTTCGACGACCACTTCGTTTTCATAACGGAAAGAATTTTTCAGTGCCTGACGGTATTCCTCTTCTGTATTTACAATATATACTCCGATGCTGGAGCCGCCGGAGCATGGCTTTACAACGACCGGGAAGGAAAGTCCCAGAGATTCCAGGGAACAGTCACTGTCTTCTTTATACAGGCAGACTCCGGAAGGTGTGTCCACACCGGCTTCCATAAAAATCTGTTTGGTGAGTCCTTTATCCATGGCAACAGCACATCCAAGCGAGTCAGGTCCTGTGTAGCGGATTCCGAGCAGATCAAATGAAGCCTGCAGCTTTCCGTTTTCTCCTTCTCCGCCGTGAAGTCCGAGGAAGGTCATATCTGCCAGGCGGCAGAGTTCGATGACATTCGGACCGAAGAAGCAGTCAGACTGGTCCGGACGGGAAGCTTTTACAGCTGCAAGATCCGGCTCTGTTTCGGAAATATTCTTTGCGATTTCCAGACCGTGTCCAGGCAGTGTAAAGACGTCTTCCAGATTCTCGGGTGCGTTCTCAAGGCCGAGAAATACGTCCAGAAGAAATGCATCGTGTCCTTTCTCCAGTAATGTTTTACAGATTCCGGCAGCAGAAGCGAGAGAAACGTCGCGTTCTGTACTGAGTCCACCGGCTAATACGATAATTTTCATGATGATCTCCTATCTTATTTATTTACTTCATTTAACAGTTTTGCTTTTGTGTCATAGAGCTTCCGGGACAAATCCACATAAACTTTGTGTGGATATAAGAGACGTTTTGTCTCATCCCAGAGAGTCTCTTTTTCCTGTTTGCAATATGCTGCGATCTCCATGACAGAAGGAGAAGTGTAGACACATTCTCCGTGGATGAAGATTGGTTGTAACATCTCACGCATCGTGTAGCTTCCGCCCGGAAGACGAGTCTTTTTCCAGGTTTCGTTTGGATCGAATAAAAGCAGTTCTTCGGATGTGTCATAGGTTTCGTCCGCAAAACAGATCAGATCCGCACGAAGCTTTCCGGTCTCTTTATCGTATACACGATAAATGGTTTTGTTTCCCGGATTCGTGATTTTTTCCGTATTCTCTGAAATCTTGATCTTCGGAAGGAATTTGCCGTCTTTTTCAATGGCAGCCAGTTTGTAAACGCCGCCGAAGGAAGGGCAGTCCTTGGAGGTGATCAGATGTGTTCCGACTCCCCATGAGGTGATCGCTGCACCTTGGATCTTCAGATCATTGATCAGCATCTCATCCAGATCGTTGGAAGCTGCGATCACGGCATCCTCAAATCCTGCGGCATCCAGCATGACACGTGCTTTTTTGGACAGGTATGCGAGATCTCCGCTGTCCAGACGAATGCCGTAGCTCTTTGGATGGATACCGGCGTCCTTCATTTCACGGAAGACACGGATCGCATTTGGAACTCCGGATTTTAACGTGTCATAGGTGTCCACCAAAAGGGTACATGCATCCGGATATAATTCGGCATAGGCTTTGAATGCGGTGTACTCGTCCGGAAAACTCATGATCCAGCTGTGGGCATGGGTTCCCATGATCGGGACATCAAACATCTTGCCGGCAAGCACATTAGATGTGCCGACACATCCGCCGATCATAGCGGCTCTGGCTCCATAAAGTCCGGCATCCGGTCCCTGAGCACGGCGGAGAC
>ENA-OQJN01000365-OQJN01000365.1-human-gut-metagenome-genome-assembly--contig:-NODE-365-length-19832-cov-9.591576_pt1 | contig 19832 bp, 17 predicted proteins | sample MGYA00242610_ERZ504777 | MGnify/ENA primary metagenome ERZ504777 (study PRJEB26092, sample SAMD00036350) | human gut metagenome | host: Homo sapiens | study: EMG produced TPA metagenomics assembly of... | reverse complement strand
GCCATTGGCGATTTCGCAGAAGCTGTGGGAGTTATGCTTTTTTAACCGGGATAAGGAGAACTGTTTGAAGATATTGCTGTTGACAGAAGCCGGTCCCAGATCATGGAAGCAGTGGATATGCGGCCGGAAGTTGTAAACAGGGTGGAAGGCAGCAATGTTTATGAGATTCCTGCAAAATCAGCGGAAGTGGGAGATATTCTCCTTATCCGTCCCGGAGATCGAATCCCTCTGGATGGAACAGTGGCAGAAGGAACAAGCAGGATTGATACCTCTCCGGTAACCGGAGAGCCGGTGCCGGTAGCGGTGTCACCGGGATCTTCTCTTGTCTCCGGATGTGTCAACGAGCAGGGCGTTCTGAAGATGAAAGTTGAGAAAAATTAAGTGAATCTATGGTCACTAAAATTCTCGATTCGGTAGAGAATGCAGCTGCAAGTAAACCAAAACTGGACCGCTTCATTACCAGATTCGCGAGAGTTTACACTCCCATCGTTGTTCTGGCAGCTGTTTTGACAGCGATTATCCCGTCAATGATTACTGGAGACTGGAACCACTGGATTTATACGGCTATCACGTTCCTTGTTATCAGCTGCCCATGCGCCCTTGTGCTGAGTGTTCCGCTGGCGTTCTTTTCCGGTATCGGAGCAGGATCTAAAAGAGGAATCCTCTTTAAGGGAGGCATTTCTATTGAGGCGTTAAAAGATGTGAAAGCTGTTGTTATGGATAAGACGGGAACGATCACTAAGGGAGAGTTTCAGGTGCAGAGCGTGGTGCCAAAAAGGAAGGATCGGGATGGAAGAGCTGCTAAGAAAAGCGGCTGAATGTGAACTGGGTTCGACGCATCCCATTGGAACCAGTATTGTGGAAGCGGCAAGAGAAAAAGGGCTTACCCTGGTACGGCCAAAAGAAGCAGAAGAAATTTCAGGAAAAGGCATTCGTGCAGTGATAGAAGAGCAGGAGGTGCTTTGCGGAAACCGGGCGCTGATGGAGAAGTATCAGGTTGATACCAGGAGTTTTGAATATACAGAATACGGTACGGAAGTTTTGATTGCAGTAAACGGAGAGCTTTCCGGATATATTGTGATTGCGGATGCCTTGAAGGAAGAAGCGGTCAGAGCTGTTGAAACATTGAAAAAAGAACATCTGGCGGCGGCAATGCTGACAGGAGATGCAAAGGACAGTGCCAGGGCAGTGGCAGATGCTGTAGGGCTCCAGGAGATTTATGCGCAGCTGCTTCCGCAGGAGAAATTGGAACATCTGCAGATGATCCGGAAGAAATATGGGCCGGTGAGTGTTGTCGGAGACGGCATCAATGATGCGCCGGTTCTTGCGGGAGCAGATGTAGGGCGCTGCCATGGGCAGTGGAGCGGACGCTGCTATTGAGGCGGCTGATGTTGTGTTTATGACCTCTTCCGTAGAAGCAATCCCCGATTCCATCCGCATTGCTCGGGTTACCGGAAAGATTGCGATGCAGAACGTAGTGTTTGCCCTTGCGATCAAGGCGCTGGTTATGCTTCTCGGATTTTTTTGGAGCTGCCAATATGTGGATGGCGGTATTTGCCGATACAGGAGTAGCGATGCTCTGTGTGCTCAATTCCATCCGTATATTGTATAGAAAATTTTAAAAACACATTACAAAATTGTTAAGTTCCCCCGGATTTCAGCGAAATAGTTGAAATATCGGGGGTATTTTGGCATAATTAACAAATGAACCAGTATTCACATGATAGCTGTGGAAAGTCAGGAAGGACGGTAGAACATGAAAAGAACAGAAGCAGAATGCTGCGATGTTGTGATGACCCACACAGGCACAGTAGAAGAAGTGAAGAAAAAGATGCCGGGAGACGGAATGATCCATGATCTGGCAGATTTTTATAAAGTATTTGGAGATGCCACGAGAATACGCATTTTGTGTGTTCTTCTTCAGGCAGAGGTATGTGTCTGCGATCTCGCTAAAGCATTGAATATGACTCAGTCTGCGATTTCTCATCAGCTTCGTATTCTGAAACAGAATAAACTGGTAAAGAGCCGCAGAGAGGGAAAATCTATTTTCTATTCTCTGGCAGATGATCATGTCCGCACGATCATCAACCAGGGACGGGAACATATAGAAGAAGATTGAAAAAAGCATCAGTTATCTGAAAGATTATAAATTCAGATAACTGATGCTTTTAAAGTTATAGATGAACTCTTTTCAAAATCTCGTTAGTAAGTCCGCCGATTACCACCCCGGCAGCAACACCTGCCACCAGAAGTGCCGGTGCGTATACAAACACACTTGCATTTTGTACGATCAGCATGGCAATGATCAACTGACCGATATTATGGGAAACACCTCCTGCAACGCTGACACCGATCAGACTGAAGGAGGTTTTTTTCAGCATAAACGTCATAACTGTCATACTAAGTGCAGCGCCTGCCAGGCTGTACAGGATACTGAACAGATTTCCGAACATAAATCCAATCACCAGAATGCGGACAACAGAAACCAGAGCAGCCTCCCTAAATGAATATTTCTTCAAAATAAAAAGTACTCCCAGATTGGCAAGTCCAAGTTTAATCCCCGGAATCCCCGCAAAAACCGGCACCAGTGATTCCACATATCCCAAAATAATCGCCACAGCTGAAAAAAGCCCAAGGCAGGCTGTTTTTTGCTTCATAAATCTATTTTCTCCTCTCAAAAAATCCAAAATGGAATTATCAGAATTCTTCAGACATTTTAACACAGAAAAAATATTCCCGCAACCACAAGTTAGATGTAACTAATACTGATTTTTACTGAAAGTATTTATTGAGAAAAAATGACGAATATCCCCGGTAAAAAAGTGTGGATTTTTTCAGACAGACATGTTACTATTTCATAAGTTAGTAGTGACTAATTCACATGATTACTGCTGACAGCCTACCTATAGCAATCCTATATGAATATCTTTGGCAGAAGTCACTCCCTTTTGGTAAAAGTAAAATCCCTTTGGTTAATAAGTTGATTAACCCTCTGGTAAGAGTGATTCCGCAAAAAAAATTTTAGAAGAGGAGAAAAACATGACAAACAAAAAACTTATGAAAAAAATAGCACCTGTTGTAATGAGTGCCGCAGTTGCTATGACCAGCATGCCATATGCAGTTCTGGCATCTGATTTCAAAGACAGTGAGGTACTTACAGACAGTACAGATTTCTCTGTTTCCGAAGAGTTTGCCGCCGAGGATGCGCAGGAAGAATTTACCACCGAAGATGTCCAGGATGCTTTTGCTGCAGAAGCACAGCAGGGCGAAGCTTATGTGCTTATGAATATTCCATACGATGATTTCTACAAGGCAGAACTGAAAAATAATGATGTAAAAGTTGATGCTTTCACATCTGCAACTCTTAATAAATCAAGAACCGCAGGTATGATGAACGGAAATTCCGCTTATCACGTAGACCCCAATGGAACCGATGTAACAGGTGTTACTTTCCCTGTAAAGGTCAGTGATCTTTCCCTTCTGAAAGATCAGAAGCAGGTCACAGATTCCGACTCTGTAACGATCACAGTGACAAACAGAGGACAGACAAGCAGCAACACCTATACAGGAAAAGATTCCCTGATTGAAAATGCCTCTTACTCTTATTACATTTTAAGTGAAACACCGTCTTATTACAAAGAACTTACTGTAAATGCAGATGGCAGCTATTCTTTCTCAGCAATGAAAGGTGCCCAGACAAAGAACGTTACTATTGATGCTACATTAAAAACAGAAACAAATTACGGTGATTATGAGCTTGATTTTAACAATGAGGCTTTTGCAGCAGTAATTGATACAAATACAGATAAAATCTATGGTGTAACCGTAAATACTACAGACGGAACCAACTATGGCCTGCGTCATCTGGAGAATATCTGGCGTGGAAGTATGCTTTCCTGGGGAACCGGATATACAACAGAAGTTCACGGATGCCCTGTTTCTTCTGCACATTATAAATCAATCATGGGAAAAACAATTGACAGCGTTACTTATTACACAGATAAGGGTATGATCATTTTTGATGTCCCTGATGTAAAGGTGCAGACAACTACAGGAATTAAGGCAACAGTAGCAGATATTATGAATACAGACTCATCTGCAGCAGTTACCTTTGACCAGGCTCTGCCGGCAGACTTCAAGGCACAGTATACTGTAGACAAAACAGTGGTTTCCTGCACAGACGGAAAACTTGCAGTTGGAGCTCTTGCATTGGGAACACATAAGGTTGAAATTGCAGATGCCAGCGGAAAATATGCAGCCATTGTAACTGAATTTACAGTAAATACAAACAAAATGCCGGCTTCTTATGACAGTAACGAGACAAAACTGGTTGCAGCAAAAGGCACTACAGCAGAAGAGTTCTCTGCATACATTAAGAGCATCAGCAAAGTAAAAGTTGATGATACAGAATATGCTGCAACAGGAAAAGGAAGCAAAATCATTGTAAAAGAAGATGGAACTCTTGATCTCACAGATCTTCAGGTGACAGACACAACTGTTTTCGAAATAACTGCTGTGGGATATAAGAATAATCTTACTTTTACTTATAAAGAAGCAGAAAACACATTTGAATTAAATACTTCTTCCAAGACTCTTTATACAAAAGGCAGCACAAAAACCACTCTCAAAGTTACAACAAACCTTACAGATAAAATCACATGGAAGTCCAGCAACACAAAAGTGGCTGCTGTAAACAGCAAAGGTGTTGTAACTGCTAAGGCAAAAGGAACAGCAGTGATCACAGCATCCTGCGGAGAATACAAAGTAACCTGTAAGATAACAGTTAAAAATCCATCCCTGAAACTTACCAAATCTTCAGCAACTGTAAAAGTTGGAAAAACAACAAAGATTTCCGCAAAGGCAACCCCATCAGGAAAGGTTACTTACAAGTCAAGCAACAGCAAGATTGCAACAGTAAGCTCCAAAGGCGTTGTAAAAGGAAAGAAAAAAGGTACTGCCAAAATCACAGTAACCTGCAATGGTGTTAAGAAGGTATTTACAGTAAAAGTAAAATAAACGATAACAGGTAAATAATTCACACAATAAATGACCTCGGATTTTGTTCCGGGGTCATCTTAATGAAAAAAAAACAACATTAGCAAAATCTGTTATATATAGATTTTTGTATACGAAAATGATACACTTTTAAAGTTAGTTATGATTAAGTTTTGCTTCATCCAAAAACAGATATCATATCCGGCAAAATAAAAAAATGAAGGAGAGGAAACAACGTGAATAATCAAAATTTTTATCTGCGTCTGATCGCACTTTTGCTGATTATCATGGCGGTATTTTTCTATAACGGAACAGTAAAGGATAAAGAACAGGCCCAGAATATTGCAGATCTGACTGCCAAAACAGAGAGCCTGGAGAACCAGCAGGACCAGATCCTTACAGCATTAAAGGAAACTTATGAGGAACAGAAAACAGCATCAGAAAGTAATGCTTCTTCTGATGTATCTTCGGAAGCTGATAATAAATCTGAAAAGGATTCTGCAGAGGATAAAGAAAATGCAGATCAGGCAGATTCTGAAGATGCCGATGATTCTGATAATGTATATAAGAACGGTACTTTTGAAGGTTCAGGAACCGGATACGGTGGAACGATCACTGTTCAGGTGACTCTGGAAGATGATACCATTACAGCAGTCAGTGTAGTCAGTGCACCGGGTGAGGACAGTGCTTATCTGTCACAGGGCGAGAATGTCATAAACAGTGTCATTAGCGAGCAGAGCACAGATGTTGACACTATTTCCGGAGCAACTTTCAGTTCTACCGGTATCTTAGAAGCAGTAAATGACGCATTATCAAAGGCGGAAAACGCATGAAAAAGAAACAACGAAAGGTACGGCTGATCCGTGCCGCCATACAGCTTATATTTTTTATAGCAGCGCCCTCCCTTTTTTCTACGGCATTTGCAGGAGTCAAATCCATCTTTCTTACAATCGGAGGACAGCAGAGCGTAACCTGGAACTCTTTTCTGGATATTACGGCGTTACTGTTAATTACTACCATTCTGTTCGGGCGTCATTTCTGCGGTTATGCCTGTGCGTTTGGCTCACTGGGAGATGCTCTGTATGAGCTTACCGCGTTTATCCGTGCGAAATGCTTTGGAAAAAGAAAAAACATGGATATCCGGAGGAATGTGTACACAGATTGCAGAAAGTAAAATATGTACTCCTTGCGTTCCTGCTTCTTTCCTGCATGACAGGATTCTATTCTAAATTACAGGGAATGAGTCCATGGGATGTATTCTCCATGCTTACAACAGGCAGACTGCCGAAATCTACCTACATTGTGGGAACAGTTCTGCTGATCCTGATCATGGCCGGAATGTGTACACAGGAGCGTTTCTTCTGCCAGTTTCTCTGTCCCATGGGAGCAGTATTTGCAATCATGCCGATCATCCCGGGAGCACTTTTCAAACGAAATCGTCCAAACTGTGCGCCAAAGTGCACTCTCTGTAAGAAGAGATGCCCCGCACACCTGGATATTGACGGTGATACTGCACATTCAGGGGAATGCATCTGCTGTCACGCCTGCACTGCAGTCTGCCCAAGGAAAAATATTCATACAGGCACTATTATTGATAAAAATTAGCAATTGCTAACTTATTGAAAAAATTTGATTAGTAAGAACTAACTGTATTGGTAGACATACTTTTCCGACAGTGATATAGTCTATAGAGTTAGTTGATGATAACAATAAGAGGATAAGGAATCAGAAATATATGACAAACAAACGCTCTTTTGTACTGGGACTTTTCATTACGGCCTCTCTTTTATGTACATCCCGGACTGCATGGGGAAACTCTGAAATAAACACATACACCAAAACAGACTTTGCTATGGACACCGTAGTATCAGAGACTCTTTACACAACAGGTGAGGACATCACAGCAGACGTAATCTCTGCATTAAAAGATGTGGAAGAAAACGGGATCTCCTGGACAAAAGAAAGTTCTCAGATATACCAGATCAATCAAAATGCCGGGAATACAACAACGGTATCTGATGAAACTGCCACCTGTTTAAAACAGGTACTGGATTTGTCGAAAGCTTCTGGCGGAGCCATGGATCCTACTATGGGAAGAGTGATCCGCCTGTGGGACATTGACGGAGAAAATCCGCACATTCCTTCAGATGATGAATTAAATTCCCTGCTTGAAAATGTAGGATATGACAAGGTGACTCTGGATGGAAATAAAGTTACCATGCCGGAGGGAGTAACCCTTGATCTGGGGGCTGCAGGTAAGGGAATCGGCTGCGATGCAGCAAAGAAGATTCTTGATGCAGATAAAAATGTATCCGGTATGATCCTGAATCTCGGCGGCAGCAGTGTTATGAGCTATGGAAGCAAACCTGACGGTTCTGCCTGGCAGGTAGCTGTCACTGATCCGCGGGATACAGAAGGTGATTACCTGGGAGTAGTTACTCTGAATGGTACTGAATTTTTATCTACTTCCGGAGATTACGAAAAATACTTTATAGAAGATGGTGTTCGATATCATCATATACTGGATCCTGCTACAGGATATCCTGCAAGAAGCGGTCTCACATCTGTGACGGTTGTGTGTGATGACGGCCTGAACGCAGACGGACTTTCCACTGCATGCTTTGTACTGGGAAAAGAAAAGGCAGAAGAACTTTTGAAGAAATACAATGCAGACGGACTGTTCGTAGATGATTCTGATCATGTCTGGATGACGGAAGGCATGAAAGAAAGATTTCAATTACTGAAAGATACTTATTCCATCGGTGAATAGGTTTATCTTATATAAAGCTCTCTAAACTGTCAAAAATTTCAGTTTTCCGGACAGTTTGGAAATATATTTATTAACTCATATTCAGGAGGATTTAAAGGTATGCGCAAGGGAAATTTAATCAAAATGGCAGCTCCTGCAATTTTAAGTGCAGCAATGATGGTTTCAGGATTACCGGTTATGGCTGCGGATTTTACATCTGATACTGCTGTGGAGACTGAGGCACAAACAGATGAGTTTGATGCAGCAGATGACACCGCTGATGCTTTTGCAGGCGATGAGGAAACACCTTTTGTTGACGATCAGGCAGCAGCAGAAGATGAATTCGCTGCAACAGCAGAAACAGGCTACAAATATGTCTATGCAGGTCTGACATGGGCACAGTACTGGGCATCTGAGGGAGTTTATAATGCTGCAAACACAGCTTCCAATGGAACAAAAGACAGCCATGATGAACTTGACAAAGGCGGTTTCGACACAGTAACCAGAGCTACTGTAAACCATGGCCTGCACAGAGGAAGCTACCAGTGTGAAGCAATCATGTATGACAAAAACGGCGGTTCTTATGAGATTTCCTACTGGACCTCAGCTAATGATGCAGTTCTTACAGACGGAACAACTGTAAAGCTGAATCAGCCTGAGAGAGGACAGATTACAAAAGCTGATGGAAGTGTTGTAGAATTCGACCATTATAACGTAGTAGGCCTGAAATATGTACCTGTCGCAGTAAAAGCAGAAGATTATGAAGCCTTCAAATCCCAGTTCAAGGTTGTGGAAGACGGAAGCACAGTTGCCGGAGGATTTGGAGAAAACAATTTGCAGTCCTATAGTGCAGTTGCGGATGTTACCGCTGAAACAAACGGCTTAAAAGAAGCTGTAAAAGGTTCCGATGGAACATTCACATTCAAGGCCAGAACAAACGGTACAGGTTCCGGACTTAAAGATCAGGCACTCCAGACAGCATCCAATGTTACCGCAACAGTAAAAGAAGCAAGTGGAAGTTACGGCGAATTCTTAAGAGTAGATATTACAGGTGACGGATATGGTGCTCTTGGTGCTAAAATGTATGCTGTAAAATGGGATTACTACGGAAATGGTAATAAAGTTCTGGCATCTTACGGAACAAAATTTGCAGCAGATAACTGGATGCACAAGGCAATGGGAATCCAGCTTGGTCTGACATATTCTTACCGCTGCCAGCTTCCAAAAGGAACAGATGGAACCGGCAAATGGAAAATCACCGTATATGCAATGGGATATGCAGATACTGTATTTGAAGTTAATGCAACAGATGCAAACATCGTAAAACCGGAAGCAGGAGAAGCAGATACAACAGCATTAAAAGCAGCAGTAGAAAAAGCAGAAGCCTTAAAAGAAGCAGATTACACAGCAGATTCCTGGAAGGCAATGCAGTTAGAGCTTCAGGAAGCAAAGGATCTTCTTGCAAAAGAAAAGCCAACTCAGGCAGAGGTTGATGAAGCTACAACTCATCTGAACGCAGCAGTAGAGGCTCTTGTTAAAGCAGATACTAAGGTAACAGTAACTCTCAACAAGAAAACAGCCACTGTTTACAAAGGAAAAACAACTACACTGAAGGCAACTGTAACAGGAGCAGATGCACCAAAAGTTACATTTACTTCCAGTAACCCGAAAGTTGCAGCCGTAAACAAAACAACCGGTAAGGTTACTGCAAAGGCAAAAGGTACCGCAGTCATCACAGCTAAATGCGGAGATGTAAAGGTAACCTGCAAAGTAACAGTTAAAAATCCAACTCTTACACTGAACAAAACATCTGCATCTGTAAAAGTCGGCAAAACAACTAAGATCACAGCAAAAGCAGCTCCGTCAGGAAAAGTTACATACAAATCCGGCAACAAGAAAATTGCTACAGTATCATCCAATGGTACAATTAAGGGTATTAAAAAGGGTACTGCCAAAATCACAGTAACATGCAATGGTGTAACCAAAACAGTTAAAGTAACTGTAAAATAATCTGACCGGACTGAAGTCAGGTGAACATTTGCAATCGGATTCGCAGACAAGAGAAAAGAAATCCTGTATCCCACAGAAAGGGCAGGATTTCTTTTCAACTGTAAACCTTTATACAGTTATTACAGTAATCACCAGAATATGATTTCCTGAAACTATTGAAGAAGGAGGAATTTATGGACAAAAATAATGAGCAGAAAAATAATAAGACTCCGGAAATGAAACCCAAACAGGACAGTTTCCGTCCATGGTTAAAGCTTATTCCTGCGGCAGCAGTTTTTGCAGCAGTCTGTGTAACCTGTTATCAGGCAGATAAAAGTCCTGTGGAGACTACATCGGTTTCCAATAATAATGTTATGTCTACTGATGAGATTAAAGAATTGATTTCACAAGGAACTGCAGGTAAGGATTTTGATTCAGAAGACTCTTCTGAAACCAATGGAACATCAATTTCAAAAACATCAAAAAAGACAAAAAAAACAAGTAAGATTAAAACAGGAACAAAGAAAAATTCATCTACAGGTTTCTCTGCAAATGGAGGTACAGCAGGGGGTGGTGCAGGAAGCACAGTCACACCAACTACAGAAGTTCCTGCTGGTGGATATGCAGACGGTACCTATACAGGCTCCGGAACCGGTTTCGGAGGAACGATCACTGTTCAGGTAACTGTCACTGACCATAAAATTGCAGCTATCAATATTGTAGATGCATCAAGTGAAACAGCCTCCTATTTTGCAAATGCACAGGGTGTGATCAGCAAAATTCTTGCAAGCCAGTCTCCGAACGTAGATGCAGTCAGTGGTGCCACTTATTCTTCAAACGGAATTATTACTGCGGTTCAGAATGCATTGTCACAGGCAATTCCATCAGGAAACCAGGCAGTTGTTACGCCAACTCCCACTCCATCACCGAAACCGACAAAGAAACCTTCTCCAACACCGAAGCCGGGAGACGAACAGATTTACAAAGACGGAACCTATACAGGAACCGGTAAAGGATACAGTGGGACAATTACGTTGACAGCTAAGATTAAAAAAGGTATGATCAAGTCTCTGGAAGCAGAGCATACAGATACGCCTATGTTCTTTAAGAAAGCATGGGATATCCTGGAAAATGAGATCATTCAGAATCAGTCTGTCGATGGCATTGATACTGTCAGTGGTGCAACCTACTCTTCAAAGGGTATCATAAACGCAATGAAAGATATTCTGAAACAGGCAGAAAAAGACACCACAAAAGTGACACCAACTCCAACACCAGAAGTAACAGTTACGCCAATTCCTGAGGCAACCCCAACCCCGACACCGGAAGAAACTCCGATTCCAGAAGTTACTCCAACACCAGAGGAAACACCGGCTCCCACACCAACACCGGAAGAGACTCCGGAGCCTACGCCGGAACCTACAGGACCATATATTGACGGAACTTATACAGGCTCAAGCTACGGATACAGTGGAAGAGTAAATGTAACCGTAACGATTCAGGGCGGTCAGATTGCATCCATTGAACAGAGTAACAGTGATTCACCTGAGTACTTTGATTATGCATGGGAAACTATTTATCCTCAGATTATGGGAAATCAGTCAGCAGACGGAATTGATGCTGCAAGCGGTGCCACTTATTCCTCAGAGGGAATCCTTGGAGCAATTCAGAAAGCTCTTGCCCAGGCATTGGCATAAAATTATTGTAAGAGAAAAAATCATATGCTCTGGCTATTTCTAACTTATAACGTAAAAATGGAGGACAACAATATGATTAAAACAACTGTAAAAGTAGACGGTATGATGTGCGGAATGTGCGAATCTCACGTAAACGATGCAGTGAGAAAAGTCTTTCAGGTAGATAAAGTTACTTCTTCCCACAGCAAAGGGGAAACTGTGATCATTTCAGAGAAACCTGTAGACGAAGCAAAGCTAAAAACAGCCATCAGCGCAACAGGATACGAAGTAAAAGGTATCAGTTCAGAACCTTATGAAAAAAAGAAAGGTCTGTTTTCATTTCTTCATAAATAATGAGCATGTTCAGTAAATATCATTAAATCATAAACCTATTAAAAAAACAGGCAGAAACTTTGCAGATTATACTGCAGTTTTTGCCTGGCTTTCTCTGTACCAACAAATTGATCTCTCGACAAATCTCGAATAATGGCGTTAAAAAGTCTGAAAAATTCCCAAAAATCAGTTGCTTAATTTGTACAAAACATGGTAGACTATTTGTAGTTAAGAAGTGACAGAAATTTACAATTACTTAACCGAATCAGGTGAGACAAATGACTCTATCTGCCTGATTAATCAGGAGATGAAAGAATGAAAAGAAAAATAGAACTTGTCTGCTGGATTTTATTTACCTTATGTTCCGGTATTTGCTTCTTTATCAATTTTATGAGCAAACCTCCTGTAGACGATACACATAAATTTACCTTATATATGATCGGTGCTGCAACAGTATCTTTACTTTATCCGGGAACTATGTTTATCCTTGGACTGAGAAACAGTTATCTGTATGATAAATTAAACAAACTTGCTGAAGAAAAGAGTGAGACGAAAACTGTCAAATCTACACAGATTTCCAAAACATCAATATCAGGATATACAATCCCTGATATGAAAACCCTTGTCAGTACTCTAATCTCTGATAAGAAACTTACAGAGGAAGAGAAAGAATTTTTATTAGAATACATTAAGAAGAAATGATGTGATGTTTTAAATGGAACTGTTAGTCTGTATGTCCATTTCAGGAAGTATTCCTGTTGTGATTTGTTTGCTTTTATATGTGATTCAGCGTGAAAATTATAATTATATTCTTGGAAGAAGATTACTACTGACAGGTGTATTCTTTTATCTTGTGCCTGTGCAGTTGATTAAATATCTGATACCCCCAAATGCTTTTCCAGAGTCTCAGCTGCTTACAAATGAGTCTCAGTTATATTTATCAGGTTCTTTATCTTTCTGGAGTGAAAGACAGGGTGAGTATATATGGATGCCGCAGTGGTTTGATATCGTATCAAAATTGTGGATGGCAGGAATTATTTTCTTTTCCATTTATGAAATTATCAGATACTGGAAAGGGGTTCATTCACTTCGGAATTTTATATTCGAAAAGGTAGAAGATCCGGATAGGGAACAGGTTTATTATCTGATTCCGGACGAAATCTGTGGTCCATGTACAATCGGTTTCTTTCGCCAGAAAATCCTGTTTCCGGAAAGTTTTCCGCTTTATCCGGATTTTGATATGGTGTATAAACACGAACATACGCATTTGAAAAATCATGACAATTTAGTAAAACTATTATGCCTTTTCGTCCTGTGCTTACACTGGATGAACCCTGTGGCATATCTTTTACTTTCCCTTTACATAGATACAGCAGAAATAGTCAGTGACAGCATAGCAGTAGATGGTTGTACAGAACAAAAGCGCAAAGACTATGCAACTCTGTTGGTATTACAAGCCTCAACTTCGGATGTACGTCCGGTTGTATGGAAAAATAATCTTTCCGTCCACAAAAAGAAAGACGGAAAAGAAGTAAAAATCTTAAAGAGGAGGATTAACTACATGATGAAGGAAAAGAGAAAAGGGTTGTTACAGAGAGGAATTATGATGGCTGTATCCGCATTGACGATTGTGGCCAGTGCTGGAACAGTGCTGGCTTATCAGCCGATGCCATCGTCAGATGAAAGTTTTAGTGATGTTATTTTTGATGATTCCTTAAATGATTTTGGAGAATTATGTGACGGTAGTGATGGAATTGCTGATTATCTTGATTTTTCTCAAAGTAATAATATTGTTATTGATTCCAATGGAGTTCAAACAATATATGAAGGAAATATTTCACCTTATGCATTATGTACACATAGTATGATTGATGCATATTTTTATACCCATGCGAAAAATTCATCAGGTGGATGTACTGTAAAAATATATACTTGTAAAAAGTGTGAAAAATGTGGTTATTTAGCAAATAAAAAGTACAAAAATACTATTACATATGCGAAATGTCCTCATTAAGTCAAATGGATATTCGCAATCCGCTTCGCTGCTTGCTCATAACCGAATAACTGCTCCGTAGAGGACTTACTTGATTCGGTTAAATGATTATTCATGCAATATAAAAATCTTCAGATATTTTTGAATTATTTCAAATATCTGAAGATTTTATTATTATATTATAGAAAATTTCTCCGTAATGTTACTATAACATAATAAAACTCTCCGGCGGGATTTTTTTGTAATTAATTCAGTATTTACAATATAACGATACATAAACCATAACTATAAATGTGTTTCTTGAAATACTTTCTCAATATCTCCCCAATTATCCTCTTGCGTTTTTACAAAAGTTAGAATATACTAACCAATAGAGTTAGACATCGCAAACTCTAGCGTGAATTAATCATTTGAACTCCATCCGAAGACCTGCTGAAACCTTCGGAACAATGGATCGCATCTGTGCTTGCTGAACTCACGGCTATGCTGAAGGCCGTACCTCAGATATGATCCACCCGGTACATCCCAGTTGTGATGTACCAGGAGTCCAAATGCAAAACCAGAAAGGGGATTTATCATGTACTTAGAAATTGAGAAAGTAATTGGAAGAGAAATTCTGGATTCCAGAGGAAATCCGACAGTAGAAGCAGAAGTATATCTGATGGATGGCACTGTTGCAAGAGGAACAGCTCCAAGCGGTGCTTCCACAGGAGAATTCGAAGCTCTGGAATTAAGAGATGGAGATAAAGCTCGTTACCTTGGAAAAGGTGTGCAGAAAGCAGTAGAGAACATCAACACAACAATCAACGAAGCAATCGAAGGTCTCGATGCAGGTGACATCTATGCAGTAGACGCAGCAATGATCGCAGCAGACGGAACAAAAGACAAATCTAAACTTGGAGCAAATGCAATCCTTGCAGTATCTATCGCATGCTGCAGAGCAGCGGCAGCTTCTCTTGAAATTCCGTTGTATCGTTTCCTTGGCGGAGTATCCGGAAATCGTCTCCCTGTACCAATGATGAACATCGTAAACGGCGGATGCCATGCATTATCATCCGGTCTGGATGTACAGGAATTCATGATCATGCCAGTTGGGGCACCTTCTTTTAAAGAATGCTTAAGATGGTGTGCAGAAGTATTCCACGCGCTTGCTTCTATTTTGAAAGAGCGCGGACTTGCCACATCTGTAGGTGATGAGGGTGGTTTCGCACCTGCACTGAAATCCGATGAAGAAGCAATCGAGACAATCCTCGAGGCAGTGAAGAAAGCCGGATATGAACCAGGCAAAGACTTCAGGATTGCCATGGATGCTGCTTCCTCCGAATGGAAGAGTGAAAAAGGAAAAGGATACTACAAACTTCCAAAAGCAGGCACAGAATATACATCTGAAGAACTCATCGAACACTGGGCTAAATTGTGCGAGAAATATCCGATCATCTCCATCGAAGACGGTCTGGATGAAGAAGACTGGGAAGGATGGCAGAAACTTACAGCAAGACTTGGCGACAAAGTACAGCTTGTCGGTGATGACCTGTTTGTTACAAATACAGAGAGACTTGCAAAAGGTATCAGCCTTGGCGCAGGTAATGCGATCCTGATCAAATTAAACCAGATCGGTTCCGTATCTGAAACACTGGAAGCAATTAAAATGGCTCACAAAGCAGGCTACACCGCAATTTCTTCTCATCGTTCCGGCGAGACAGCAGATACAACAATCGCAGACCTTGCAGTAGCACTGAACACCTGCCAGATTAAGACCGGAGCTCCAAGCAGATCCGAACGTGTTGCAAAATACAACCAGCTTCTCCGTATCGAAGAAGAACTCGGCGCAAGCGCAGTATATCCGGGAATGAAAGCTTTCAATGTGAAACAGGACTAAACAGAACTATGGCAATCCGCGTAAATAATACATACCATAAATAAAATAAACCTGTAAAATGCAAAATGCATTTCTCATCTGAATCGTTTAGTGAGAAATGCATTTTTGTATATGAGACTTTATTATATTCACTCATCCGTATCAATACTGCCTGTTTCTTCCGGTCTCTTCAGATATCCCCTTACAGCAGGCTCAATCGTTTGTTCCATAAGCCGGTGCAGCAGTTCTGTCGTAATATTATGATCTCCCAGAAGCGAATTATACAGGAAGTTTCCTGACAGTTCTTCAGTAATAGAACTCAGTCCTGCCAGAATCATTTTTTTGCCGGGTGTTTCGTTCCATCTGATTTCAATTCCATTATCTTCATGAAAGAAAATGTGCGCCTTTCGTTTCACACATTCTTCGATAAAAGTAACCTCCAGTTTTAACACAGGGATATCGTTTTCATCTCTTGCAAATTCTCCCAGTGTAGCTACAAGGTAATGTTCTCCATGAAGATCAACACATCCATCCGCAGCCCTTCCAAATCCAACAGGAAGCTTATGGATCACCTCACCTTCGGTAAAAGAAACGTAAAAGTTTCCTGCATCATAAGTAAAAGAAATTTCAGAAATACCATCTGTCATATTATTGTGGAATACCTGCACAAACAACGGCGCAATTCCAATATTCTGCTGTTTCATAACATAAGTTCTGCCGCTTACAGCCCGCATAAAACTGTGATGATCAGATGGGCGATCAACGGCTGCTGAAATACGGTAGCTGTACTTTTTGTCTGAATGCTTCCTTTTGAAAATTACATTTCTTTTCCATCCCCCGCGCAGAGAAGTACTTCTGTTATTATTTTCTACATTTTCCAGTTCTCCGCACAGTCGTTTCAGAAGACCATAGGAGAGTGGACTCTCAGGTAGAACATCGGCGGGATGATAATTAACAGGGAAGTATTTCCGGATGATATTCAGCATGATACAGTCCTGAAACATTTCTTTGTTTCCGGCATTTGTGACAAGAACCATATCCATATCAGGATAAATAATAACATTCTGTCCCAGCATCCCATTATATTCAAAGCTTCCCGGGCGCTGTTCCATCCATAGCTGATATCCATATCCATAGGTGTCATTCTGAGTTTTCAGATGTCGTGCCGTAGATATTTCTATCCAATATTCAGACACCAGCTGCTGACCATTCCATTTTCCCCTCTGAAGATACAGCTGGCCAAGTTTTGCCATGTCCTCTGCACAGAGAAACAGTCCCCAGCCGCCTTTTGTAATTCCTTTCGGACAGGTTTCCCAGTAATATTTCGTGATACCAAGAGGACCAAACAGTCTCGGAGTCAGATATTCGGTCAGGGTTTCTCCTGTACGTTTCGTCACGATTGCAGAAAGAACATAAGTATTCAGACTGTTATATTGAAACTCTGTTCCGGGTTTTCCATTGACAGATGCATTCAGAAAACTTCCAAGCCAATCATTTCCGGACACGATACCTGATTCATTAAAAGTTACGCCGCTTGTCATGGTCAGCAGATTCTCTACTGTGATCACAGGGCGGAAAATCTTTGAAAAGGCATTTATATGATCCGGAAAAATGTCATAAATATTTTCATCGAGTTTTAATTTTTCCTCTTCGATCAACATGCCGATTGCCATACCTGTGATGCTCTTGCACATGGAATGTGTAATATGCCACATTCCTTTAGGGTATGGTGCAAAATTACATTCACAGATTACCTTGCCATGACGCAGTGCCATAAAATGATGCATTTCCGTATCTTTGGAAGCATCCAGTTCCCGAAGAAGGGCAGCAAACAGATCAGAGGAGATTCCCTGACTCTCCGGTGTGGCACGTACAAATGCCTGCTCATAAACTGCATCAAACGGAAAATCCGGTTTCTGTGGGAAATAATCTACCCGTGTACCGCCTGTCTTTCCAAGAATCATATTTAAAACCAGTTCTGCAACCGCAATCTGTTCTTTTGCCATAGAGAATACCTCCTTTTTCGGATTTATTTTGATTATACAGACCTCATACAACAAATGCAAATTATATTTTTACGAGAAAGGATATTACCAGTGGACAGTAGCGCAGGATTCTCTTCCTGCGGAAGCTCACTTTAGGATAATAAGCGGGAATCCTCGGCAATTCAATTACCGAGATGAAAGCGCAAACTGTGCATATCTGCACTCATAATAAATAAAAATAACAAAACGGCTTTCATTCAATTTCTCCCTATAAAAAGCTTGAATGAAAAAGTAAATTCTACATTCTAACATACCTTGATTTTATGCGGGATTAAATTCTATTTTCGGAGATACACAACTTAATTTTTTTAGTATATAATGCTTTTATACGGCATAAACAGCATAGTTTTTTGCATGATAAAAGGACATCTGGAAATAGTGTGCAGGACTAAATTCCACATGTCTGTTGGAAAGACTAAATTCTATGCAATGAAACTTGCCTGTGCCTGTATTGTTATTATTATTTTATTAATGCTGGTATCAATGTGACTTCATCGGCTGGTATCTCTGCTAATCCTAATGCTTTATGAAGTCTGTTATCCAGCAGGAGACGGGATACTTCATATGGACTGTGTCCATTGAGGCTGTCCCGTTTTTCGCTATTGATATGATTTAATAACAGCAGCGTTGTTTTGTCTGTCATTTTTTCAAAGCTTGTTCCTTTTGGCAGGACATACCTTATATATTCATGATTCTTTTCAAGAGCACCTTTTTGATCAGAACGGTTGGGATCACAATAATAAATGCGTGTGCGTACTTCATCATTTTTGCTATATTCCAGACTCTGCCGGTCCTGAAATTCATGCCCGTTGTCTGTAAGTATTACTTCGAAAAGTTTCTGGAACAGTTCAATTCCAAGTAACTCTGTTAAATGATCAAAAATCCTAGTTACTTCTTTCTGGGTCTGTTCTTCTAAAAGAAACATAAGCATAAGGCTACAGTTTCGAAAGAACATAGTCAGAAAGCAGGGACTGGTACCTTTTGCTCCTTCAACAGTATCCATTTCGACTACATAAACAGATTTGTTCGCTGCGATATATTCCAGGAATTCTTTATAGCCCCGGTCTTTTCGAAAACTTCTGTCTTTAAGGCTGGTAGTGGTTTTTCTTTTTCTCTGCTTGTATACCACTTTACGGCGCAGATCTATGTTTCTGGCTTGAAAAATGCCACGGTCTATATAAGAGTATATGGTTCTTCTGGAACAGGCGATCTCATCAGCATGAGATGCGTAGATGTGGGCAATGGACTGTCCTTTTTTGAGAAGCGGTGACAACAGGTTGTCCAGTTTCTGTATACTTTCCGGTGTCTGGTTGATCCCTTCTCTGCTGGTAGTCCTAAGGGCTTCATAGGAGTCCTGGGCGTATTTTGAAGAATAGATCTTTTTGTCCATCATGCAATTCGTTCTCTTGCTGCATCCATTGCACACATAAGGAGGTTTATTTAATTTTTCACATTCTCTTGGTTTATAAAATTTACAGACATCGCTGCATCTGAATTTTCTGCAGAGGACACATTTGCGCCGACATTCATTATCACCGCACATATGCATGACATTGCATATATTTGTCCGCGGCTTTGAACTATCATAATTGTTTGCACAGGGAATAGGGGCAAATGCATCTGCGCTTCTTTCCCTGATAATGGAATGACGTCTGATTTCTTTGGATATGGTACTTGGATCCTTGCTTAATTCTATTGCAATACTTCTAAATGAATCACCGTTATTTAAATGCTGTTCGATTATAATACGTGCAGATAAGTCAAGATGTTTTTGGTTGCCTTTTGGTCTTCCTGTATTCATTTTATCCTCCTTCTGCACAGGCAGGGGATCATCTGCAGTAGTATTTTATAAAAAGAAGAAGGAAAAATCCATGCAGAAGTAATTTCTACAGGTATAGAATTTACTCTTGCAAGGTAGAATTAAAAAATACATTTAACCGATGAGTTAGACGAGCAAATTTTTTACTCAAAAAAAGAACACATGTTTACTTCTGGCGCTATATGTACAAAAATATAGCCATGGACTTAAATGAAACTTAAATGAAAAACTAAATTCCGGTTTTGGACCAAATGCAAGAGTAAATTCCATATAGGTCGAAGTTACTTTTGCACACATATTTGCCATATTGTCTTTGATAATCATTACTCCGTATAATGTACTTGCAGCTGATTGCCTGCCTGTGCAGATTGGAGA
>ENA-OQJN01000364-OQJN01000364.1-human-gut-metagenome-genome-assembly--contig:-NODE-364-length-19842-cov-3.931829_pt1 | contig 19842 bp, 19 predicted proteins | sample MGYA00242610_ERZ504777 | MGnify/ENA primary metagenome ERZ504777 (study PRJEB26092, sample SAMD00036350) | human gut metagenome | host: Homo sapiens | study: EMG produced TPA metagenomics assembly of... | reverse complement strand
CGTGAGGCCGAGGATTTCGACGGGCAGGGACGGTTCCGCTTTCTTGACCCGTTCGCCTCGTTCGTTGTTCATGGCACGAACTTCCCGAAGGCCGTGCCGACGATGATCGTATCGCCGACGCGCAGGGTGCCCTTCTGAATGAGGACGGATGCGACAGGGACCGCGGCCTTTATCGAGCTTGGCTTCGATGACGACACCCTGAGCCGGGCGGTTCGGATTGGCTTTGAGATCCTGTACTTCTGCCAAGACGAGGATGTTTTCGAGGAGTTCGTCGAGGCCGATTTTCTTATGTGCCGAAACGGGAACCATGATGGTATCGCCGCCCCAGTCTTCACTGATGAGGCCGTATTCGGTCAGCTGCTGCATGACGTGTTCCGGGTTGGCACTTTCTTTATCGATCTTATTGATGGCGACGATGACCGGTACGCCTGCCGATTTGGCATGGTTGATGGATTCAATCGTCTGCGGCATGACGCCGTCGTCAGCGGCAACGACCAAGACGGCAATATCCGTAACCTGGGCGCCGCGGGCACGCATGGCTGTAAAGGCTTCGTGGCCCGGCGTATCCATGAAGGTGATCTTCTTGCCTTCGTAACGGACCTGGTAAGCACCGATGTGCTGCGTAATGCCGCCGGCTTCGTGGCTGGTGACATTGGTCTGACGGATGGCGTCGAGGAGACTCGTCTTGCCGTGGTCGACGTGACCCATGATGGTGACGACAGGCGGACGAGTTTTCAGGGTTTCCGGTGCATCGATGATTTCTTCGATTTCCGTCGGATCTTCCGGCGGGGCTTCCATGGTAACGGTGACGCCGAATTCGTCGGCAATCAAAGAAGCGGTATCGAAGTCGAGTTCCTGGTTGATGGTAGCCATGATGCCGCCCATGAGGAGCTTCTTCATGACTTCGCCGACATCGCGGCCCATCCGTTCGGCAAAATCTTTAACGATAATCGTTTCCGGCAGTTCGACCGACGTCGGATAGTTCTTCTTCGGCATTTCAGCAGCGACAGGAGCCTGATTTTTCTGATTGCGCTTATTCTTATGCTTGCCTTTGTTCAATACATTGGACAAGAGCGTATGCGGACGGCTGCCGCCGTTATTCTTGTTGTTGCGGTTCTGCTGGCCGCCGCGGCGATTGTTGTTCTTATTGTTGCCGCCGCTGCGGTTAGCGCCTTCGTTTCCGCCCTGCTGGGAATTGCCGAAGTAGCGGGTACGTTTCGTATCGCCGCCCTGACGGTTCTGACCGCCTTTATTGCCGCCCTGCTGCTGACGGGACGCACCCTGTTTCTGACCGGCCTGGGCATTTTTGGCGTTATGGCTCTGTTGGCCCTGCTGTCCCTGCTGGCGTTTGGCGTTCTGGTTCTGGGTATTCTGCGTTCCCTGATTGTTCTGACTATTCTGTCTGCGCGGGTTGCTCTGTTTTCTGTTTTTATTCTGTCGGCTCGTTTCGTTCACTGTTCGGCTATTTCCTTCCCCTGTCGGTTTATTTTCCTGTTTCTTTTCAGGTCTGCTTTCCTGCTTCCTTTCCGGTTTGCGGTCTGCCTTGGCATCTTCTTTGGGGCCCTTTTTTAAAGGCTGCGTCAAGGATACCCTTCATGTTGGCATCGATGCTGGTAAAGTTACCGGCTTTAATCTGATGATCTTCCAACGTCTTTATAACGGTTTTCGTAGGAACGCCGTATTCTTTCGCGGCTTCGTATACTCGTTTCGTCATCTAGTTACCCCCTTCTATATATCACGCTTCGCTTTCTCTATGGCTGCCGCAAATCCTTTATCGTCGACCAGAACGATGACGTTCTGGGCTTTGCCGACAGCGCTTCCTAATTCATCTTTTGTATATGTATCAATGATGACGATTCCCTTTCTTTCGGCCAGGCGGCGGTATTTGGTGACGTTGTCATTGCCGCCGTCGGCTGCGAGAAACAGCAAAGGGACGCTCTTTTTTTCAATGTTTTCTGTGCGGCTCCATCACCGCAGACGGTCTTGCCGGCCCGGCAGGCAAGGCCTAAGAGATTCAGGATTTTGTCGCTCACAACAGGTCCTTTCTCAAAGCTTCATAAATATCGTTCGATACCTTGGTCTTTAACGACCGTTCCAAGCGATGCTCTTTATAAGCTTTTTCAAGGCATTCGCTGTCCGGGCAAAGGTAGACGCCGCGGCCGGACTTCTTGCCGGTCTTGTCGATTTCAACCGTACCTTCCGGCGTGCGGACGACGCGGATCATCTCTTTCTTGCTCTTGAGTTCCTGACAGCCGGCACAGACGCGCATCGGAGTTTTTCGGGTCTTCATCGTTTATTCTCCTTCCGTCGGGACGGTCGTATCGTCATCTGAAGGCAGGGCCATTTCGCTGAGGACGTCCATGTCATCGGCTTCCGCCGCTTCCGGAGCGTCATCGTCGAAGGATTCGGCCGCCTGGCTTTCGCTCTTGATGTCGATTTTCCAGTTGGTCAGTTTTGCAGCTAAGCGTGCATTTTGACCGGCTTTGCCGATGGCCAGGGACAATTGGTAATCGGGAACGACGACGCCTGAAGATTTTTCAGCTTCGTCGACGGTGACCGAAATGACCTGGGCCGGGCTGAGGGCATTGGCGATGTACACGGCCGGATCTTCATCCCACTTGACGATGTCGATCTTTTCGTTCTGCAGTTCAGAAACGATGTTCTGGACGCGAACGCCTTTCGGGCCGACGCAGGCGCCGACGGAATCGACGTTTTCATCGCGGGAATAGACGGCGACCTTCGAACGGCGACCCGGTTCGCGGGCCACGGATTTCAGTTCGACGACACCTTCATAGATTTCCGGTACTTCCAATTCAAAGAGGCGTTTGAGCAGGCCCGGATGGGTCCGGGATACGAGGATCTGGGCGCCTTTCGTCGTCTTACGTACTTCGACGACGTAGCATTTGATGCGCTGGCCTACGGTGTAGGTTTCGGTCGGAATCTGTTCCGACGCCGGCAGGATCGCTTCGGCTTTCCCGAGATCGACATAGACGCTCTTATTTTCGATACGCTGGATGATTCCTGTAATGATGTCATCCATGCGGTCGGAAAATTCATCATAGACGATATTGCGTTCGGCTTCACGCAGGCGCTGAATCATGACCTGTTTGGCGGCCTGAGCGGCGATGCGGCCGAAGTTGGCCGGTGTGACATCGACGTTGACGATGTCGCCGACTTCATAGCCGGGATCGATGAGCCGTGCCTTATCAAGAGAAATTTCGATGTTTTCATCTTCGACGTCATCGACGACGGTCTTGGCAGCCTGGATCTGATAGTCCCCAGTCGTACGGTTCAGGGTAACTTCTGCCGTCGGATTGGCATCGGGCTCTTTTTTGTAGGCCGTAATCAGGACGGCTTCCAGAGAATCGCAGATGACATCCGAAGATACGCCTTTCTCTTTGGATAAGTAAGCAATAGCATTGAGCAATTCTTTATTCACGGTAATAACCTCCACTAAAAATCAATATGCAAACGGACTTGCGATATTTCTTTCCTGTCTATCTCGTGTTCCTCCCCGTCTATCAGAACGACGAGTTTATCGTCTGCCGTCTTTTTGACCAGTTCAGCCGTCACATCCTTGACGCCGTTCCAGGCTTTGAAAAATGGATATCGACTTTCCGGCCGGCATAGCGGATAAAGTCTTTATCCTTCCGCAGGATGCGGTCCAATCCGGGCGACGATACTTCGAGGAGATAATTTTCGCGAATCGGATCCTTTTCATCGAGGACCTGGCTCAGTTTTTCACTGACAGCCTGGCAGTCTTCCAGGTCGACGCCGCCTTCTTTATCGATAAACACGCGCAAGTACCAGTCCCGCTCACGCACGTATTCGACATCGACTAACTCGATATCAGATCCCGCAATAATCGTTTCTACTTCTTTAGCAATCAAATCTTCAATGTGTTCACGTCTCATCGTATTCACCAGCCTGTCCTCAAAAAATTTTCTGTTAGGTAAAAGTTAAGAGTGGGCTCTCACCCACTCTTCGCATCGAAACATCTAAATTACTTTTAGTATACCACTGTCTGGTCATTCTGACAACGACTTGTCCCGGTCGGCACCGATCTCATCGAGGACCGGCAGTAACCGCTTGCGAAGGGCCGCTTCCAGCTCCCGCAGGGTCGACGTATCGAAGTCATGAACCAGATTGGGGAAATTCTGCACCCGCCGTTCGGCGAAGAAATCGTCTCGCAGGACATTGTACATCAGGGACAGCCCGCTTCGCGATGCCTTATCGTAATACGACAAGATCATGTAGGAGCCGTTGATGATGCGTACTGCGTCGTTCGGCTTGATGAGCCGTCGGAACCCGCCGTACGATTCAGGCAGAAAATCATCCCAGGAAAGGTCGGGCAGTCCCTTGTGTTTCAAGATGACGCCGAAGTTTTCCTTTCGATCCACATAGGAATTATGAATGATCCGGGCCAGTCGCTCTTCCACCATCTTGCGGAAGGCGTCAAAGGATCCGGTAATAAATTCGATAAGGGCAAATTCCAACATGCCGATATCGACCCGAACGGCGTATTCCTCCGATTCGGGGTTGAAGATAGCTCTCACAGTCCAGCCGTTCTCCTTATTTTCATAAGTGAACAGGCGATATTCGACGGGGTTGCCGTCTTTCTCGACCATGCGATATTCTTCCAATAACTGAAAATCTCCCACCGTAAGTGGGAGAACAGTCATGATATTCCATTGTTTGAGTGTTTCAATCAATGTGTTATCCATAGTAATGAATGGTGCGGTTGGCGGGAGTTGAACCCGCACGATCGAAGATCACTGCCGCCTGAAGACAGCGCGTCTGCCATTCCGCCACAACCGCATAACTTAAAAATCATAAAGCTGCTTGTAGTGCTTTTCGTTCAACAAAACTATTCTAACATATTCCCGCGTTTCTGAAAAGGGTATTTTTCAATTTCTTGAAAATCTTTTGTCCAGCCATATTCCCGGACCCAAGAATCGACGTGTCCCCGACCGGCATTATACGCAGCCAGAGCCAGTATTTGATTCCCATCATACTCTTTTAACAGATAGGCGAGATACCATGTTCCCAGCCTTATGTTGGTACGGACGTCACTGAGCTTATCCGGCGTGTAGTCAGTCATTCCCATCTCATCGGCAATCCACTGCGCCGTATCCGGCATGACCTGCATCAGGCCGTGGGCACCGGGTTGAGAAGCCGCCCGTTCGTCAAATTTGCTTTCGACTAAGATGACCGACGCCACCAGGGCCGGATCGATCTTCGATTCGTAAGAATACTGCCGAACGAGGTAATCGTACTGAAGGGGGTAGACGAATTTTCGCATGACATCATCTTTCCATGAATAGAAATACGATGCCGAAAAGCAAAGTACCAGTGCTGCTATGATGATTTTCCCTTTTGTACTCCCTTTTTCTCACGACTTTCCTACATTCCAATGCGGTCCATCAAGTCCTGCCATGCGGCTTTCACTTGTGCCCGCGTCGCTTCAGGCGACCCGTTATTATCGATGACAATCTGTGCCAAAGACCGTTTCTCGTCGATGGGAAGCTGGGCATGAATCCGCGCCAGCGCCTCCGGTTCGGAATAGCCATTCCGCTGCATCAACCGCTGAAGTTGGGTCTTGGCATCGACGTATACGAGCCATGTTTCGTCAACGTACGAATTGTATTTTATCTCATAAAGTAAAGGCATGTCAAGAAAGATGACCGGTATTTTTTTTATCTTCTTCGATTTTTCGGATTTCTTCTTCGATGCCGTCATGGATGAGGGGAAACAGCAGGCCTTCGAGCTGGGCCTTTTTCGCCTTATCCTGAAAGACAAGGCTGCCGATGTAAGCCCGGTCCATGGAGCCATCCTCGCAAAGAGCTTTCGGGCCAAAAGCAGCAGCAACGGCTTCAAGGCCCTTCGTTCCCGGCAAGACGACGTCATGGGCGATGACGTCACAGTCGACGATGCCGGCGCCAAATTCTCTGAGCATGGTCACTACCGTACTCTTCCCCGACGCAATTCCGCCGGTCAATCCGATATGAAGCATAATCATTCTCTCCCTCTCCGTGCAATATACTTCTATTATACTGGCAGAATGATTTTCTGTCCAACACTGCCTCGTTTCTATACAAAAAAAGCACAGCTCTCGAAAGAACTGTGCTTTATCAAACATCGGATATGGGGCTTCAATCCTTATAAATAAATCTTAGAGGCACATTTCGTAAATCTTCACGATATCATCCGGCGTGAGGTCGATGAAGCCGTGGAGGGTTCCGCCGAGCTGTTTGCAGGCGTTTTCAGCCATGTCACGGAAATGTTTGTCATCGATTCCGAGATCAGACAGGCGGCTGTCGAGGCCCAAGGTCTTAAAGAAGAAGTCAGACAGGGCTTCGATAGCTTTTTCGGCCCCTTCCCGATCGGACAGGCTGGCGTCGATACCGAAGACGTTGGTCCCCAGGCGTTTGATCTGCCAAGCGTTGTCATCGTTCATGACGTACTTGAGCCAGCGCGGGATGAGGATAGCCAGACCGTGGCCATGGGTAATGTCATAGACGGCAGACAGTTCGTGTTCCATGCGGTGGCACGACGTCATCTGAGACACGCCGCCAGCCAGAAAGCCGTTGAGGGCCCACGTCGAGGCCCACATAAGGTTGGCCCGGGCTTCGTAGTTATCCGGTTCTTTGAGGGCAATAGGGGCGAAGGTTACGATGGTCTTCAGGACTTCGTCCTGGACGCGGTAGAGCATATCCATCCGCGGCTGCCGTGAAAAATACACCATGTCAAAGACATGAGCCATGATGTCGACGCTGCCTGATGCCGTCTGATAAGCCGGTACGGAGAAGGTATTGGTCGGGTCGAGGAAGGATACGGCAGGCTGAACGGCCGGCGAAAAGTACGGAAGCTTGTCCTTTGTATCGACGTTGCTGATGACGGCGCCGGCATTCATTTCCGAGCCCGTAGCCGCGATGGTCAGGACCGTCATGAGGGGCAGTGCCCGCGGGCTTTCGACCTTCTTTATGACTAAATCCCAGCAGTCGTCCGTCGGAGCTGCGACCGTGGCTGCCATGACCTTTGAAGCGTCGATGGTTGAGCCGCCGCCGACGGCTAAGATGACGTCGATGCCTTCTTCCCGGCAAATTTTAACGCCCTTATTGACCGTCGTATGGCGCGGATTCGGTTCGACACCGCCCAATTCCGATACGGTCAGGCCGGCCTTGGTCAGGACATCGACGACCTTGTCATAGAGGCCGATCCGTTTAATCGAACCGCCGCCATAGACGAGGAGGACTTTTTTCCCAAAAGCTGCCGCTTCTTCACCGAGGTGAGTTAATTGATCTTTGCCAAAGTAAATCTTGGTTCTATTTTGAAATACGAAATCGTTCATCATAAATCTCCCTTCTTAATCAATAAGAATTGTTATATTATATGTAATTCGCCATCGTTAGCAGAATCCCTTTTTCGAAATCTTAATGAATCCCTTTTCCCTACTGCAAGGTCAAAACAGACCGTAAAAAAGCACGGCCGCTAAAGCAGCCGTGCTTGTAATATGGGATTTTAGAGATTTGTTGCCTTTTAAGATTTCTTAGAGGCACATTTTATAGATGTTTACGACGTCTTCCGGCGTGAGATCGGCAAAACCTTCGATGACCCCCGTAGGACCGCAGGCTTTTTTCGCCATTTCTTCAAAGTGCGATTCGTCGATGCCAAGATCAGACAGTTGGCTGTCGAGACCTAAGGTGTTGAATAAGAAGTCCGACAAGGCTTCGATGGCCTTTTCAGCCCCTTCCCGATCGGACAGGCTGGCGTCGATGCCGAAGACATTCGTCCCCAGGCGTTTGATCTGCCAAGCATTGTCGTCGTTCAAGGTATATTTGAGCCAACGCGGCATGAGGATAGCTAGGCCGTGACCGTGGGTAATGTTATAGACGGCGGACAATTCGTGTTCCATCATATGGCACGGCGTCATCTGTTCTACGCCGCCGAAGATGAAGCCGTTGAGGGCCCACGTCGAAGTCCACATGAGGTTAGCCCGGGCTTCATAGTTATCCGGTTCCTTAAGGGCAATGGGCGCAAAGGTAACGACGGTCTTCAAGAGTTCGTCCTGAATGCGGTAAAGCATATCCATCCGCGGCTGTTTCGAGAAATAGACGACGTCAAAGATATGAGCGATCATATCGGCACTGCCGGCTGCCGTCTGATAAGCCGGTACGGTAAAGGTATTGGTCGGATCCAGGAAGGATACCGTCGGCAGTACGGCCGGCGACACATAAGGCAGTTTTTCCTGGGTATCGACGTTGCTGATGACGGCGCCGGCATCCATTTCAGAGCCCGTAGCGGCAATGGTCAGGACGGTCATGATCGGAAGAGCTCCGGGGCTGGTCGTCTTATTCATGATGAGGTCCCAGCAATCGTCCGTATCGGATACGACCGTGGCAGCCATGACCTTGGAAGCGTCGATAGTCGAGCCGCCGCCGACAGCCAGGATGACGTCAATGCCTTCTTCCCGGCAAATTTGGACACCCTTATTGACCGTCGTGTGGTGCGGATTCGGTTCGACACCGCCCAGTTCGGAAATGGTCATGCCGGCGTTTTTCAGGATGTCGACGACCTTGTCATAGAGGCCGCTTCGTTTAATCGAGCCGCCGCCATAGACGAGGAGGACTTTTTTACCCAAAGCCGCCGCTTCTTCTCCGAGGTGAGCTAATTGATCTTTACCAAAATAAATTTTTGTAGTGTTCTGAAATACGAAATCGTTCATGATAAAACTCCTTTCTGAGTTGAGGAATTTATGGATAAGGCGCGACAGGAAAGTCGACACCGTTTTTCTCTTAATTAGTGGGTCTGTTTTAAATACTGGAGATCACCGAACCAATACGATGCCGTCGTACCGCCGTCGATGAGGATGTCACTGCCGGAGATGAAACGACCTTTATGGCTCATGAGAAATTCAGCCAGGTCGCCGATTTCATCGGGTGTACCGGCACGACCGGCCGGACAGAGGGACAACATCTTACGGTATCCTTCCTTCCGGGGACCATTGAGTTCGTCATTGGCCAGGGGCGTAATGACGATGCCCGGGCTGATGGAATTGACCGTCGCGCCCCGCTTTCCCCAGTTATTGGCTTCGGCCATGACCCGCAGGACGTTGCAGCGTTTTGAATACTGATAGGCCTTCAAAGTATCGTTGATGGCTTTGAGAAAGGGAAGGTCCAGCAGCTCTTCCGTCGGCGTCATGGCCAGCTGATCCGTTTCTTCCTGCGGCAGGGCTCCCAAGCGATGACCGGACTGGGACGAAATGATGATGCCCGAACCGTCAGCTTCAATGACTTTGCCAAATTCTTCCAATAAGACGGCCGTACCGTAAAGGTCGACGTTCAAGATCGTTTCGACCGAGGCCTGAGACGGCGACACGCCGGCAGCGTTGATGAGGTATTTAATAGCGCCGAACTGTTGGGCGTGATCGATGAGGCCCAAAATGGACGAACGCGAGGAAATATCGACGGCCAGGGTGCTCGTTGTAAATCCCGTATTTTCCAGGACCCGGGCTGCCTGGTCGGCATGTTCCTGTTTCAAATCGGCCAAGACGATGTGACGGCCGCTTCCGACGCGGCGGGCAATGGCCTGGCCGATCTGGCCGGAACCGATTAATACGACGACGTCCTTTTCATTTGCATTCATGGGAATTACCTCCTATATATGAACCGTACCGGTGATATACAATGGATTCTGTCAGGCTTCTTGTTCCTGTTGACAACCATATTGTACCGAAATCATCCATTTATAACAATTCGAATTTCAAAGGCTTCTCATTAGTTTTACTTATGTCAAAACTCACGGTATAATAACGGTATACATCGCCCTAACGGAAGGAGTGATTCCATGCTGTTTCGCCAAATGAAGTATTTTATCGCCGTCGTCGAAGCCAAGAGCTTTACCGAAGCCTCGTATGCTTTAGAAATTTCGCAGTCTGCCGTATCACAGCAAATCAAGGTCCTGGAAGAAGATCTGGGCGTACCCTTATTGATCCGGCACAACCGGAGATTCGCCCTGACCCCGGCCGGCGAGTATTTTTACCGCCACGGCAAGGAACTGATTCAGGAACTCGAAGACTTTAAGCGAGAAACACAGCGCCAAGGCGAAGATAAAGAGCTGCAGCTTTCCATCGGCTATCTGAACAACTACGTCGGCAGTGAACTCTATGAAACGATTGCCTCCTTTTCCGCTTATTACCCGGAAGTCACGATTCAGATCTTTAACGGGACCCACGAATCCCTCTACCAGGAACTGCGTACGCGGAAGGCCGACTTGATTCTCAGCGACCAGCGCCGCGCCTTTTCTGACTTATACGAAAACGACATCCTCACGACGGGCACGGTCTATGCCGAAATCTCACGTCAAAATCCTCGGAGTCAGCAGGAATTTCTCGCCTTGGAAGATTTGAAACGCTTCCCCTGCATCCTGGTCACGGCAGAAAGTCACGAGCAATCCGAAGCGGCGTATTACACCGATACCTTAGGGTTTGCCGACAACTTCATCTTTGCCCGGACAATTGAAGAAGCCCGTCTCCTCGTCGCCAGCAACCGCGGCTATCTGCCCTTGGAAAATCTGTCACCGACACCACCGTCAGGCACGGCCACCTGCTGTCTGCCCCTCTATCAAGGCAGTCAGCCCATGATGCGTCACTACTGCCTCTTTTGGCACAAGGACAACAGTACGTACTACGTCGAAGAATTTTCCCGCCTGCTCCACGACCGGATCAATGAATACAAAAACGGGTAAATCACCAAGATATACAGAAAGTTGTCGTTCTATTTAACCTTTATTTAGGCCGTCCGTGTACGATAAAGTATCATTACAAATAGGAGGGATCTTATGCTTTCTGCCTTACGGCACCACCGGCGTCTGGTACTCGCCTTTTTCTTACTGGCCGCCGCCTTTCTCTACTTGGCCCACATCGGCTCATACCATCTCATCGAACTCGATGAAGGCCGCTACCATCGCATTCCCATGGAAATGGTCCTGTCCGGCGATTACCTGACGCCCCATTTCGACTACATGCCTTACTTTGAAAAACCCATTTTACAATACTGGGTCACGGCCCTGGCCATGAAGATCTTTGGCTTCAAGGAATTTACGGGCCGCGTCCTGCCGGCTCTGACCGGTTTTGGCAACGTCCTCTTAGCCTACGTCCTGGGCCGGTCGATGTACAACGGTCGAACGGGCCTCATGGCAGCCATCATCCTGGCTACGTCGGCCCTGCAGCTGATCGTCGCTTCCATTGGCGTCCTCGATATGGCCCTGACCTTCTTTGTCGACGCCTGCCTGGTCACCTTTTACCTCTTTGAGCGGACGGAAGAGAAGAAGTATCTTCTCCTCTTTTATACCGCCATGGGCCTTGGCATGCTGACCAAAGGGCTCATCGCCATCGCCTTTCCCGTAGGCATCCTCTTTTGGTACGCCATGCTTACCCGGCGGCCAAAACTCTTCCTGAAACTCTTCTACGTGCCCGGGATCTTGCTGTTTCTGGCTATTTCCGTCCCCTGGTATTACCTCGTGTCTCAAGCCAACCCGGACTTCTTTTATTTCTTCTTTATCCGCGAACACTTCCTGCGCTTTGCCACCAAGATGCACGAGCGCTTCCATCCCTGGTACTACTTCGTCCCGGTCCTCATTGCCGGTCTCATGCCCTGGACGGGTTTTCTGGCCACCTTTTTCAGTAAGAAGGGGATCTTCCGTGCGCCGGGCACGCTGCGCCACAAGCAAGATATCATCCTCCTCTCCTTGTGGGCCGGCCTGATCTACGTCTTTTACAGCATCTCCGATTCAAAACTACCGACGTATATCCTGCCCTGCTGGCTGCCCTTATCGGTCCTGATCGCCGCCTCTTTGGAACGGTGCCGCCGCGAAAAATCCTGGCTGGGCCACAGTTTTCTCATCAACTCCCTGCTCTGCCTCCTGTTTACGGCAGCCGGCGTCGTCTACCTCATGAACACCGATTTTCTGACGATTGCCGACTTTTTCAGCCACGGCGGCCTGCTCATCGCCTCCCTCCTCATCGGAACGGCGGCTGCTGCCTGGTGCTGGCATAAGCGGCGCAGCTTCCTTACGGTGTTCATCATCCTCACCGTCATGGCTTACGGCTTTGGCCTCGGCGCTCATCAAATTCAAGGCCAGATTCACGATCACCAGACGGCCTACACGGTCAGTCAAGATATTAAAAAGCTGAACATCCCGGACAGTACGCCCATCATCATGTACGACTACTTCATTCCGGGCCTGGTCTATTATTTAGACCGTCCCATCGCCGCCGGCAACTTCACCGGCGAATTGGAATTCGGTCTCCAACATACCGATCGGACGGGGATGTACTACAGCGACCAGGAATTGTACGACCTCTGGCACAGCGATAAACCGGCCGTCATCGTCGTCGAAAAGAAATATTTAGAAGAAGCCCTGCGCGTCATCGGAACGGCTCCGGCGCGGCGAATTACGGACGAAGACTATACAGTCCTCTTAAACGGTCCTGCCGCCCGCGATGCAGCTCAATAACATCGACAGCCCGTCATTATGACGGCATCGACAATCTAGATGATTCTCTAAAAAAGCATAGAAAAAGCCAGCAGCCTTTGGCAATATCCATCGTCAAAAGCTGCTGGCTTTTTTTACATGCTCTCTGTTGGGAAAGTTCGATGTCTCCACAACTTCTACGCCCTTCATGAGGAAGGAGTTATTTTAAGATTTCTTTGAAAAAATCGGCGGCATCTTTGGCTGCTCCATCGGTATCATGACTGAAGGTGTGATCTTCGCCGTCGATGAGATGGACCTTACCGTTAAAGTAGATGCGCTGATACCGAAGGCTGTACGTATAAGGGGCAATGACATCGCCCGTACCGTGAATCATGTAGGCCGGCCCCTGGTATTGGGACGCCGTTTCGTAAATCGGCAGGGTCTGTGCCGTCTTTACGTAGGCCGCACCGACTTTGTGGTCGCGGACGTCAATGATTTCCGGCGGATTGAGGGGATCATAGTGAACGCCAAAAATTTGACCGCGGATGGCGTCTTCCCGAAGGACGGCGGCCGGTGCCATGAGAACCAAGGCCTTGACCTTCTGTGTGCCCAATTCACCGGCTGTCATACTGGCTACGACACCACCTTGCGAATGACCGGCCAGGGCGATGCTGGTCACGCCGGGAAGCTTCCGTGCATAAGCATAGACGGCCTTGGCATCTTCAATTTCATTGACGACGGTCATGTCTTGGAACCGCCCTTCGCTCTGTCCTTGTCCGTTAAAATCAAAGCGAATAGACGCAATGCCGTCTTTTTCTAAATCATCGGCCAGTTTCGTCAAAAGCGGCCGTTCCTTATTGGCCATAAAACCATGCATGATGATGACCAAGGGATATTCCGTCTTCCCTGCTGGACGCTGGATGACGGCCGACAGTTTGCCGTGGTCCCCGTCAATGGCGACTTCCTGCGACTGAGCCGCCCCCATGCCGGCTCCCATGGTGAAGAGCCCCAAGGTCAGTAAAGAAAGGCCCAAGATTCGTTTAAATGTTCTCATAGCAAAACCTCCAAAGGCGAGAAATACAGTCTGATGCTGTATTTCCATTGTAACGCCCCTTGTCAATCATGTCAATATTTACATATTCAACTATTTTAATTATAGCTGTGGTATCTGGATTGTCTGATCTATAGGATGAAAGAATATAAAAAATGGTCTACTCGACTTATTCATTCTATTATGTAAGGTAAAACAAGAAATATCCCCTTTCAAACACAGTAAAAAGGCATCATCTGTAGTCACCATCTTCATAAACTGGCTCTGTCCTTTAATAATTCTCAAAATATTTTATAGAATCATTGCTCACGAAAGGTCAAGGGTTTCCCTTTTTTCGAAGATGTACCCATCTATTATATTTTAACTTACAGAATAATATCTTTTGCCTCAATATACTTAACTCGAGAGCCTCTTTAAAAGGAACCTCATTCTCATCAGTAATTTCATCATAAAAAAAGCGCGAAAGGAAATCGATACTAACTGTACCTTGAGGTAAGGGGTCTGCATCCCATAAAAAACCTTTAAAAAGCATATCCAAATGTGCAAAATCATCAGGATATTTTCCCTTCACTCCATATTCATCTTTTATAAAAACATTCTCGCTAGAAAGATTCGCCTTATATTCCTTACGTAATTTTAAAAAAAGACTTTCTTTCATATGACCTATCTCTTTTCGAATTCGTTTTTCAAGACGCCTCTCCTTGTATAAAAGCAAAAGAATACTCTCGGTATCTTCAAGACCGTATAACCTGGATATATACATTCTTGGATTAAGGTCTGTCATTATATCATCGAATAGTTTTACATCTCTTGCAATCTTATCCTCCATTTCAGGCTGATAATCTACATATTTTCGCCGAAAATCATGACTAGTAAGGTACTCCAAATTTTTAATTTTATATTCCAAAATTAAAAGAGTTAATTCTGCATAGCCATATTTTTGAAATTTCAACCACCCTGTACATGGTCTATTCTGGAAGACGTTATCCATCATCAATTTTTCTTTATCGATGTAATTCAATAAATCTCCTCTTAAAACATAGTATTCTCCGGTCCCCCTAGCGAACATTTTGGAACAGTTATGGTCTTCTACCCACTTGTCAACCTCTTCTAATGTCGCTAGGTTAAGAATCTTTTTTAGCTCTTCGCGACTATAGCAATATTTGGGTACTTTATATTTTAATCTTATAGTCGCATTGGGCGGCAGGGAATTTCGGTCTAAAAGGTCTTCTTCCCAAATATAATAATCATCCATATTTCTATTGAGCAATTTAGGAATATTGTTTTCTTCTACCCATTTATCCACTAATTCCAATGAATCAAAAGCAAGCGCTTCTTGAACTTCTTCGCGGCTATAACATTGCAGTGCCAACAGATGAAGTGTTTCATATCTTCCATTTAGAGTATTATCTTCAAGAAAGTTGAGGTCTTTAGGTTGATTTAAAAGCGATTTTTCTTTATGATTCGTTCTCTTCTCTTTCCCACTTTTTATATCAAAGTAGTACTGTAAAATATATTCTAAAATCTTCATGGAATCATATACCGTGCCTCCATGAGTCGCCAATGGATCCTCATATTTAAATTCATCCTTATTAGAGCGTTCATCAGCTTTATCGATATATTTCTTAGTGAATTTACCAGCAGACTTAATTTTTTAAAAGGTATCAGAGTTTGAACAGTCTCACATTTATAATCAGGAAATAACTTCCGAAAATATTCGGCACGTTTTTTTGAATTTTAGCGAAAACTTTTTTTCTAGTTTCTCTACCGTCTGTAAAACGAGTAAAATAATAAAAATCTCCCCATGGAGCACATATTTTTCTCTTTAATTCTTCTTTTGTGAGTAAATATAGATGCTCATGCTGTATTTGAACTTCCATCTTTTTTTTATCAAGTACTTTCATTAAATTCACAACCTTTCATTATATTCTAAAAACACGAGCCTGTCAGTACAATGTCATCTATTAACAACGGGTAAGCTATAAATGCAAGCTCCCCCTCTGACAAGTATCTTAAAGGCCGTTATAATATTGCTATCAAGGAAGGTTTTAATTAAAGGAGTTGATTTCTATGGGACCATTAGAGAAAAGAAATAAATGGATTATCCAAAAAGCAAAAGAAATAATTGAAAGGAAAGGACTAACCGGTTATCTTGAGATGGAGCCTATTCCCAATAAATTCAAATATCGCCCGCGATTATACCGTGATAAGGCAACTAAAATGGCTCACTTTACCGTTTTAATGTGGGAGGTAAATAAGCTGTCGGATGAAGAATGTTTGCAAGAATTGGAACGCCTAATTGATGCTGCTCGTGACCATTTTTTTCCCAGTCTTTCTTTATAGTAATGCATATTTTAAGAAGTAAATTACTCCAAAAATACTTATTAAATTAGAGAAACACTTATGTTTATTATAACATAAACTATTAAGATTTTATTTTCACCTGTAATATTGGAGATGAACGAGACCACTAAAGGTATTAACACTCAATAAAACTCAATTCTTGTAATACATAACCCCCAGTCTGCGCTAAGCCTAGAACAGACTGGGGGTTGTCGCTATATTTTTTTACAATACGTCTACTTTTGGCATTTCGGGCAGTAATGGGTGCCGCGGCCGTTGAGTTTCACGTATTCAATGGTCGTGCCGCAGACCGTGCACGGCGTCCCTTCCCTCCCATAGACGCGGAGGTTTTCCTGGTTTTGCCCTTCTTTCCCGTTGCCGCTAATGAAGTTCCGTATCGTCGTCCCGCCGTGTTCGAGGCCTTCGTGGAGGACGTCCGTAATGGCTTCGTGGAGCTTCGCCGCTTCTTTCTTGGTGACCCTATGGGCCCGGCGCAGGGGCCGGATACCGGCGCGGAACAGGGCTTCGTCGACGTAGATGTTGCCGATACCGGCCACCTTCGTTTGGTCGAGAAGGACCGTCTTGACCGGCCGGCTCGTTTCTTTTAAAAGACGGTATAATCCTTCTGCCGTAAAGGCCGGACTGATAGCGTCGGGGCCGAGGTTGTCATAGCCCTTGATGCCCGTCGGCCCTTCCGACGGCACCAACCATAAGCAGCCCAGGGTGCGGATATCGCGGTACAAGAGGCGCCCTTCAGTCAGGGAAAAGACGACGTGGACGGCCCGACCGGAAAAGGCTCCGGGCTGATCCTCATAGAGGAGGCTTCCCGTCATGCGCAGGTGCACCAAGACCGACGACGGACCGCTGCAGTGGAGAAAGAGGTATTTACCGCGGCGGCTGACACCTTCTATGGTCGTTCCGGTCAGGACCGATACGAAATTTTCCGCCGTCGTATTGCGGATGAGCCGCGGCAGGGATACGTCGATGGCGGTGATGACCTTATGCTGCACCCTTTTTTCGATGAAAGACCGTATCGTTTCTACTTCCGGCAATTCAGGCATGGTCTCACCTACTTTGCTTCTTCCCAGTTGGCGCCGCTGTGGATGTCTACGACGAGGGGAACGGAAAGATCGACGATATGTTCCATCGTATCTTTCAACAGTTTTTCGATTTCTTCTTTTTCGCCAGCCGGCACTTCTAAGACCAGTTCGTCATGTACTTGGACTAAGAGGCGGCTTTTCAGCTGACGCTTTTCGATTTCTTCCTGAACGGCATTCATGGCCAACTTAATGATGTCGGCCGCGCTGCCTTGAATGGGCGTATTCATAGCCGTCCGTTCAGCAAAGGAGCGGCGCGTAAAGTTTTTACTGTTGATGTCCGGCAAGGTCCGACGACGGCCGAACATGGTGACAGCCATGCCGCTCTGTTTGGCCGATTCGATGAGGCCGTTCATATAGTCGTGGATCGTGCTGTAACGGGCAAAATAGGACTCGATATATTCCTTGGCCTTTTGACGAGAAATGGAGATGTTGCGGGCCAGGCCAAAATCACTGATGCCGTAGATGATGCCGAAGTTGACGGCTTTCGCGTGAGACCGTGCTTCCGGCGTAACTTCGTCCCAAGGGATGCCGAAGACTTCCGACGCCGTCCGGCGATGGATATCCTGACCTTTTTGGAAGCCATCGATCATGGTCGGGTCCTGGGACAGATGGGCCAAGAGGCGCAGTTCGATCTGCGAATAGTCGCCGGATACGATGTAGTCGTAGCCATCACCGGGAATGAAGATGGACCGTATTTTGCGGCCCTGTTCGGTCCGGATCGGAATATTCTGCAAGTTGGGGTCGGAGCTGCTGAGGCGGCCCGTCGAGGTAACCATTTGGTTGAAATGGGTATGGATGCGGCCCGTTTCCGGTGAAATGAGGGGTTCCAAGCCGTCGAGATAGGTCGAAATGAGTTTCTTCAAGGCCCGGAAGCGCAGGATCTTGTCGATCATCGGGTGCTGATCCATGAGGGCATCGAGGACGGAGCTGTCCGTCGAATAGCCGGTCTTGGTCTTTTTAATGACCGGCAGTTTCAATTTTTCAAAGTAGGATGACGTCCCAGCTGTTTCGCGAACTGATGTTGAAGGTTTCGCCAGCGTCGTCGTAAATGGCTTCTTCCAAGGCGTCGGCCTGGGTCGACAATTCACTCTTCATGGCCATGAGCCGCTCCGTATCGACGGTAAAGCCGTTCATTCCATGACAGCTAAGGTCCGGACCAAGGGTTCTTCGATGGACGCATAGAGGTCGGTCAAAGACGCTTCTCCCATCTTTTCTTCGACCTTAGGCCAACGGAAAGGGCAAAGGCGGCATCACTGACCAGTCTTTTAGCTTCGTCATCGGCCGGTTCCTGAAGGTTGACGTCGAAGGTTTCCGAGATATACGTCAGGCCGTACGACGTCCGCGTCGGGTCTAAGAGATAGGCCGCCAGGATGATATCCTTTAAAGGCAGGCGGCCGGAAGCGACGGCGGAAACGGCCTTAGTGAGATTCTTGCCGTCAGCCGTAATAACGGCTTTTGCCTGCGGCAGCACCGACAGGTAGTCCCCATAGCCTTCCGGAGGTACTGTAAAAGCGCCTTTTTCCGTAGCCATAGAAAGTCCCGTAAGAGCCGGAATGGGCTGGTGATCGTCAAATTCGGCAGCCACGGCGACGATTTGGTCTTTCAGGCTGTCCGCCAGCGGCGCTTCGATGGCTTCCACCACCGGGGCTGCGGCTGCATCAGCACCGCTTTCGAGATGAGCAAAGCGGTCGAAGGCGGCAAAGCGTTCCAAGAGATTACGGAAGCCCAGGCTCTTAAAGAGTTCCGCTACGTCAGCCTGGCGCGGCTGGGGCTGGAACTGGTCGATGGTATAAGTCAGGTCCAGGTCGCAGCGAATGGTCGCCAAATCCTTGGATAAGAGGGCCTTATCCTTGTTGTCGGCCAATTTTTCCTGAAGCTTTTTCCCTTTCACGTCCGCCAGGTGTTCATAGACGCCGGTGACGCTGCCGAATTGGGAAATGAGTTTCAAGGCCGTCTTTTCACCGACGCCGGGAACGCCGGGAATGTTGTCGGCCGTATCGCCCATGAGAGCTTTCATTTCGATGACCTGGGCCGGCGTATAGCCGTATTCTTCTTCCATGACGGCCGGTGTGACAGCCAGCATCTGGGTGATGCCCTTTTTAGTCAGATAGACCGTAACGTCGTTCGTTACGAGCTGCAGGGCATCGCGGTCACCGGTGACGACGTCGACGGCATAGCCTTCGGCAGCCATGTTTTTCGCCAGGGTACCGATGATATCGTCCCCTTCATAGCCTTCCTGTTCGAGGACCGAGATGCCCAGGCAGTCGAGGACTTCGCGAATCAAGGCGAATTGAGGCCGCAGATCGTCGGGGGCCTCCTTACGGGTGGCCTTATAGCCGTCGTACAAGTCGTTGCGGAAGGTATACTTTCCCTTGTCGAAGGCGACGGCAACGTACTGCGGGTTGAGCTCGCTGTAGAGCTTCAATAACATATTCAAAAAACCATAGACGGCATTGGTCGGCCGTCCCTGGGGATCACTCAGATGAGGAATGGCAAAAAAAGCCCGATAGAGCAGGCTGCTGCCGTCGATGATGACGATGTTCTCTTTCATACTCTAATTGGCCCTTTCTTTAATATATAGTCTAGCGATGCAAGATGGAGCTCAGGATGCTGTACAGGCAGTAGATGACAAAGATGCCCAGCAAATACGGCATGGCCATGACGATGAGCCCCAGGGCACCGATGATGACGGCGACGACGCAGAAGACGATGACGCCGATAGCTAATTTGACGCGCCACGACAGGCCACTGGTCACGATATGGATTTGCTGCTGCCGGGCGTCCTGCTGTTCCCGCATCCGCTCTTCATAGAGGGACTGCTGGTCATGGACCGTACCGTCTTCGTCGATGGTCGGTCCGCTGAAGTTATCTCGC
>ENA-OQJN01000356-OQJN01000356.1-human-gut-metagenome-genome-assembly--contig:-NODE-356-length-20336-cov-3.237716_pt1 | contig 20336 bp, 19 predicted proteins | sample MGYA00242610_ERZ504777 | MGnify/ENA primary metagenome ERZ504777 (study PRJEB26092, sample SAMD00036350) | human gut metagenome | host: Homo sapiens | study: EMG produced TPA metagenomics assembly of... | reverse complement strand
GCTTTCTACAGTAACAACGGCAATTTTCTCTACATTATTTGGTGCAGGGCAGTTGTTGCGATTGGAGTGATCATTCTTCCGATCTTGATGAGTCTTGGTATTCCGAAGACACTTTCTATCGGTTCTTTTATGTTAAGTGTAGGAGCCGGAATGTACTTGAACCCGGTACTTACCGGACAGTTTCTGGCATTCTTCCTGGGAGAAGACGGAAAACAGCTGATCACCTATGATGATCCGGCACGTCTTCGCTGGGCAGGGATCGGACTTGCTGTACAGCTGATCATGGTGATCGTGATGTGCATGTTTTCTCTGAGAAAGAAGAAAACTGTTCATGCATGGAGTGCATCCGCCGCAAGAAAAGCACGTCCGGGATATGTTCCGACAGTTGCGCTGATCGCACCGATCCTTCCGGTTTTACTGCTGGTTGTATTGAATGTTCCGATCATTCTCGGATTTATCATTGGAAGTTTTTATGCACTGGCAGTTTGTGGAAAACTGAAATCTTTCCGGGGTGCCTGCCGTGTGCTGAATAAAGATTTTTATGATGGTGTAGTTGATACAGCACCGTTGGTTGGATTTCTGCTTATGATTCCGATGTTCAATAAAGCAGCAGAACTTTGTGTTCCTTATTTTAATGCGTTGCTTGGAAATGTAATTCCGCACAATACACTGGTGATCAGTATTGCGTTTGCACTTTTAGCACCACTTGGATTGTTCCGTGGACCGCTGACACTTTTCGGTTGTGGAGCAGCAACACTGGGAATCCTGAAAGGAATCGGATTCTCAACTCCATATCTGTTTGCGCTGATGGTCATTCCTTCTATTACAATGAATGTTTCCATCTGTATGACACAGAGCTGGATCGCATGGGGAGTCAGCTACGCAAAAGTATCAACAAGAGAACATCTGAAAAAGACATTGCCGGTTGCATGGATTGTTTGTATCATCATGCAGGCCATCACTTACATTATGTTTGGTTAAGGAGGAGTTTCAAATGAGTGATAGAAAAGTACGTATGGGTATCGATGTCGGCGGAACACATACAAAAGCCGTTGCCATCGACAATGCGACCCATGAAATTATCGGAAAGTCTTCTGTGAAAACAACACATGATGACAAGGCAGGGGTTGCGACCGGAGTTGTACAGGCATTTCAGAATTGCCTGAGAGAAAATGGAATCGATCCGAAAGATGTGATCTTTGTTGCACATTCTACGACACAGGCGACCAACGCTCTGATCGAAGGAGATGTGGCAAATGTAGGAGTGATCGGTGTCGGTCCGAAAGGTGTGGGCGGCTGGATCGCAAAAGCGCAGACGAATATGAAGGATATCAACCTTGGATCCGGGCGTTTTATCCGGCTTAAGAACCGCTTCATCTGTGATGAAAATCTGTCTGACCAGCTTGTGACAGATACGATTAAATCTCTGGTGGGTGATGGTGCACAGGTTATCGTGGCCAGTGAATCTTACGGTGTGGATGACATGGAAATGAGACCGGCATCTGCAAGATTGCAAAGATATGGGTCTGGAAGCGACAGCAGCCAGTGAGATCACCAAGCTTTATGGACTGACCAGACGTACACGTACAGCTGCAATCAATGCGTCCATTTTGCCGAAAATGCTCAATACAGCAAATTCTACAGAACAGAGTGTAAAAAGCGCCGGGGTAGAAGTTCCTCTGATGATCATGAGAGGTGACGGCGGTGTTATGGAGATCAGTGAAATGAAAAAACGTCCGGTCCTTACGATGTTGTCCGGTCCTGCAGCTTCTGTGATGGGAAGTCTGATGTATCTGCGTGCCTCAAATGGTGTATATTTTGAAGTTGGAGGAACAACGACGAATATCGGTGTAATCAAAGACGGACGTCCTGCCATTGATTATTCGAATGTAGGCGGACATCGTACATATATCAGCAGTCTGGATGTGCGTGTCCTCGGTGTTGCCGGAGGAAGTATGGTGCGGGCAGATAAGAGCGGTGTCAAAGATGTGGGACCACGTTCCGCACATATTGCAGGTATGGACTATGCGGTATTTACTCCGGAAGAAGAAATCGTGGATCCGAAAGTCGTATTCTTCAGCCCGAAAGAGGGAGATCCTGCGGACTATGTAGCGATCGAACTGAAAAGCGGAAAGCGGATCACGATCACAAATACCTGTGCAGCGAATGTGCTGGGACTGATTAAACCAGAATATTTTGCCTATGGAAATGCCAATGCGGCGCGCAAGGCAATGCAGCCTCTGGCAGATTACATGGGAAAAACAGTGGAAGAGGTTGCAGAACAGATTCTGACAAGAGCCTATGAGAAAATTGAACCGATCATCATGGAACTGGCAGAAAAATATCGCCTGGAGAAAGATCAGATCAGTCTGGTAGGAGTCGGCGGAGGAGCCGCTTCCCTGATTGGATTCTGTTCGGATAAAATGGGACTTCGCTATTCCATTCCGGATAATGCAGAGGTCATTTCTTCCATCGGTGTTGCACTTGCAATGGTACGTGATGTAGTGGAACGAGTGGTTCCAAACCCGACACCGGAAGATATCCGCTCGATCAAAGCAGAAGCAATTGACAAAGCAGTGGAAAGTGGTGCCGCAGCGGACAGTGTGGATGTTCATATCGAGATCGATCCTCAGACTTCAAAGCTGACAGCGATCGCGCTGGGCTCCACAGAAGTAAAGACAACCGATCTTTTGAAGGAATGTACAGCAGAAGAAGCACGTCAGCTGGCAGCAGAGGATTTAAAAGAAGAACCTTCTGCAATCAAGGAAGAATGTGCAACAAAGAATTTCTATGTATTTGGTACAGACAGAAAAGGAAAACATCCGGTTCGTATTCTGGATAAAAAAGGATTTATCAAAGTGCAGAGAAATGATGGAAAAGCTCTTCTTTGTAAAGCGGGAAGCTACCGGAATGTGGTCTCTCAGATGTGGGAAGAACTGGCGATTTATCAGCAGGATGCCATCCTGCGCCCGGATTACTATATTTGCGCCGGAGCCCGGGTGATGGATTTTTCAGGATCTGTTGATCTGGATAAGATTATGATGCTGATGGAAGTTGAGATGCAGATGATCAATCCATCTGATGATGTGATCATTGTGGGAGCGAAAAACAGTCTGTAATAATAGAAGGGAATATGCAGCAATATGGACAAGAGTGGTAAAAGAAACCGGTTTTTGGATGCGCTGGCAGGCAGAAATGTACAGGAAGAACCAGAAAAAGTTTCCGGAAATTCCATTGAAAGATATGGTGCAGACACTGGAGGGTGTGACAGAAGAAGCGTGGGGACGCTATGCATTTGCAAGAGAACCCCTGGAGCGAAAGTTTACGTCACAGGAAAAAGATGCGTACACTGTGAAAGCAAATGCCTGCGGACGGGAATGGGCGAAGCGCATCAGTGAAAAATATGGGACTGAAGATCCGAAGATTCTGGCCGGGAAAATGGGCATGAAAGTAAAGATGCCGAAAGTTCCGACCGGAGGAGGGGTGGTTTTGTTTGCACAGTATGTACAGCCAGATGAGATCACAATCTTTACAGACTGCGTAGATAAGGCGGCTGCGCTTGAAAAACAGTGCGGCTGCCCGCTTCTTAAAAAGGAGCGCCTGTTGGAAATTTTGCTGGCACACGAATTGTTTCATGCATGGAGGAACAATATGCAGGAGAAATTTTTACCAGAACAGAGAAAATTGAGCTGTGGAGAAAAACCATTCTCCAACCGTTCTGTGATCTCATGCCTGTCAGAAATTGCGGCAATGGCATTTGCCAGACAACTTTCAGGGCTGAGTGTTTCTCCGTATATGCTGGACGTACTGCTTGTATATTCCTATGATAAAAATACTTCTTATGGTCTGTATGATGAAATCTGGAAATGGAACAGGGAAGTATTGTCCGATAAAAATCAGGAGGAAAAAAGATGCTGACGACAAATATTTTACTGGCTGAGAAATACGATTATCTCAGTGAGAAATTTAAAAAAGCGTTTACGTTTTTAAGAGATACCGATCTTGCCGCTCTGCCGGTTGGAAATGTACCGATTGACGGGAACGAAGTGTATGCGAATGTGCAGAGTTATTCTACAATGGATGCTGCAGATTGTCCGTTTGAAAGTCATAAAGAATACTTCGATGTACAATATGTAGTGGAAGGAGAAGAATGTTTCGGTTACGAGCCGGTAGAAAATCTGATTCCGTCCGTGGAGTATGATGCAGAGAAGGATCTGATTTTTTATCAGGAACCTGCGGATTTTGGAAGTGTCATTTTAAAAGCCGGGGATTTTGCAATCGTGCCGCCGGAAGACGGACATGCTCCGAGACGAATGACAGCAAATGGTTCCTGTCACGTAAAGAAAATTGTGGTGAAAGTAAGAGTATAGGAGGTAGTTCAAGTGAAGAGTTCATTTCGTTGGTATGGAGACAGTGATCCGGTCACACTCGATAAAATCCGTCAGATTCCGGGAATGCGTTCGATTGTTTCTGCTGTGTATGATGTGAAGCCGGGAGAAGTATGGCCGGAAGAGAGCATCAAACATCTGGTTGATGAATGTGCGGCAAATGGTCTGGTATTTGATGTGGTAGAGTCTATTCCTGTCACAGAAGAGATTAAACTTGGAAGACCGGAACGCGACCGTCATATTGAAAATTACTGTGAGTCGATCCAGCGCTGTGCGAAGTACGGAATCAAATGTATTACTTATAATTTTATGCCGGTTTTTGACTGGACGCGAACCCAGTTGGATAAGAAGCTGAGGATGGATCTACCAGTCTTGTGATGTACTGGGATCAGCTGAAAGGGCTGGATCCACTGAAAGATGATATCCATCTGCCTGGCTGGGATGCCAGCTACACACAGGATGAGGTGCGTGAATTGATCCGGGCATATGGAGAGCTTGGAGAAGAAGGGCTGTGGGCGAATATTGAATATTTTCTGAAACGGGTGATCCCTGTGGCAGAAGAATGCGATGTCGTGATGGCATTACATCCGGATGATCCTCCGTATCCGATTTTTGGATTGCCGAGGGTGATTACATGTGAGAAAAATATTGATCGTTATCTGTCGATCGTGGACAGCCCGGCAAACAGTCTGTGTCTTTGCACAGGTTCGCTTGGAAGCTCCCCTGACAATGATATCCCTGCAATGGTGCGTAAATATTCCGCAATGGGGCGTATCGGCTTTATGCATATCAGGAATGTGAAGATTCTTCCGGACACATCGTTTGAAGAGTCAGGTCACTTGACGCAAAAAGGTTCTCTGGATATGAATGCGATCGTGAAGGCGCTAGTTGAAACGGGATTTGAAGGATATTTCCGTCCGGATCATGGACGCATGATCTGGGGAGAGAGCGGAAAGCCGGGATATGGTCTTTTTGACCGGGCGCTGGGAAGTGCGTATATCAATGGTCTGATCGAAGCAAATGGCGGAGTTATCGAAGAATAGGAAAAGGGACAGCACAATATTTTTTTCTGTCATAATATAGTATACAGCGGTCATGTTATATTCGGCATGACCGTTTTTTATTTTTATCTGTCATAATGTGTTGATATTGTCTTCATATTTAAATATACTAGTGTAGCAGAGAAAGAATCTTTATAAGATTTTAATGGAACCAAAAAAGTTTTCATGCAGTTTTTAGATATGAAGTGTTAAATTTGACAGGAAGTGAAAAATATGGGAGCGAAAATATGAAACAGGAACAGATGAAAATCTGGGAAAGATTTTTAAAAGGGCTGCTGGTAATGACAGGGATCCTTTTTATAGCAACTGGAATTGGATATTTATTCCGGTATCTTGGATTTTCAGAAGAAAATATCATTATTGTATACATTTTAGGGGTTCTGATCATTGCAATCATTACGGTCAACAGAGGATGGAGCGTATGCTATTCGCTGCTCAGTGTGTTGTTGTTTAATTTTTTGTTTACAGATCCAAGATTTACGTTTTTTTCGTATGATTACGGGTATCCAGTGACATTTGTGACTGTGTTTATTGCAGCCGTGATCGTCAGTAATTTGACCATACAAATCCGTAAGCAGGGGTATCGGGCTGAGCAGATGGCTTTACGTACCCGCATCCTGTTGGAGACGAATCAGATGCTCCAGAAGGCGAAGAATGCGGATGAGATGATTGAAGAGACTGCAAGGCATCTGATGCGCATGATGGGAAAAAATGTGATATATTATCGGGCAGAGGATGGAATACTTTCTGAGCCCAGGTTTTGTATGGCAGAACCTGGTGCAGCCAAGATGTTATACTTGCAGCAGCGGGAACGGCAGGCTGCGCAGTGGGCGTTCGAGAATCGAAAACGCGCAGGAACAGGAATGGATCAGTATCCGGATGCACATTGCCTGTATCTGGCAATCCGAAACGAAGACATGGTCTATGGCGTGATCGGAATTGCTCTGGAAGGGATGATGATGGATGTCTATGAACAGAACCTGATTTTATCCATTTTAGGGGAATGTGCACTGGCATTGGAAAAAGAGGGCTATAACAGAAAACGGGAAGAAGCGCTTGCACAGGCAAAGAATGAGCAGTTAAGAGCAAATCTCCTGCGTTCGATTTCTCATGATCTTCGGACGCCTCTGACGAGTATTTCGGGAAATGCAGGGATTCTTCTGAACAGTGCGTCAGCGCTTGGTGAAGAGAAGCAAAAACAGCTTTATAAAGGAATTTATGATGATTCCATGTGGCTGATCAATCTGGTGGAAAATCTTCTGTCTGTGACGCGGCTGGAAGACGGGACTATGAATCTGAATCTGCAGATCGAATTGGTGGATGAGGTGATTGAGGGGGCGCTGAAACACATCAGCCGGGATCATTCGGACTATGAATTGAAATTTATTCATTCGGAAGAGCTGCTTCTGGCAAAAATGGATTCCCGTCTCATCATCCAGGTTATTATTAATATTGTGGACAATGCATTGAAATATACGCCGAAAGGCTCTAAAATAGAGATCTATGCAAGAAAAGAAAATCAGATGATCGCGATTTCCATTGCAGATAATGGAAAAGGAATTGCGGATTGTGCAAAAGAAAAGATTTTTGATATGTTTTATACTGCAGACAGTAAAGTTGCAGACAGCAGAAGAGGTCTTGGACTGGGGCTGTTCCTCTGTAAGTCGATCATACAGGCGCATGGGGGAACGATTCAGGTAGCAGATAATGTTCCACATGGTACGATTTTTACATTTACACTGCAGGCAGAGGAGGTTACTTTGAATGAATAAACCATTGATTTTAGCGGTAGAAGATGATACAGCAGTAAGAAACTTGATTACAACTACATTAGAGACACAGGATTACCGTTTCCATACGGCGGCCAACGGTGCTCAGGCAATTTTGGAAGCAGCGTCTCAGAAACCGGATATCATGCTTCTGGATCTGGGGCTTCCGGACATGGATGGAGTGGAAGTGATCAAAAAAATCCGTTCCTGGTCAAATCTGCCGATTATAGTGATCAGTGCGCGGAGTGAAGACAGGGATAAGATTGAGGCGTTGGATGCAGGTGCGGATGACTATCTGACCAAGCCGTTTTCTGTAGAGGAGCTTCTGGCAAGACTGCGTGTGATCCTGCGAAGACTTCAGTATATGGAATCCAGCTCATCTCAGGAAGAAAAAGAATTTGTCAATGGAGACCTGCGGATTGATTATGTGTCTGGCTGTGTGTATTTAAAGGGGCAGGAACTGCATATGACATCCACGGAATATAAACTTCTGATTTTGCTTTTCAAAAAATGTTGGAAAGGTATTGACTCATACATATATTACGAAAGAAATCTGGGGAAGTGCCTGGGACAATGATGTAGCTTCTTTGCGGGTGTTTATGGCAACGCTCAGAAAGAAGATTGAAGAAAATCCATCTCAGCCGAAATATATCCAGACACATGTGGGGATTGGATATCGTATGTTGCGGGTGGCGCAGTGACAAAGTGAGTTTTTACGGGGCTGTGATGGCAGCCCCGCTTTGTTTTCATCTCTATGAAACATAGAAACGAGTATTACTCTCTAAATTCTAATATTGTAAATATGGGAGTTAAAAATCCAGACGGTAGCATTTGTTATATTATTGGAATCCGAAAAGAAATTAGAAACAAGATTGGAAAACAGCCTGGAGATCAGGTAACTGTAACAGTGAAAGAGGTATAGCGATCCGGACATTCCGCAACTCGTACTTTCAGAGGTGGACTTCATCTCATCTGATCAGGTATAGGTTTACAGATGGGAAGTAGTCTGAGAGAACAGACTACTCCGGCAGCTGGTGAAGAACGAATTGATTCTTGCGGAATTCCAGAATTCCTTCGTCGCGCATTTTTCCAAGTTCTTTCGAGAGGGCACTGCGATCCAGGTTGAGATAATCTGCCAGTTCCTGTCGGTTAAAAGAAATTTGAAAGACCGTGCTTTCGGCTTTGGACGCCTGAGAGGACAGATAGATCAGCAGACGTCCCCGGATGGTCTTTGGGGTTGTGCAGAAAATCCGGTTGGACAGGATGAGATTTTTGTAAATGGAAATTCGAAGGAGATTCTGCATGATCTTGTCCGTCCAGAGAGTATCTTTATAGCGGGGCTGCATCAAAGTCTCCAGATTCAGGAAAAGAAGATTTGTATATTCAGCGGCTACTGCATTCACCATCAAAGGCTCCTGACAAAAAGCGTAGGTTTCTGCAAATACTTGTCCTGCCGAGATGTTGCTCAGCAGACTTTTATTTCCCCAGAGATCTACATTTTCGATATTAACACTTCCCGTCAGAACAATTCCGATTTCTCGGACGGATTCTCCCATTCGAAAAATAAGTTCATTTTTTTCAAAAGACTGCTGACGCATGCAACTGCAGTTTTGCATTTCGTTCCATTCATTTTCTGTAATTCCCTGAAACAGAGGGGTCTGAACTTTTTTCATAAAATCTTCCTTTCTGTGGTTATAACAACCGAAATATTGCCTTGATTGTACTATACTTGAACTACAAAAACAAGGGAGGAATCAAGATGATCAGAAGAATTATTCAGATAGATGAAGAAAAATGCAACGGATGCGGAGTCTGTGCAGCTGCATGTCATGAAGGTGCAATCGGGATGGTCGATGGAAAGGCAAAACTGTTAAGGGATGATTATTGTGACGGTCTGGGTGACTGTCTGCCGCAGTGTCCGACAGGAGCAATCCGTTTTGTGGAGCGGGAGGCTGCCCCATACGATGAGCAGGCAGTGCTGGAAAACCAGAGAAAAAAAGCAGAGCAGTCAACGACAGAATTTTCCGGCTGTCCGGGACAGCGAATGAGACAGCTTCATCCAGAAAGCGGTCATAATACCGAGCAAAAGTGTGCCGCACAGTCGTCACAGCTGGCACAGTGGCCATGCCAGATCAAACTGGTTCCGGTACATGCACCGTATTTTAATGGGGCGAAACTGTTGATTGCTGCAGATTGTACAGCTTATGCATACGCAAATGTACATCAGGAGTTTATGCGTGGAAAAGTAACACTTATTGGATGTCCTAAGCTGGATGAAGGAGATTACAGTGAGAAGCTGACACAGATCATTGCGGAAAATGAGATTCAGAGTGTAACAATTCTTCGTATGGAAGTGCCATGCTGCGGAGGCCTGGAAATGGCGGCAAAGAAAGCACTGCAAAACAGCGGAAAATTTATTCCATGGCAGGTCGTGACAGTTTCGATTGGCGGAAAGATTTTAGATTAGGATTTTATAGAATGAAAAATATCAGTAAATCAGAAGTGGTTGTGTTCGGAAAATGTAATACTTAAGGTTTCAAAGTGGGGGTATCATGTATTGTGATACGCCCCTCTTTCTCAATTATTTTCCTGATTCAGAGTCCATCCATAATCATTGTGGTATATCATCTGCTTCGTCATGCCGCCGTCAATACATATATTTTCCCCAGTGATAAAACCTGCTTTATCGGAACAAAGGTATAGTACCATATTGGCAATATCCAGGGAATTCCCAACGCGGCCGGCAGGGTGTTGAATCACATCTGCACCGTCATATTTTGTGTAAGCGGTATCGATCCAACCGGGAGATATTGAATTTACACGAACTTTCCCGGCAAGACTGACAGCAAGGGAGTGCGTAAGAGCTGCTATACCGCCTTTAGCAGCAGTGTAGCTTTCAGTCTGTGGCTGACTCATACGGTCCCGGGAGGAAGAGATATTTACAATTGCCGCATCAGGAGCAAAGTACGGAAGAAAAAAGCTTTGTAAGATAGAATGGCGCTGTTATGCCTACTTTTAAAGCGTAGTTAAATTCTTCATAGGAACATTCCTCGATCCCTTTCATTAGCGGCAGTGCGTTATTGATCAGATAGTCTACCTTGCCATAGTCAGCAATTACTGTTTCCACAAAGCGGTGCAGAACTTCTTTTTCAGCCAAATCGCCGACAAAGTAATCATTTGGCTGTTTGTCGATGATACAGACAAAAGCGTTGTTCTTTTTAAATTCTTCGGCAATACATTTTCCAATACCTTGTGCGCCGCCTGTGATGACAACTACTTTGTTGTGAAACATTGTGCAAAACTCCTTTTTGTTTTTAGCATACTATAGAATGTTATAAAAAGCCACTGAGTTTCTTAAGATTTCGGGGGAATCTGCAAATGTAACAAGGTATACTTTTGGGACGAAGAGGTCAATGCCAGAATATTAACCGCGATAAAAAATGCAGGAAGCAATTCGACGGTTCTTCCAGAAGGCGGAACGTCCGTATCTACTGAGTTCAAAACTTATTTATAATTGTTTATCAAAATATATTATTGCAGAAAGTTCAAGAAGATTACGGGCTCCAATGTAAAATAGACAAAAAATGGTTAGTCGTTGTATGGTGATTGTAGATTGGCTGTCTACGAAAATGGGCAAAATTAAAAGTACTATTATTAAAAGCCAAGTGGAGATACTGGCAATTCTGTATGATTTTAGTTGTATCATTTCCCACCGTTCATCCCCCATATAATTCATCTGTTTCTTAGCTTTAAAAATATATAGGCTGAGTGTTACACCTAATGAAACAATAAGAAAAATAAAATTATAGTTTGTTCATTCATATTAGTTCTCCTTCCTATATTCAAAAATTTTGTCGATCGAAACCTCAAATATTTCTGCAATTTTAAATGCTAATTCAAGAGAAGGTGTTTCACAATCCCCCTTTTTTCACCCGAATCTTTATACCATCTTTATACGAATCCATTTCAGCTTAATACAGATTTTATTTGCAATGTCCTACAATAGGGAACAGCAAGGAGGAAAAAAATATGATGGATTTAATTGCACTAGGAATTTTAATTATTTGTTTTGGATGTGTAAAATTATTTGCGAATTTTTGTGAATCGCTGATCAATCCAAAAGAAAAATAGGAGGATATAAAGATGATCGTTCTTGGAATTTTAGTTTTATTACTTGCCGGATATCTTGTGTATGCGCTGATACATCCGGAGAAATTGTGAGAAAAGAGAAAGGACAGCAACAGGAGGAAGAGAGATGTTACAGATTATACTCACACTGGCAATTTTCTTGATACTGGTCATTCCGATGGGAAAATATATGTATCACATTGCCACAAAGCAAAAAACATTTGCGGATAAGATGTTCAATCCGATCGACAATTTTTTATATAAAATTTGCGGAATCAAACGAGAAGACATGGGCTGGAAAAAGTACGCGATGTCTTTAGTACTGGCAAATGCAGTAATGGTATTTATCGGTTATTTGATTTTACGATTACAGAATTTGCTGTTTTTAAATCCGAACGGAGCTGATGGAATGGAGGCAAGTCTTTCCTTCAATACGATCATCAGTTTTATGACAAATACAAACCTGCAGCATTATGCAGGAGAAAGCGGTCTTTCTTACGGAAGTCAGTTGTGTGTGATCATTTTTATGATGTTTACCTCAGCTGCCAGCGGTTATGCAGCATGTATGGCATTTTGCCGCGGAGTTTCCGGAAGAAAGATGGGAAACTTTTATGAAGATGTGATCCGCGTAACGACCAGAATCCTGATTCCGTTTTCGTTTGTAATCGGTCTTCTTCTGGTAAGTCAGGGAGTGCCGCAGACATTACAGGCAAATGAAACGATACAGACAATCGAAGGAAAGATGCAGGATCTGGCACTTGGACCGGTAGCCGCACTGGAAGCAATCAAGCATCTGGGAACAAACGGAGGTGGATTCTTCGGTGCAAACTCAGCGACACCGTTTGAGAACCCGACTGTTATTTCTAATATAATAGAAACGATTTCCATGATGATACTTCCGGGCTCTTGCGTTGTAGCATTTGGCCATATGATCCATGACAACAGAAAAGAAAATGCAGCGAGAAAAGCAGTTGCACCAAAACAGTTTGGTAAGCCAATGCTGATGGGAAGACAGGCAGCAGTGATTTTCGGAGCAATGTCCATCCTTTTTGTAGTAGGACTTGTAATCTGCTATTCTGCTGAGATGGCAGGAAATCCGGTGACTCATTCACTGGGACTTGCACAGGCAGGAAATATGGAAGGAAAAGAAACTCGCTTTGGAATCGCGCAGTCTGCATTATTTACAACGGTGACAACATCCTTTACAACAGGAACTGTTAACAACATGCATGATTCACTGACACCGCTTGGCGGTCTTGTTCCAATGCTCCACATGATGCTTAACTGTGTGTTCGGCGGAAAAGGTGTGGGTCTGATGAATATGGTTATGTATGTGATCCTGGCAGTTTTCATCTGTGGCCTGATGGTAGGACGTACACCGGAATATCTGAATAAAAAAATTGAAGGCAGAGAGATGAAGCTGGTGGCGCTTGTGATTTTGATTCATCCACTTTTAATTCTTGGATTTTCTGCATTGGGTGTGGCAACACAGGCAGGAACAAGCGGCATTACGAACCCGGGATATCACGGACTGAGTCAGGTTCTGTACGAGTTTGCCTCTTCTGCGGCGAACAATGGTTCCGGATTTGAGGGACTGGCCGACAACAGTGTATTCTGGAATATCACGACCGGGCTGGCAATGTTCTTTGGAAGATATTTTTCCATTGTAGCACAGCTTGCAATCGCAGGATCTCTGCTGGCGAAAAAGAAAGTGAACGAATCAATCGGTTCGCTAAAGACAGATAATGTAACTTTTATGATCATTCTTGTATTTATTGTATACATTTTTGCCGCTCTGACCTTTTTCCCGGCGCTGGCACTTGGACCGGTAGCTGAGCATCTGTCCTTATGGCAGTAGAAAATGAGCGGAAAGGAGAATCCAACATGGCTAAGAAAGATAAGACAAAATTTATTACAAAGGATATTTTAAGATCCTCCATTCTGGGCGCATTTCAGAAACTGGATCTGCGCTACATGATAAAAAATCCGGTCATGTTTGTCGTAGAAATCGGATTTCTGTTCACTCTAATCCTGACAGTGTTTCCAACACTGTTTGGCGGAAGTGAAGAATATCGCGTGTACAACGGAGTTGTAACAGTCGTACTGTTTGTGACCGTGTTATTTGCAAACTTTGCAGAGTCCGTTGCAGAAGGAAGAGGAAAGGCACAGGCAGCTTCTTTGAAAAAGACAAAGCAGGATACAAAAGCAAGACTGCTTCTGGCAAATGGAGAAGAGAAAGTGATCAATGCTTCTGAACTGAAAAAAGGAGATATCGTGCTTGTAAAGACCGGAGAGGTGATTCCGAACGATGGAGAGATCATCGAAGGTGTTGCATCTGTAGATGAATCTGCAATTACGGGAGAATCCGCCCCTGTTACAAGAGAGGCGGGAGGAGATTTTTCCTCTGTGACAGGAGGTACGACAGTTGTTTCTGACTGGTTAAAGATTAAAATCGTGGCAGAACCCGGACAGTCTTTCCTGGATAAAATGATTGCACTGGTAGAGGGCGCATCCAGACAGAAATCTCCGAATGAGATCGCGCTGAACACACTGCTGATCGTGCTGACTTTGATTTTCTGATCGTGATTGTATCTCTGTACCCGTTTGCACAGTATCTTGGAGTACAGATGCCGATTTCCTGGCTGATTGCTCTGATGGTATGTCTCATCCCGACAACGATCGGCGGTCTGCTTTCAGCTATTGGAATCGCGGGAATGGACCGTGTGACCAGATTCAATGTAATTGCCATGTCCGGAAAAGCAGTTGAGGCATGCGGAGATGTGGACACGATGATTCTTGACAAAACAGGAACCATTACATACGGAAACCGCCTGGCAGCAGAATTTTATCCGGTCAAGGGTGTTGCAAAAGAAGATCTGACAGATTATTGTGTGATGTGTTCTTTGATGGATGCCACCCCGGAAGGAAAATCTACAGTAGAACTGGGAAGAAATTTTGGGTGTGCGATCGACGATGGCGCAGCAGACCAGATGGAATTTGTAGAGTTTACTGCACAGTCTAAGATGAGCGGTGTGAATTTAAAAGACGGAACCAGAGTCAGAAAAGGAGCTTCCGAAGCAATCAAGACTTTTGTGAAAGAAGCAGGCGGAATCATCCCGTCGGATCTGGAAGGGATTGTAACAGAAGTTTCAAATCTTGGAGGAACTCCGCTTGTTGTATGTGTAAACAACAAGATTTTAGGTGTGATCTATTTGAAGGATACAGTAAAACCAGGACTGGTGGAGCGTTTTGAAAGACTTCGCGAAATCGGAATCAAGACAATCATGTGTACCGGTGATAATCCGCTGACAGCAGCAACGATTGCGAAGGAAGCAGGAGTTGACGGTTTTATTGCAGAATGTAAACCGGAAGATAAAATTGAGGCGATCAAAAAAGAGCAGGCAGAAGGAAAAGTGGTTGCCATGACAGGTGACGGTACAAACGATGCTCCGGCGCTGGCACAGGCAGATGTTGGTCTGGCAATGAATTCCGGAACACAGGCGGCCAAAGAAGCAGCAAATATGGTGGATCTGGATTCAGACCCGACAAAGATTCTGGAAGTGGTGGAAATCGGAAAACAGCTTTTGATCACCAGAGGATCTTTGACCACATTTAGTATTGCGAATGATATTGCAAAATATTTTGCCATTATCCCGGCCATGTTTACGATGGTACTTCCACAGATGCAGATCTTGAATATCATGCATCTTTCTACGCCGGCAAGTGCGATCCTTTCTGCTTTGATCTTCAATGCGATCATTATACCGGGACTGATCCCGATTGCGATGAAAGGTGTCAAGTACAGACCGATGAAAGCAGAGAAAATGCTGCTTCGTAATATGGGAATCTACGGACTTGGCGGAATTGTTGTACCGTTTGTAGGAATTAAACTGATCGACCTGCTGGTAGCACCGCTGCTTGCAATGATCGGAATGTAGGAGGAAGCAGACTATGAAAGCATTTGGAAAAACAGTAGGAAAAACAGTTGTTTTCTGTCTTGTTATGATGCTGATGTGTTCATTTGTGTATCCGCTGGCATTGACAGGGGTCAGCCAGCTTACAATGAAGGCAAAGGCAGATGGAAGTAAAGTTGACAAAGATGGGAACCTCACAACAGATACCAAAGAGGCGGTAGGTTCTGCGCTGATCGGACAGGATTTTACAGAGGACTGTTATTTTCAGGGAAGAGTTTCCGCTGTAAATTACAATACTTATACAGAAGAGCAGAAAGAAAGCGGAGAATATGCAGGTGTTGCTTCCGGTTCTTATAACTACGCAAATTCCAATCCGGAATTAAAAGAGCGGATGGAGAAAGATCTGGAGCAGTTCTTAAAAGAGCATCCGGGAGTGAAAGCAGAGGATGTTCCGGCAGAGCTTCTGACAGCTTCCGGTTCCGGTCTGGATCCACATATCAGTCCGGAATCTGCAGAGGTTCAGATCCCGACAGTGGCAAAGAATTCCGGACTCTCTGAGGAGGAAGTAAAAAAGATCGTAGAAGAAAATACAGAAAAGAAAACACTGGGTGTATTTGGAGAAGAACGGGTAAATGTACTTGGATGTAATCTGGATATTGCAGCGGCAATGGGAAAATAGGAGGTTGCTTTGACAGAGGAAAACAGACCTGATCCGGGGCTGCTGTTGAAAAAACTACAGTACGAGGAGAAGGAAAAAGAGAAACAGACAAAGGGAAAACTGAAAATTTTTCTTGGATATGCGGCAGGATCCGGTAAGACATACGCCATGCTGGAAGCTGCCCATGAGGCAAAAAAGCATCAGGTGGATGTAGTGGCAGGTTATATCGAACCGCACGCACGTCCGGATACACAGGCAATGGCAGAGGGGCTGGAAGAAATTCCGCCCCTTATGGTCGATTATAAAGGAATCCAGCTTCGTGAGTTTAATCTGGATGCGGCGCTGGAGCGAAACCAAAGCTGATCCTGGTGGATGAGCTCGCCCATACCAATGTCCGAGGAAGCCGGAATGAAAAGCGCTATCAGGATGTACGGGAGCTGCTTCGCGCAGGGATCAATGTATATACCACGATGAATATCCAGCATCTGGAAAGCCTCAATGATCTGGTAGGGAATATTACGAATATAGAAGTAAAAGAGCGTGTTCCTGACAGTGTGTTTGATCAGGCAGATCAGGTAGAGGTGATAGATATTGAGCCGGAAGACCTGATCGAGCGTATGAAAGAAGGAAAGATCTACGGTCCGGTGCAGGCAGAACGGGCGCTGGAGAATTTTTTCCGAAGAGAAAAGCTGGTGGCACTGCGAGAAATTGCACTTCGAAGAAGTGCGGACCGGGTGAACCGGATTGCGGAGGAAGAGAGAAATATTCTGGGAAATACCGGCTATCATACCGGAGAACATATACTGGCATGTATTTCCGCTGCGCCATCCAGCGCCAAGGTGATCCGTACAGCAGCCAGACTTTCCTATGCTTTTCATGCCCAGTTTACGGCACTTTATGTGGAAACACCTGCCATGCAGGAAGCGGGAGAGAAGACGAAACAAACCTTAAAAGCCATCTGGAACTGGCAAAGGCGCTGGGAGCAAAAATCGTAACGGTGTATGGTGAGGATGCAGCGTATCAGATTGCGGAATACGCGATCGTGAGCAATGTCTCTAAAGTGGTCATGGGAAGAACAAACCACAGGGGAATCTGGCGCAGGCCTAGGATCGAAGTGATGGAGAAGCTGACCCATATGGCGCCCAATATTGATGTCTATATTATTCCGGATATCCGGAAGGCAACGCATAAAAGAGAGGTGCAGATCCAAAGGCGCAGAAAAACGAGCTGGAAAAACGTGTTTCTGGATCTGGCTGAAATTACAGGAGTGATGGCAGTTGCAACACTTGCAGCTTACGTGCTGTGGCTTTTCAGACTGCCGGAATCCAACATTATCATGATTTATATTCTGGGGATTCTGCTGTCCTCTTATATTGCAAATAAGAAATTTATGCGCTGTATTCTTCTTTGATCAGTGTGTTTGCATTTAATTTTTTCTTTACGGAACCATATTTCAGTCTGAAGGCATATGACAAAGGATATCCGACTACGTTTGTGATGTTGTTTCTGGTGGGATTGTTCACAGCGACACTGACAAGGAGACTGAAACAGCAGAGCAGAGAAAGTGCCAAAAAGGCATATCGGACGGAGATTCTGCTCGAGAACAGTCAGAAGCTTCGAAGATGTAAATCGAAACAGGAAGTGTGGACTCAGGTGGCCGGGCAGGCAGGAAAGCTTTTAAATCTGTCTCTGATCATTTATCCGATGGAAGGATCTCGGATGTCAGATACGCCGCTTTTGTTTCCAAGAAAAGGGATGGATATGCTGCATCTGAAAACTTGTATCAACCGGCAGGAGCTGGCAGTGGCACAGTGGGTGGCGGCGAATCATCATCGTGCGGGAGCATGTACGCACACACTGCCTGACGCCAAAGCCATGTATCTTCCGATCCAGGATGCAAGAGACGTCAAAGGTGTGATGGGAATCCTTCTGGAGGAAAGGCGGCCGATCCAGGAGTTTGAATACGGACTTTTAATCGCGATGCTCAATGAAACAGGAGTAAAGCTGCAGGATACATTTCTGGAATGAAAAGAGTGACTTACCTCCATAAATGTGATAAAGTTAGAGTGTTGTCAAAAAGACAGCAGAATCTAATGAAAGACAATGGAGTTAGCATATGAACCTGTTAAATATTGAACATATCAGTAAAATATATGGAGAAAAAATAATTTTTGATGACGCGTCTTTTGGAGTGCAGGAGGGAGACAAGATTGGGATCGTTGGGATCAACGGGACCGGCAAGACGACTCTTCTGCGGATGATCGCGGGAACAGAGGTGCCGGATGATGGACAGATCATCCGGCAGAATGGCATGAAGATTGCCCATCTGACTCAGAATCCCGTATTTCCGGAAGGCGCGACTATTTTATCTTATGTGCAGAGTGTGGCAGAAGATATGGAGTGGAGAGTACAGAGCAATCTGAATACACTCGGAATCACAGATCATACAATGAAGATTGAGCATCTTTCCGGCGGACAGAAGAGAAGAGTGGCAATGGCAAAGGTTCTGGCAGAGGACTTTGATCTGCTTCTTCTGGACGAGCCCACCAATCATCTGGATGGAGAAATGATCTCCTGGCTGGAAGGGTATCTGCGGGCATACCGTGGAACGGTCATTATGGTCACACATGACCGCTATTTTCTGGATCAGGTCACAAACCGGATTCTGGAGATCAGCCATGGAAAGATGTACAGCTATGATGCCAATTACACAACGTTCCTGGAACTGAAAGCCCAGAGGGAGGAGATGGAACTGGCATCCGAGCGAAAACGGCAGAGCATCCTGCGTATGGAGCTGGAATGGGCAAAACGAGGATGCCGGGCAAGAACAACGAAGCAGAAAGCACGTCTGGAGCGTCTGGAAAGTCTGAAAAACGGCAGTGCTCCGGTGACAGATGATACGATCACGCTGGATTCGGTAGAAACCCGCATGGGAAAGAAGACGATGGAGCTTCACCATGTCAGTAAATCATATGGGGAAAAGGTACTGGTCAGAGATTTTTCTATACAGTACTCAAAAATCAAAAGCTTGGAATCATCGGACCAAACGGCTGTGGAAAATCGACCCTGATCAAAATGATGGCGGGGCTGGTTCAGCCGGATTCCGGGACGATTGAAGTGGGAGAGACTGTCAAGATCGGATATTTTGCACAGGAAGAACAGGAGATGGATGACAGCCAGAGAGTCATTGACTATGTCAAAGAGATCGGCGAATATATTGTCACCAGAGATGGCAGAATCAGCGCATCGCAGCTTCTGGAGCGGTTTTTGTTTACTCCGGATATGCAATATGCGCCGATCGGGAAATTGTCGGGAGGAGAGAAAAGAAGACTGTATCTTCTGGGGATTCTGGCACAGAATATCAATCTGCTTCTGATCGATGAAGCGGGAAACTATCTGGATATTCCGACACTGACGATTCTGGAAGATTATCTGAATTCCTTTCAGGGGATTGTGATCACGATTTCCCATGACCGCTACTTTTTGGATAATGTGGTAGATCGGATTTTTGAGTTTTGACGGAAACGGACATCTGCAGCAGTATGAGGGCGGATATACGGATTATCTGGAAGCGAAAAAGAAAGAGCATCGCATGCAGTGCAGCCGGAAGAAAAGCCAGAGATGACAAAGTCCAAAAATACTGCAAAAACATGGAAACAGAACAGTCCGGTAAAATTAAAATTCTCATTTAAAGAAGCACGGGAATACGAGACAATCGATGATGATATTGCATCTCTGGAGGAACAGTTGGAGAAACTGGAGCAGGATATTCTGAAAAATGCAACAAACTCGGTAAAACTTTCCGAACTGGTACAGCAAAAAGAGGAAACACAGGCAGCGTTAGATGAAAAAATGGAACGCTGGGTTTATCTTAGCGACCTGGCAGAAAAGATCGAGAGCCAGAAAAACGGACAGCCTGTTTGAAAAAAGTAAAGAAAAATGGAAAATTGTTGTTTTTTGAAAAACAGGACAATGATAAGCTAATATACGAACAGAAAAAGGTACATGTATTTATGTTGTATTTTATTGACGTAAACCAAGGAAAGGAATATACTAATCCTTGCAGAAGGGAAATTGAAAAATATGGAGGTAAACGATATGAAAAAGCCTGTTTTAGTGATTATGGCAGCAGGAATGGGAAGCAGATATGGAGGGTTGAAACAGATTGACCCGGTAGATGAAGATGGACATATTATCATTGATTTTTCAATTTATGATGCAAAAAGAGCAGGATTTGAAAAAGTTGTCTTCATTATCAGAAGAGAGCACGAAGAAGACTTTAGAAAGAGTATCGGGGACAGAGTCAGCAAGTTCATGGAAGTAGAATATGTATACCAGGAACTGGAGAACCTGCCGGAAGGATTTTCTGTACCGGAAGGAAGAACGAAGCCTTTTGGAACAGGACATGCGATTTTGAG
>ENA-OQJN01000354-OQJN01000354.1-human-gut-metagenome-genome-assembly--contig:-NODE-354-length-20445-cov-6.848853_pt1 | contig 20445 bp, 19 predicted proteins | sample MGYA00242610_ERZ504777 | MGnify/ENA primary metagenome ERZ504777 (study PRJEB26092, sample SAMD00036350) | human gut metagenome | host: Homo sapiens | study: EMG produced TPA metagenomics assembly of... | reverse complement strand
TCTGTAGATTGCTATGAAGAATTTGTTTGCTATGGCTCCAAAAGATCCGAACCAATATATATTAAGATACAAAATTTTGAAAAGCCAAAAAAGCTCCTTTGAATCAGCAGATTGAAGCATTGGAAGATTTTAAGAAGGCAGAGTATGTGGAAAAGTGGGCTTATGAACTTGCAAAGTTATATGATGCGGCAGGGATGCTAACGGAGTGTTTGGAAGAATGCGATGATTTGATTCTGTGGTTTAGTGAAGGAAAATATGTGTATCAAGCTATGGAATTGAAGATGAAATATAAGCCATTAACGCCGTTGCAGCAAGAGAAATATATTCACAGAAATGACAAACCAACTCCGGCAAAAAGGAAGAAGGAACCGATAGCTGAAAAATCTGAAGAAATAGCAGAGAAAAAAGAGTATGTTGAGGAAGAGAAAAAGGCAGAACCTTTTGAAGAGGAAGAAAAAGAGGTGACTTCAGAGCCGAAAGAAGAGAAAGAGGCTTTGGAGATGAAGGAAGCGGAAGAAGTAGCGCTGGAGGAGAAAGAAGAGCCGAAAGAAGAGGAAGCAGTCTTGGAGGAGGAAGAAGAGCCGAAAGAAGAGGAAGCAGTCTTGGAGGAGGAAGAAGAGCCGAAGGAAGAGGAAGCAGTCTTGAAGGAGGAAGAAGAACCGGAAGAAGGGGAAGACGCCTTGGAGATGAAAGAGGAGCTGCGAGAAGAAGAGTTGATTTTGGAGGCAGAAGAAGGGACGAAAAAAGAGAAATGTACTTCGGAGATAGAGAAAGAGCCAGAAGAAAAGGGAACTGTTTCGGAGACGAAGGAGGAGTCAGAAGAGAAAGAAACCTCTTCTTCAGAGGAAGAAATTGATGAGCAGATGAAAAAAGAGATTTTTTCTCAGACTACTAAAATGAGTGTAGAGGAAATTTTACAAAACTGGGAAGAAAAACAGAAAGAAAATGCCCAGATTATTCAAGAAGAACAAGAGAAGGCAAGAGCGGAGAGAGAAAGACAAGAAGCAAAAAAGGTGGAAGAGGTAGAGAGCATTCTCCCAGATGACATTCGACAATTGATGGAAGAGTTAGAAGCAGAAGCTGTAGAAATCCGCACGAATAAAAATAGAAGAGAACGGACGGAACAAGTTTTTGAGAGAAAATCAGAAATAGAATCCGTAGAGGAAATTCCGCAAGAGCAAGAAGAGGAAATGGAAGAGCCGGAAGAAGATCCATTTGATGAGGAAAGCTTTAATGAGGAAGCGTTTGAAGAAGTGGAAGCCGATGGATTTGAGGAGATTGAAGAGATTGAAGAAATTGAAGAATCAGAGGGAATCAAGCTTGGAGACACACAGGCAATTGCGATATCAGCCAAAGCGTTGATGAATGATACTGTGGTGGAAGAACCCATAGAAAAAGTACAGGAATTGCGCACAGAGAGTCCAACTTCACCGTTTGATACAGGTTTTATTGTGCAAGGACGCTATGATTTAGATGTTCAAAGTGAGATTGGAATAAAGGCTGGTTTGACAGAAGAACAGAAAAAATTATTCTCTTATTTTGTACCAGTACATGGTATGAGCGAACAGATTGTAGACGTATTGGAGAATGATAAAAAATGTAAAACTAGATATGGAACTTCAAGAACTGCTAATTTATTAGTTGTAGGTAGAAAGGGTTCCGGAAAGACGGTTTTGGCTGTAGATATTGTGAAGGCAATTCAAAAAAATAGGAAGCTAAAACAAGGAAAAGTAGCGATTGTTACAGCGGAGTCGTTGAATAAAAAAGATGTTTCACAGATTATAGAAAAATTACATGGTGGAGCAATCATTATTGAGCGTGCTTCTCAGATGAATAAAAAAACGGTCGCACAATTAAATGATCTCATGGAAGAACAAACAGGGGAATTACTTGTAGTATTGGAAGAAGAGCGCAGACCTCTGGATAAGATGCTATCAGCATATCCTGCCTTTAAGAAGAAATTTACTTCACGTTTAGAGCTTCCTGTATTTATTAATGATGAGTTGGTGACATTTGGTCAAACATACGCAAAAGAAAATGGTTATAAGATTGATGAAATGGGTATTTTAGCTCTTTATAGCCGCATTGATCTTATGCAGAGAGAAGAGAGTGTTGTGACAGTTGCGGATGTAAAAGAAATTGTGGATGAAGCAATCGAACATTCTCAAAGGAAGAATTTTAAGCGTTTTATAAAGAAACTGTTTAAGAAAGGCAAGGAAGAAACTTCGAGAATTATTTTACAAGAACAAGATTTTAGATAAGATAATAGAAAACTGCCATGCTGACAGAAATTAAATCTGTTAGTATGGCACTTTTTGGTAAAATACACAGCAAGTTTGATTGAGTAATAATCATATTAAGGTGAAGATAGTTATAGTTTTTTGGAATATAATACTATTATTACTATAAATATAGTGATAGAATAAACTTATAATAAGTAGGAATAAACGACAAAGCAAAATATGATTTAGGAAGGTAATGGTATGGGAGAAGAAAACAAAAAGAAGTCATATGAAGTTGGAGAATTAGATCATTACTTATTTGGAAAAGGAAATCATTATGAGATATACAAAAAACTCGGTTCTCATATGATAGGGGGGAAGAAAAAAAGGAGTTTATTTTGCAGTATGGGCTCCGCATGCGAAAGAAGTTTCGGTAGTTGGTGAATTCAATCAGTGGGATCCTCAGACAAATCGGATGAAAAGGGAAGAACCATTGGGAATTTATACATGTTTTGTTCCAGATGTGCAGGAAGGTGCATTATACAAATATTGTATCAAAACATACAAAGGAGATTACATTTATAAAGCAGACCCATTTGCAAATTATGCGGAGCTTCGACCAGGGAACGCATCTAAAGTAGTTGATATTAGTAATATGAGATGGACCGACAGCAAGTGGATGGAACGAAGGGCAGTATGGGATCATCACAAAGAGCCAATGTCCATTTATGAAGCACATATTGGTTCGTGGAAACGGCATCCTGGTAGAGAAGATGAGGGATTCTACACATATAGAGAGTTTGCAAAGGCAGCTGTAGAGTATATCAAAGAGATGGGATATACACATATTGAGCTAATGGGAATTGCAGAATATCCGTTTGATGGATCGTGGGGATATCAGGTGACAGGTTATTATGCACCGACTTCGCGGTATGGAACACCGGAAGATTTCGCATATATGATTAATATTTTCATAAAATAAATTGGGGTGATTCTTGATTGGTTCCGGCACATTTTCCCAAAGATGCACATGGACTTGCAGACTTTGATGGAACGCCAACTTTTGAGTATGCAGATCCAAGAAAAGGAGAACACCCAGACTGGGGAACTAAGGTATTTGATTATGGGAAATCTGAAGTTCAGAATTTCCTGATTGCAAATGCGTTGTTTTGGATTGAGCATTATCATGTTGATGGATTGCGAGTTGATGCGGTCGCATCTATGTTGTATCTGGATTATGGGAAAGAAGATGGGCAGTGGATTCCAAATAAGTATGGTGGAAATGAAAATCTTGAGGCAATCGGATTTTTCAAACATTTGAATTCTGTTGTTATCGGAAGAAATCCAGGGGTAGTCATGATTGCAGAAGAGTCCACAGCATGGCCGAAAGTAACATCACCTGTAGAATGCGACGGACTTGGATTTAGTTTGAAGTGGAATATGGGGTGGATGCATGATTTTACAGAATATATGAAACTGGATCCATATTTTAGAAAAGGATGTCATAATCAGATGACATTTGCTATGAGCTATGCGTATAGTGAGAAATATATTCTTGTATTGTCTCATGATGAGGTGGTTCATCTGAAATGTTCTATGTTAAACAAGATGCCTGGACTTGAATTTGATAAGTTTGCGAATTTGAAAGTTGGATATGCATTCATGATGGGGCATGTTGGCAAGAAACTTTTATTTATGGGACAAGATTTTGCTCAGCTTCAGGAGTGGAGTGAAGCACGAGAGTTGGATTGGTTCCTTCTTGCAGAAAGTTGGCATAGACAGCTACAGGAATTTACAAAGGATTTATTGCATCTGTATAAAAAGAACAAGGCGATGTATGAGTTGGATTGCTCACCTGAAGGATTTGAGTGGGTGAATGCAGACGATGCTGAGAGGAGCATCTATAGCTTTATCAGACATGCGAGAGATGGAAAGAGAAATCTTTTGTTTGTGTGTAATTTTACTCCAGTTGCGAGACCGGAATATCGTGTAGGCGTTCCAAAGAGAAAACAATACAAATTGATTTTAAACAGCGACGAAAAGAAATATGGTGGGGAAGGTAAGGAACGCCCTGTAATTTATAAGAGTGTGAAAAAGGAATGTGATGGAAGAGAGTTTTCTTTTGTGTACGACTTGCCGCCATATGGGGTTGCAGTGTTTGAGTTTTAGATGATTTAAAGTGGTAGAAAATATACCAGATAGAAAAGAGGGAAACAAATGAAAAAGGAAAGACAAACAAAACTTACAAACAAGATGATATTAGTGATTGTTCCAACGATTATTATAGTGATTGGACTAATTGTAGGAGGAACATATCAGAATACGTCAAAGATCGTGAAAAAAGAAAATAGTGAGATTTTGCAGAAGAATACAGAAAAAGTCTATGCAGAGATTGAAGGGTGGATGCATTCTACAGTTGCAGTAATAGAGACTGAAGCGGATACATTGCAGTATATGAACATGACGCCGGAAGAAGAAAAAGAATATATTAAACTTACAGCACAGAAAAATAGTGCGTTTCCTGCGGGTATTTATATCACTGATAAAGAAGGGAATATGACACATGCCACATTTGTGCCGGGGGAAGATTATAATGTCTTTGAAAAATCCTGGTACGTGAACGGACTAAAATCGAGTGTGATTGAGTTTGGAGAAGTGTTTTTTGATGAAGAAAGTCAAAAATATGTAGTAGGTGTATCTGGACAATTAAAAGACAAACAGGGAAGTGTAAGAGGTGTAATAGCAGCTGACTTATATTTAAATGAAATTTCTAATTTGGTGAAGAATGTTAAAATTCAAAAAAGTGGAGGATGTTTTTTAGTTGATAATAAAAATTCAATGATTATAGGACATTCCAAGGAAACACTTGTTGGAAAGACATTGAAGGAAGAGGGCGGATTATACAAATATGTGGAAAGCCTTATCAATGACAAAAAAGAAGGTTTTTTAAATATGGAAAAGGTGGAGATGCTCTAAATATTGAACTCAAGAATTTTACTGGAACAGATTGGACACTAGTATCTTATGTTCCGGAAAAAGAGGTAATGGATGATTTAAACAGCTTGTTGGTAAAGACTGTTGTAATGGCAGTAGTAGGAATTATTGTTCTATGTGTTTTACTGATTGTTGTCGTGTTAAGAAGAATTATCAAGCCAATTAAAGAAATTGATAATGTTGCGCAAAAAATAGCTCAGGGATCTTTGAATCAGGAAATTACATATCATTCTACAGATGAATTGGGGAATTTGGCAGCCCATTTCAATTTAACAGTGGGAAGGTTAAGGGATTATGTGGATTATATTGATGAGATATCCCAAATTTTAACTCAAATTGCCAGTGGAAATCTTAAATACACACTTGAAAATAGTTATGAAGGTGAGTTTGAGAAGGTTAAGGAAGCATTGCTGAATATTTCAGATTCTCTTACAGGTACAATCAAAAAAATTGATGGGACATCTATAAAAGTAACTAATAGTGCCGAGCAAGTGGCGGCTACAGGACAGATTTTATCTCAGAGTTCTACGGAACAGGCAAGTTCTGTTCAAGAGTTGGCTGCATCAATTTCAGAAATATCAGAGCGTGTGAAGAGCAATGCGGAATTTGCAAAAGAGGCAGATCAGGAATCAGTAAAGACAGGCAAAGATATTGAGCAGAGCAATGAAAAGATGCAAGAGATGATGTCTGCAATGAATGAGATTAGCAGAAAATCAGATGAGATTGGAAAGATTATCAAGACGATAGAAGATATTGCATTCCAGACAAATATATTGGCTCTGAATGCGGCAGTGGAAGCAGCAAGAGCTGGAAATGCAGGAAAAGGTTTTGCGGTTGTAGCAGATGAGGTACGAAATCTTGCAAGCAAATCAGCAGATGCAGCTAAAAATACTACAGCTTTAATTGAAGAAACTGTTTCAGCGGTAGGAAATGGTACTGCGATAGCGAAAAGAGCAGCTGAGGCAATGGATGGAATCGTAGAGAGTTCAAAACGAGTAATGGAGATTATAAATAGCATAGCTGTTTCATCAGAAGAACAATCTACTTCTATATCGGAGATTACATTGGGAATTGAACAAATATCACAGGCAGTTCAAACAAATGCAGCGACAGCTGAGGAAAGTTCTGCGGCAAGTGAAGAACTATCTGAACAGGCAAAAATTTTAAATGAATTAGTTGAAAGATTTCAGATTTAAGAATGAATATGGAAGAGCAAGCGATTTTATTGCGGGCACATCATGGAATGTGCCTTGCATTTTTTCAAGGAGAAGGATATAGTGATTTGTTTGTGGCGCATATGGGAAAGATTTTAGAACAGATGCAAGAGAATCCTTCTTTGCAAATTATTACGCATGCAGATGTTATCTGCGAGAAATGCCCCAATTTAGAAAATGGAAGCTGTAATACGCCGGATCTTGTTCGGGCATATGATCAGAAAGTGCTTTCTTTTTGTGGTTTGGAAGAAGGTACAGTTTTGACTTGGGATACTTTTTCTAAACTGGTATCAGAACGAATCTTACTTCAGGGGAAGAGAAAAGAAATATGCGGAGCATGCAAATGGAGTGAACTTTGTGAATAGAAAGTTCGCTCCATTTTTGAATAGAATAGTGTATTCTATTATATTTTCCGCTGCTTTATCACTTTTAATCGTGTGAATTCTTCACGTTCTTTTTCCTCCAAAGCATTGGAAATGGAAGATACTAAAGTGGTATAGGTCGGAATTGTAATATTTTTCAGAGCGTTTGCACGCTTTTGTGTTTTTTTAATATTGGTCGCAAGCCGGTAGGCTGCATTCTCAATCATGGATAATTTGATCGTAAGCTCTTTTACTTTGCGAAATGCTTCGCGTGCACGGTCGATTGACTCATCAGTTGTACTGAAAGAGTAAGTCGGCTGATTCTCATCCGGAGTGTAATCCACAAGTGGAATTTCCGTTCCCATAATGCTTCGGCTTTTAATCTTGATAGAATCCTCAATTGGGACGGTATAGGCAAGTTGGGATACGAGACTGATACCGTGTTCAATATTGGCGTGCTGCAGGCATTTATATGCATGTGTGAAGGTGGAATCAATCTGTTCCTGAATGTCCTTTGCCTGATCGATCAGTTCCATCAGTTCGCGGATCAGAATGTTTCTTTTCTTATCCATAAGTTCGTACCCCTGATTGGCAAGAGCCAAAGAATTCTTTGCAAGAATCAGATTTCCTTTTGTGGGAAATGTGCGAGGATCCATAAGAACGCCCCCTTTCTATGAGTCTGAACGATTATCATAAAATTGTTCCAAAATTTTTGTGTCAATACGATCTAATTCTTCTCTTGGAAGCATTTTTAAAAGTTCCCATCCAAGGTCAAGTGTCTCTTCGATTGTACGGTTTTCCTCCAGCCCCTGACCGATATAGCGTTCTTCGAATTCCTTTCCGAAGGCAAGGTATTTTTTGTCGATCGGGGAGAGTTCATCTTCACCGATGACAGAGGCAAGGTTTCTCGCTTCTCCTACTTTGGCGTAGGATGAAAAGAGCTGGTTGGCAAGATCCTGATGGTCCGCGCGAGTGTATCCCTCTCCGATACCGTCTTTCATCAGACGGGAAAGGGACGGTAAAATGTTGATTGGCGGGTAGATGGACTGTCCATGGAGCGCACGGTCAAGTACAATCTGCCCTTCAGTAATATATCCTGTCAAGTCAGGAATCGGGTGTGTGATATCGTCGTTTGGCATTGTCAGAATCGGCAGCTGTGTCACCGAACCGTTGACGCCTGCCACAATTCCTGCGCGTTCATAGATTGTCGCGAGTTCACTATAAAGATATCCCGGGAATCCTTTTCGGCTTGGAATCTCGCCTTTGGAGGAGGATACTTCACGCATCGCCTCCGCAAAGGATGTCATATCTGTGAGAATGACAAGGATATGTTTGTTCTGCTCAAATGCCAGATATTCTGCGACGGTGAGCGCTACTTTTGGTGTGATAAGACGCTCCACGACCGGATCGTTTGCCAGATTCAGGAACATGACTACGTGGTCGGATACACCGCTTTCTTCAAAGGTGCGCTGGAAAAATTCCGCAACGTCATGTTTGACACCCATCGCAGCAAATACAATAGCAAATTCTTCATCGGAATCATCCCCGAGAGAAGCCTGTTTTACAATCTGAGCGGCAAGCTGGTCGTGTGGAAGACCGTTTCCGGAAAAAATCGGAAGCTTCTGTCCTCGAATCAGTGTGGTCAGACCGTCGATTGCAGAGATACCGGTGCGGATATAGTTTCTAGGATATTCACGTTTTACCGGGTTAAGCGGAAGTCCGTTGATATCTCTTGTCAACGTTGAGGTAATCGGACCGAGATCGTCAATCGGCTGCCCGATTCCGTTAAATGTTCTTCCGAGCATATCCGGTGAGAGGGCGATCTCCATCGGATGTCCGGTGAGTTTTGTGTGGGTGTTGAGCAGAGACATATTTTCAGTCCCTTCAAATACCTGAATAACTGCTTTATCCTCGTAAATCTCAATGATGCGACCTAACTTACGCTCGTTTCCGTTTACTACAAATTCTACGATCTCATCAAAGAACGCATCCTGTACACCCTCCAGCACGATCAGAGGACCGTTGATGCTGCTTAAGCCTAAATATTCAATTGCCATACAAATCCTCCTCCTTTATGCGTTCTTTTCCATAATCCGGTCATAGAATGCATCGATTTTTTTCATATATTCATCAAATAGTTCGAGTTTGTCATTTGGCACATCGTATTTGATCGCAATGACCTTTTCGAAAATATCTTCTTCTTTCAGAACAGAAATCGGCATGTTCAGTGTGATGAGTGCTTTTGATTTCTGATATAAATACAAGATAACTTCCATCATCTTGAACTGCTTTTCTAATGAGACACAAGTGTCGTCTGCATGAAATGCGTTTTGCTGAAGGAATCCAAGTCGGATGACTTTGGCGATTTCCAAAACGAGTTTCTGGTCGTCCGGCAGCACATCGCTTCCGATTAATTTTACGATTTCCATCAGGCTGCTCTCTTGATTCAAAAGAGCCATCAGCTGATTGCGGTAGTCGACAAACTTTGGCGAAACGTGTTCGTTATACCATGGGGCGAGATCGAGCAGATATTCACTGTAGCTTGTCAGCCAGTGGATTGCCGGAAAATGTCTCGCATACGCAAGGCTCTTATCAAGCCCCCAGAAACATCTGACAAAACGTTTGGTATTCTGTGTAACCGGCTCAGAGAAGTCGCCGCCCTGTGGTGATACAGCTCCGATAATAGATACAGAGCCGTCAGTTCCGTTTAAGTTGTGCATCATGCCCGCACGCTCGTAAAACGCAGATAAGCGTGATGCCAGATAAGCAGGGAAACCTTCTTCCGCAGGCATTTCTTCAAGACGTCCTGAGAGCTCTCGAAGTGCTTCTGCCCAACGCGATGTGGAGTCTGCCATGATTGCCACGTCATATCCCATATCACGGTAGTATTCTGCAAGTGTAAGCCCGGTGTAGATGCTCGCTTCACGAGCCGCCACCGGCATGTTGGAAGTATTGGCGATCAAAGTAGTTCGGTCCATCAGAGGATTGCCGGATTTAGGATCCACCAGTTTTGTAAATTCTTCCAGTACCTGTGTCATCTCATTTCCACGTTCTCCACAGCCAATGTAGATGATGATGTCGGCATCGGACCATTTTGCGATCTGGTGCTGTGTCATTGTCTTTCCGGTTCCAAATCCACCAGGAACACAGGCGGTGCCGCCTTTTGCGATCGGAAACATCGTATCAAGAATACGCTGTCCGGTGATGAGCGGAACGGACGCAGGAAAACGGTGGTGCGTTGGGCGGGGCACACGAATCGGCCATTTCTGAGTCATAGTCAGGTCGATCGTCTCGCCGGAGCTTAGCTCGACTGTTGCGAGCGGTTCATCAATTGTGTACTCTCCATCCGGCATGACTTTAGTGATAATCCCGCTGATATGTGGAGGTACCATGCATTTGTGCACGATGGCCGTTGTCTCAGGCACTTCGGCAATGATATCACCTCCGTGAACGGAATCTCCGATAGAGACCGTCAGATGTGTCTTCCATTTTTTTTCTTTATCCAGCGAATCTACACTCACACCACGGCTGATAAATGCACCGGAATTTTCGGCGATGCGTTCCAGTGGACGTTCAATACCGTCAAATATATTATTGAGAATTCCCGGGGCGAGGGTTACGGAGATGGCATCTCCAGTAGCCTCAACAGTCTCTCCCGGACGTAACCCGGTCGTCTCCTCAAAGACCTGAATGGTTGTCTTATCTTTATCAAGCGCGATAACTTCGCCGACTAATCTTTCTTTCCCTACATAGACCATCTCTGACATTTTAAATCCGGTATTTCCTTTCAGATAGATGACAGGACCGTTTACTCCATAAATTGTTCCGGTTCTAAACATAGTTGTCACCTCCTAAAAACAAGAAATTGTCGTATTCTTCCGAGAGTGCTGATTTAAACGAGTAGTCGATCAGAATACGTCGTTTTTGCATGACGGCACGTGTCCCACCGATAAAATCCTCTCGGCTTACGATGAGGGAGGAACCGGTTTTTGCTTCTAAATCATCTTTCAAATGCGCATCACTTGGATTGATGTAGATCAGAATTTCTTCACCATCTGCAAAATCCAGTGATTTTTGAATACGTTTTTCCAGAATTTTTTTGTAGTCATCTGTCTTCATATATTCTTTTACAAGTACAAGAACACGTTTGAACAAGCGGTTTTTTAAGTCTGTCTGGCATTTTCCCTGTTCGCGTTTGAGTTCGATCTGTGCTCTTGCCATGGCCTTATTTAAAGATTGTCTGGCGTTGGCGGTCTCTGTTTTTAAGGTGAGTTCCGCCTGACGGATGGCAGTCTCTTTATGCTCTTTTAGTATCTGGTCTAAAGCCTCCTGATGTTCACTTATAATCTCGTTGCCCATTGCTCTGGCATCTTCCATGGAAGCATCCTGCAGATACTTTAATTTTTCTTCGATTGTCAAGATTTCACCTTCTTTTACTATAGTTTTAAGCCGATGGCTTCATTTACATAAGATGTGATAAAGTCTTTTTTACGGCCGGTTCCGTGACGGTCAGGAATTTCGACAAGCAGCGGTAGTTTTCGTTTGAGCTTGATCTCATCGATAAGATCGGGAAATTCCCGCCCGAATTTTTCGGTGAGCAAAACGATACCGATGGATTTGTCATCCATAACTTTCTGCAGGGCGTCGTGAAGCTCACTTCGTTCGTGTACAACAACACCGTCTATGCCGGCGAGTCGCATTCCTGTGTACGTATCGACATTATCACTGATCAAAAACATCTTCATAATTACAATTTACCTAAGATCATGAAGGAGATGATCAGTCCGTAGAGACAAACACCTTCTGCAAGACCTGCAAAAATTAAGGATTTACCAAAAATGCTGGAGTCTTCACTGACTGCTCCAAGAGCAGCGCTTGCAGCACTGGCAACAGCGATACCACCACCGATACATGCTAAACCGGTAACAAGAGCGGCGGCGATATATCCAAGTCCTGTGGCGGTAGAAGCAGCAGTTGTAGCTGCATCAGCAGCCTGAGCAGAACCGCCAAACATCATAATACCTGCAATTACAAAAGCGCCAAAGTAAAAGAAGATATTGACGCCGATTGCCTTTTTGTAGCGCTTTTTGTTTTTTTCACCGATCAGATAGTATCCGAAAGGAAGAATGATGCTTAAGATTAAAGTTACGATAAGAGTTAATTTTACTGTTAAAGTCATAATGAAAACCTCCTGAGTTTATACATTTTTCTGATTATATGGTTTGAATTCGCGTCCGCTTCCTTTATAAAAGCGGCTGAACATTTCATAATATTCCAGTCTTAACACCTGGATTCCGACAACAAGCCCTTCCATCAGGCAGACAAATATGTTGCCGGCTACAATGACGATCCAATTTGGACTGCTGTTTTGTGTGGCGCCGCCAAGCATAAGTACAACTTCCATCATCGCTGCATGGCTGACAGCAAAAGCGCCGATACGCACAAAAGAAAGTGTGTTGGAAAAGTAACTGAGCATTGTTTCGAATAATTCGAAGAATGCCTGTACAAAAAACATGACTTTTCCGCCTTCTGTTTTTCCGGTGCGCTTTTCAAGTTTTTTTGCGAGCGGTTCCTTGAAGACCATCATCAGAACCGGGACACCGAAAAGCACGGCGAGCAAAATGTTAGCAGGCATCTTGTGACCTGTCATAAACAAGACAATCGCCAATACGACAGAGCCATAGAAAATCAGTCCGGCGACCCCGTTCGGTGAGAACCATGCGTTTTCTAAATCATGCGCCCGCAGGGAGTTGATAATCTGGAAAATCATGGACAGGAGAATGATTCCCATTCCAAATGCGATTGCAACGATAAATACGGTGTTCAGTTGACCGACAAACGGAAGGCTCGTCATAGCTGAAATCGGATGCAGCCATTTTGCCTCGATGATATTTTCAAATCCAAATACACTTCCGAACATAAAGCCGAAAAAGGTGGAAAAGATACCGGCAAGCGAGATGACCCCCGCAAGATCAATTTTTTGAATTTGTAGAGCAGTCCGCCCCCGATTGCGAGACAGAGTCCCTGGCCAACATCTCCGAACATGGCGCCGAAGATAAAGGTGTAAGTCAGCGCGAGAAAAATCGTCGGATCCATCTCATTGTGTGCCGGAAGTCCGTACATACGGATAAACATCTCAAATGGCTTGAAGATCTTCGGGTTCTTCAACTTTGTCGGAGGCTCCCCGAAATAGGTCTCGTGGTCATCTTCCACCACTACAAACAGGTTCGGATCGTGCTTGACGTCTTCGAGGAAGGAACTGATGTCAGCCTCGGACATCCATCCGCATAATATAAAGAAGTTATCGTGTTTGTCTTCCACACAGGCAGCAAGCTTTCGCACATCAAAGTTCTTGGCGAGTACCTGCAGACGTTTTTGTGCCGAGACAAGTTTTGCGCTGTCTTTTGAGAGAATCTCAGCAATCTCTTCGTCGATATGCCGGATTTTTTTCTCAATCGAATGAATACTTTTTTCCAGTGTGCGGCACGCATCAGTAGGCGTGGTATCATACTCATCCGGCAGGAAAATACGCTCAAAATGCAGTGATTTTAAAATGGCGTCGATGCGTTCGGAGTCGGAGCGGGAGGAGAAGTATACGCCGTATACGTAGCTTGTATCTCTTCCGCCCTCTAAAAAGATTACATTAAGGTCCTCGCTTACATATTTTTCTACTTTGTGATAATAGTTCAGTGCAACACGCCCAAAACGGAATTTGATAAAGTGATACTGCATCACGTCGTGGATGTTGCATTCGAGACCTGAAAACGGTTCGATCACTTTGAGTTTGTCTCGCAGTGCTTCTTGTTCCTCTTTTAGGTGCTGTTCTTTTTCTTTGAGATCCATATAGTTGTTGTTTGCTGTACGGATTGTCTGGAACAGCTCCTCCATCGAAAGCGGAACTTCCGGAAGAGATTCTTTGTCAGACAGATATCCGACGAACTGATTCGCCTTTTCCAGCGCATCTTTATATGGATTGATCTCGATAAACGGCTGAAGGTTATCGACCGTTTTTAATTCCGAAAGAGCATTTTCCAATTGAATCTCATATTTTGAGAAATACAGATCCGTTACCCGGTCAATGTCATTTTTCGGTCCGGTGATACTTAAAAATTTCATTTTTACAATCATTGTGGTCTCACACCCCCTATATATTTTAATGTTTCTCCAGCGGACAGACCATAGCGAATACATTCCAATGCCGTTGTAAGCTTCCTTAGTTCCTCTTCTTTTTGGAAAAGATAGGAGTTGATGGAAGCAATGGAATACGGATGTTCTCTGCGGTCGGTGGAGTACAGGCGTGACAGGCAGTCCGTATACATCTTTTCAATGGTAAATGCATGATCTAAGGGCTGCCGTCTGCCGTAATAAGTCTTTCGGAGCAGTTCCATGAACTCGTCCAATGACTCGCTTTCGATCAACGTTTTTATCTCAGGAAGTTTGATGTGAAAATAAACCGGAATGATAAAAGCGTAAATCTGAATGGAATCCATGTTATAGTATTTTTTTGCACGGTAAATCCATTGTAAATTAATCAAATCGATCTTCGTTCCGCAGTCGCGGGTAAAAATCTTAAGTTCCAATCCTTTGAGCGTTTTTTTGCGCGCTTTCCAGACGGAGGTAAATTCATATAAGTTGAGGGCGAGGTCGTAATCAAACAGATCGACGGGCTGCCCGGATTCCTGTAAAATTTTCAGTGGAGCGTAATATTCTGTGCCTTGCAGATTGTCTACTAATTCTTCCATGGTCTTGGAAGTAATCAGACGGTCGATTGAAATCTGAGAGTAGCGGTCAAAAAACGGCTTTTTGTGATTCAGATCAAACGGTTCCTCATAATGGTTGTAGACAATTCGCAGACAGTAGTTGATCAAATCAACTTCATAGCGCTTGAGATACAGTCTTAAAAATCGTTGGTGTTCCAGACCCGAGAAACGATACAGTTTGGAGTAATCGTTGTAAAGGGACTGGATGAGGATTTTCTCGACATCTCCACGGTGAAGTGCATTCTCATCTACAGTTTCAAAGGCTTTTGCGTACGCGGGAAGTTTCTTCAAATAAGTGACCACCTCGGCAACGTTGCGCAATTGTGCAATTTCCCGGAAGTGGTCATCTGTTAAAAGCTTGGCCTGCATTGCATGTATCTTTGTTACGATTCCACTATATGATAGTAGATTTCCCATAATTATACCTCTGTAATGCGTTTCAATATTTCGTGAGCGTATTGCTCATGCTTGATTTCGTATTCCCTTGTGAGTGAATGAATGGTTTGCTCACTTTCTGACTGCAGCTGCTGTAGCTGCGTATTCATTTTAGAAGTCAGATTTTGCTGGATTGCATCCAGTTTTTCTTTTGTGCTTGCAGCCAGATCTTCGTCGAATCTTTGTTGGTCTTTTTGCATCTTTTGATCGAGCCTGTCTTTTTCTGATTCGGCATGCTTTACAATGGCTGTAGCGGCTGTCTCAATTTCTGACAATTTGCTGATAATAGAATTCATTGTGAACCCTCCTTTTGTGCAAGCTGATATGAATAATGTAACACAGTAGAAGAAATAAAAAAAGGGTTTTGCGAAAATAATGCAACTATAAATTGACGATATATCTCCGACGAGATATACTGAGAAAAAAAGAATGAGGTGCAAGAGTATGAGACTTAGAAATATTCCGGGTGCAGATGATGTGATTCAGAACCATCCGGTTGCAATAAAGAATGAGATAGAACAAAAAGGGAAGTGGCATACGGTCTTTGGAAATGAGAACCCGATTCACATTGAGATTGGAATGGGGAAAGGGCAGTTTCTCTTGAATCTTGCCAAGCAGAATCCGCAGATAAACTATATTGGAATCGAGCGCTATTCGAGTGTTTTGCTGAGGGCATTGGAAAAATACGACACAGAAGAATTTTGTGATATGAAAAATATTCGTTTTATCTGTATGGATGCTTTCACGCTGCCGGATGTGTTTGGAGAAGGCGAAGTGGCAAAGATCTACCTGAATTTTTCGGATCCTTGGCCGAAGGCAAGACATGCCGGGAGAAGGCTTACGTCTACTCGATTTTTTGGACAGTATGACAAGGTGCTGGCACAAGACGGTGTTGTGGAATTTAAGACAGATAACAGCCAGTTGTTTGAGTTCTCTTTGGAACAGGTGGCGGAAGCAGGATGGAAATTGCTGGCACATACATATGACCTGCATCACGATGAAAAGATGAATGTGGGGAATATTATGACAGAATACGAGCAGAAGTTCTCAAGTCTTGGCAATCCGATCCATAAGTTGATCGCAGCGAGGAAATAGTTCGAAGCTTTCGGCATATTCTATATAGAAAGTATGTGTATAGAACAGGAGAACCTTATGGGGAAAGGAAAGTGGAAACATTCGTTTTGTCAGTTTTGCTATGATAACAGGAAACTGACATGTAAGCTAAAATGCATTAGACGCTCGTTTGAAGAGGTCTGCGACATCTTGAATGCAAGATGTAAACCATAAGGGCGAGCTGTACACTAGTGTCCGGGAGGGTGGCATATGCAGGTTACACTGATTGTTCTGTTTGCGCACTGGTGTTCGAAATGTAATATGATGATGCCGGTTGTGGATGAGATAGAAGAGGTCTATAAGGAACAGCTGGAAGTCGTCAGAATAGACATTGAAAAAGAAACTGAAATTGCAAAAGATTATAGTATCCAAATTGTACCGACATTTGTTATAATGAAACAAGGAAATGAAGTTATGAGGATGGCTGGGATCATCGGTGAGGAGATTCTGAAAAAGAGGATTGAGACGGTGATTGAAAAGTAGAGGAATGTTTGCTCCGGCAAAGCCGGTGTGCTTTGCCGGAAAAGCGAAAGAATGATTCAGGAAGGATATGACGGATATATGTATGATAATGATTTTTCAAATCTTGGAAGACAGATCCAAGAGACGGTGCAAAACGCTGTGGAGTCGATGAATTATGATCGCCTGAACCAGACAATTAACCAGACGGTGAATCAGGCGCTGGATGAGGCGAGAATATATAAGGAAAAAGTGAGAAGGCAGTATGAGGAGAGCCAGAAAAGACAGGCTGATAATCTGAGAAAGCAGGCGCAGGCCAACCAGCAAAGCAATGTCTATCAGACAAACTATGCAAGACCGGTAGGGAAAAAGCAGATCAATATGGTGCTTGCGCCAAAGATCAAAAAAGGGACAGGACGCATTGTGGCAGGAACGATATTGAGTATTGTTTCGGCTGTGGGGATTATCGCTCTGCTGGTTACAAAGACCTTTTTAGAGATGATAGGTACAGCAAGTCTTGCCGAGATCGTTCTGGGGCCTGGAGTGCTTTTGATTCCAATGCTTGCAGGAATCATTTTGTCTGCGACAGGAAATCATTATCGCAAGAGATACAGACGGGCTAGAAAGTACGTGGAGATCTTGAATGGAAGAGGTTTCTGTGAGATTAAGGAATTGGCAGAAAAGTCGAATCAGTCAGAGACAGAGACGAGGAAAGATCTTCGAAAGATGATTCAGAACAAGTGTTTCGGGAAGCGTACATGGACAAGCAGGAGACGTGCCTGATGATTAATCGGATTGCATATGACTATTATCTGCAGGCGGAGGAATCGCTTCGGCAGAGGGAGATGGAAGAGGCGAAAAGAAAAGAACAGGAAGAGAAGATGTCACCTGAGATTTTGGAGATGATTCGTACCGGAGATGAGTATATCAGGACAATCCGTGAGGCGAATGACGATATTCCGGGTGAAGTTATTTCTGAAAAGTTAGACAGATTGGAGCAGGTTGTGCGCCGTATTTTTGAGTCAGTGAAAAAACATCCGGAGCAGAAAAAAGAGATGGATAAGTTTATGGACTATTATATGCCGACAACACTGAAGCTTGTGAATGCGTACCGTGAGTTTGATGCTTTGGAAGTAAAAGGGGAGAATATCACGAATGCGATGCAGGAGATTGAGAATACACTCGATACCATCAGTCTTGCATTTGAAAAGCTTTTAGATGATTTGTTTCAGGATGCTGCGTTTGACGTGTCAACGGATATTTCAGTTCTGCAGATGATGCTCGCAAGAGAAGGATATAAAGAAAAAGATTTTAAATAGTAGGAGGACATAAGCTTATGGGACAAGATATCAATGAGATGATGCAGGAAGCGCCGGTTTTGACCTTGGATCCGTTTGGGGAGACAAAAGAAGAAGTCGTGGAAGTCAAAGAAGAGCAGGTTGAGGAATTGGACGTGCTCACACCGGAAGAAAAAAAGATGGTAGCGGATTTTGCGGCGAAGATCGATCTGAGAAGCTCAAACGCAATTCTTCAGTATGGAGCAGGGGCTCAGAAGAAGATTGCTGATTTTTCGGAAAGCGCACTTGAGAACGTAAAGACGAAGGATCTTGGCGAAGTTGGTGATATGCTTGCGGGTGTTGTGACGGAACTTAAGAGCTTTGATGAGGAAGAGGAAGAAAAAGGGATTTTTGGATTCTTTAAAAAAGGCGGCAATAAGCTTGCCAATATGAAAGCAAAATATGACAAGGCAGAAGTGAATGTGAATAAAATTTGTGATGCGCTGGAAGGACATCAGATACAGCTTATGAAAGACATTGCCATGCTGGATAAGATGTATGAACTGAACACAACGTATTTCAAAGAACTTTCGATGTACATTGCAGCCGGGAAGAAAAAATTACAGGATGTTGCGACGACGGAGCTTCCTGAACTGGAGGCGAAAGCTGCACGGTCAGGGCTGCCGGAAGATGCGCAGGCGGTCAATGATCTGAATGCACTGTGTAATCGGTTTGAAAAGAAAATTCATGATCTGGAACTGACTCGGACGATTTCGCTTCAGATGGCGCCGCAGATTCGTCTTGTGCAGAGCAATGACACGGTGATGTCTGAAAAGATTCAGTCTACGTTGGTAAATACGATTCCACTGTGGAAAAGTCAAATGGTTTTGGCGATCGGTGTGGAAAATTCTTCTCGTGCGGCAAAGGCTCAGCGGGAAGTGACTGATATGACGAATGAATTATTGAGAAAGAATGCGGAAAAACTCAAACTTGCTACGGTGGAGACTGCAAAAGAGTCAGAGCGGGGCATTGTCGACATCGAGACGCTGAAAGCAACCAATGAATCTTTGATTTCTACACTGGATGAAGTGATGAAGATTCAGCAGGAAGGAAAAGAAAAGAGAAGAACGGCAGAAGCAGAATTGAACCGTATCGAAAATGAACTGAAACAGAAACTATTGGAGATCCGGTAGGACTTTTTATAACATATCCCTCATATACTTGGTATTATTGCCAAGTATATGGGGGATTTTTTATGGAGTATGTAAAGGAAATCAATGCGGTTGTAAACCGTTTTATCTGGGGGAGGGGAATGCTCGCTGTCTTTCTGTTTGTCGGAGTGATGTTTACCGTGCGCACCGGATTTTTCCAGTTTACAAAGGTGCGGATCTGGCTAGGGAAAACAATCGGGGAGATGTTTCGGGACAGGCGTGTGCGCAGGACCGAAGAGGAACATTCTATCTCTCAGTTTCAGTCTTTTTGTACGGCGCTTGCAGCAACACTTGGAACCGGGAATATCACAGGTGTGGCAGCAGCATTGATTGCAGGAGGACCGGGAGCTATTTTTTGGATGTGGGTATCTGCGTTTTTGGGGATGATGACAATTTATGCGGAAAATCTTCTGGGGATACGGTATCGCTATAAAAATAGAAAGGGAGAATGGGTTGGCGGCGCTATGGTCTACATAGAGCGTGGACTTGGGTGTAAATGGCTTGCCGTGCTTTTTGCTGTATTCTGCATTTTTGCATCATTTGGAATGGGAAATATGACACAGGCGAATTCCATGGCAAGCGGATTAAAAGAAAGTCTCTCTATTCCGCCGTTCATTACAGGAGCGGTTGTGACACTTGTTGTGGCGGCAGTAATTTTAGGCGGTGTGAAGCGAATTGCGGCAGTGACGGAAAAAGTGGTTCCATTTGTGGCATTGTTTTATATGGCAGGCGGAATGCTCGTGCTCATTCATTTCCGCGCGGAAGTTCCGGGAGCAGTACGCATGATTTTTGAGGAGGCTTTTCGCATGAAAGCAGTGGGAGGAGGAGTGATAGGATATGGAATTCGTCAGGCAATGAAAATCGGTATTTCGCGAGGGGTATTCTCCAACGAAGCGGGGCTTGGTTCTTCTGTTATGGCGCATGCGGCATCAGATGTGAAATCTCCTGCCATACAGGGAATGTGGGGAATCTTGGAAGTGTTTATTGATACGATTGTAGTATGTACGATGACAGCGCTTGTAATCTTAAGTTCTGGTGTCTATAAGCCGCAAGTGTATCTTTCCAATATGGCGCGCGGGATCGAAAATGTGGATGGAACAACTTTGACCGGGGAAGCTTTTTCGACGGTTATTCCTTTTGGAGATAAATTTCTTGCAATTTCGATCGTATTGTTTGCTTTTGCAACAATGGTTGGCTGGGCGTATTTTGGAGAGCGCACGGCGGCATATCTGTTTGGAGAAAAATCGGCGTTTCTTTACAAAATGGTCTATGTACTGATGATTCTGCCGGGGTGTATGATAACGCCGCACCTTGCGTGGGAGGTCGCGGATACGTTCAACGGACTGATGGCATTGCCAAATATGACGGCTCTGATTTTGCTTAGTGGTGAAGTTGTCT
>ENA-OQJN01000353-OQJN01000353.1-human-gut-metagenome-genome-assembly--contig:-NODE-353-length-20447-cov-4.192470_pt1 | contig 20447 bp, 25 predicted proteins | sample MGYA00242610_ERZ504777 | MGnify/ENA primary metagenome ERZ504777 (study PRJEB26092, sample SAMD00036350) | human gut metagenome | host: Homo sapiens | study: EMG produced TPA metagenomics assembly of... | reverse complement strand
AGACCGGCACCCCTGCATCCACCAGCGGCTTGCACAGCCATGCACAGCACGCAAAACGGAGCGTGGGGCGGTTTTCTGCCAAAAGCCGGAGCGTTGTCGGCTGGAAGTGGTCACTGTGAATGTGAGTGAGCAGAACCAGCTTCAACGCCCGGTATACTTTTGACAGTGCCTTGAAAGACACGCCGCAGTCAATCAGGATTTTTTGGTCAATCACCACCGCATTGCCTTTACTGCCAGTTGCGATGATGTTGTAGTCGATCATAACGAGCTGAGGTCAACCACCGGCTCGGCGGTCGTGGGTTCACTCTGAGCAATGTCCACATGGGGCAATGCCTGCCCATCGCCCACCTCAGGCTTCCCGGTATGCAGTTCCGGCTGTTCGGATGCGCCAGGCATAGATTCCGGCTCGGTGACGATTTCGCCATTGCCGTCCACCATAGACACGGTGTTGTCGCTCTCAAAGGCTTTGGCCATCTCGATGCTCATAACACCCCAGCGAGAAATAAGCTGTCGAAGCATGGTTTTCTTTGCCATGTCATCGAACGACTTATACCAAAAGGACGAATACTTCCACATTTCGCTCTCCGGGATTTTGCCAGCCAGCAATTCCTCGTACTTCTGCCGACTGAACGCCTTGGAGTAGGTATCTGCGTGGTTCATCATTTTTTCTTTGGACCAGTACAGCATCTTGCGGAAACCGTTCATGTACTCAAAGTAAGCCATGTAGCCAACGGTAGGTAACGCATCCCGCTGATCGTCATCCTCGACGAACTGGAATTTGGCTTTTCCGGTTTCCGGGTCTTTGCCGAGGTACTCGCCCTGCTTGATGACCATAACATCCAGATCCTTGTACTGGCCACTGCGTAAGGCCAGCTGGATGTAGCCCTTATAGCCCAGAACAAACTGTGCCGTGACACTCTCCGGGCGGATCAGCCTGTTGTTGCGGTCATACTTGGCTTTCTGCTTGAAAGGCACGAGGTAGTACTGCCCCAGCTGAGGGGACGGGCTGAGGTTCAGGCTTTCACCCAGCAGGGCACCGGCCAGAATCGTGCCGGCATCGCATTCCTGCAGGGCGGGGTTGACGGCCACCGCCGAGGTAATGCTGGCCGTGAACCGGCGGGCGCGGGCCGGGTCGCGCAGAGTGTTGGAGATCAAGGACTGGTAGCCCTTGGTGGTGATTGCCACGGAGAACTTGGGCTTCTGCTGTACCTGCATCTGATTATAAGTTGCCATATTCAATACCTTCCTTTTCAAGATAATGCTTCAAACCGATCAGCTGGGCTTTGGTGCCTTTCGCATAAAAAGCGGGTCATCAGGATAGGCTCAGCCGCCGGGGTGGACTGAAGTTCAGGCTGGGGTTCCGGCTGAGTGCCGGCTTCCGGCAGTTCGGACGGCTCCTGTACCGGGGCGGGCAATTCAACCGCCGAAGCCGCCACAACAGCGGCGCGGGCTTTTTCGGCAGCGGCTTCCCGTTCGGCCTGCCGGGCGCGGCGCTCTTCTTCCCGCCGACGCTGTTCCTCCAGCGCCTTGTGCCGGTCACCCACAGTCTTGATGGCGTTGGGCAAATCCAAATTGCTGCGGTACTCCACCATGATCTCGGCGGCGTTGTCCATGCCCTCAATTGCGGCCACGTCGGCCACAATGCCGTCCACGAATGCCTTTGCCTGCTTTTTCAAAGAGGTCAGGCTGTCGCTCATGTTGACTTTCGGGCGGTAGGTCAGATTATCCAGCCAATCAATGTCGGCGGCTTCCACCAGTTCGCCGTAGTAGTCCATGAGCGCTTCCGTCTTCTGAGCCACAATGCCAGAGGTCACATCCGCGATTTTCTGCTTCAGTTCGGCATCTGCCTGCTGGAACGGTGCCGTCACGCACTCCCGGTAGACCTGCTCAAAGGCATTGTAGGGTTCAAGGATTTTGCTCTTGATGGCCGTGCGCTGGGCTTCGTACTCCTTGAATTCCTTGGTAAGCTGGGCGCGGGCATCTTTGACGCTCTTATAGGTTTCTTCGGTGCAGATCAGCGAGGTGGCTTCGGCGGTGCGCCGCTCAATGTCGGCCTTTACGCTGTGAAGCCGCTCGACAATGATAGGCAACTGCTGAAGTTCAATGACCTGCAATGCGGTATCCTGTGCCATATCGCACTCTCCTTTCAATTTTTGAATACTTCATAATGGCCGGTGGTCTTGTTCATCAGAACCCAGCCGCCGTCATCCGGGCTGTCCTGAATGAAAAGGTACTGCCGGGAATCCCAGCCATGTGCAGAAAGGGCTTCTTTCTGCTTGCGGGTCAGCCTTTTGGGCCGGGCATTCATGTGTCTGCCACTCATACGATGCTCACCTCCTCATTCCAGCGCTTCAGCAACGAGGGCTGCATGGTGATGATCTTGTAGCCGGTGGCTTCCAGCTCAGTGCTGCGGTCGTAGCTCTGCACGTCCTGCGCGTGCCGTGTGACAGCGTTTGCCAGACCATAGAGGGAAAGGTCACCGCCCGCGATAAGATGTCCCAGAATGCCCTCGCTCTCGTTCTGGCGGATGTTGAACTCCTTGGCCGCAAGCTCAACCACCTTGGGAGCCGCCGCCGGGAGAATGGGTGCTTCCTTGGCATCCCGGAGTTTCTGCACCAGCGCATTGAACCGGGCTTCATCGACCGCCGCCCGGACGGTGTCCTCAATCTTCATCAGGAATGCCCGGTCGTCGGCTTCGATGGTCTCATCCCGGAAAATCCCGAAATCGCCATCCACGCTTTCATTGATGCGGCCAACATGGCGCTTGCCAACACCCACATCCGCCACCATGCCATTGGTACAGACAAGACGGTAAATCAGAGGCTTCACGGAAACGCTGCCCATGCCGACCTCAGAATTGGAAATCAGGATGCCGGCCTGAACGATGTCCCCCGGCACTACTTCGGTCTGGATGCGCTCATTGACAACCTTGATGTACATGCGGGTATCGGTCAGTTCACAGCTTTCAATGCGGGCTCCCTGCATTTCAGAGATAATCGGCAGGACCGTCTGTGCAACCTCGTAGTTGTCGATACGGCGGTAACGGTCGGAGAGGATGGCGCGGGCGGTACCATCAAGGGTGCGAACCATGCGGCGGGTGTCCGGGGACTGCTGGAACCAGCCATTGACGTTTGCCATCAGCAAGCCGGGGTTCTCTGCCCGCATCCGCTCGTAGTAGGGAGCCGGGATCTTCAACTGCAATCCCAGCTGACGGTGGGCATTTTCGTTCAGCTGGAACGGGGTGTTGCCGATCACGAGGTCAAAGTTCTCGTTGACGGCGGTCATCTGCATAGCACCCGCTGTGGCAACGTAGTCCTTTTTGACCTTGGCCTGCCGGTCAAGCTCAATCGCAAGCTCCTGCAAACTTCTTCCGTACTTCATTGAAATCTCCTTTTCTTTCAGAAAAACAACCGGGACAAGCCCGAAATCACATAAACTTGCGGATCAGGTCACCTACCGCGGTATCACGGAGAACACGGCCGAGCCATGCTCCAAAAACATCGAACACGCCCTTGCTATCCAACCAGATCAGCAGCGCCGCCCCAAAAGCGGTCAGCCAGAACTGGAACAACGGGACACGAGCCGCCGCCTGATCGGGGGTGAGGTGGTACATGAACATCAGCAATTCCTGCATCTTTACTCCTCCCCGCCGCAATAGATCTTCTCGGCCTGTTCAACGCTGGTGTCATCGAATGCCCAGTGCAGTTCATGCAGCACCTTTTCGATGGTCTTTTCGTCAAGCCCGGCTCTCTGCATAGCCAGCAGGCAGTATCCGGTACAGGCCGCGTTGCTCCATGCGCCATTCAGCGCAAGTGCTTCAAACAAAGAAATCTGTTCCTCATGGGTCATGTGCGGGTCTCCTTTCTCAGGTGTTCAGCTTTCCATGCGTCCAGCCGTTCACGCCCGCCGGGCTGGCTGACGATGGAAAAGTAAAATTCCAAACATCCCTTTGCCAGTTGGTACTGGGCTTCCGGCGTGATGCTGGAAACATCAACTTTTATGTCGGACATCTTGGATTTCTTTCTCTTGTATAGTCCACTTGATTTCCGACGGGAAATCAGTTAAACTAAAAAACGATGATGCAGCCTTTCTCAGACGTTCCTCCGGGAACGTGGACAGATAACCTTGGTCGGTATGGCGCATCGCTTCCGGCATCGCCCTGTTCCAGCAGGACGGTGCCTTTTTGGTTGCCCCCTCTCCCCTGTCATGCTATACTTGTGCAAAATCAGAAAGGAGAAGCGTATGAATAGAAAATCGGACTGTGAAGCAATAATTTTAAGTCCCGATGAGAAGCGCTTGCTTCGTAAGATCAGCCATCACCCTCATACAAAATGTGACCGGTCTGAGGTAGCTGGACTTTCTTCGATGGGCTTAATCAAAGCAGATCGCGACGAATCAGTTGATATTACTTACCAGCCCATGCACATGCTGGACACCTACTGTGTCACGGACTTCTACCGCATTTATGAAGAATATCTACGGCAGTCAAGAAAATCAGAACTCTTTAAGAGCCTGTGGCTCCCAATCATCGTGAGCCTTGTCACCACCCTAACAGTAAACGCACTGCAATGGTTGTGGCCGCTGCTATCACGATGGTTTTCCAATTCTCTTGTATGAAGTCCACCATCTGAGCCATTGGCCCATCCGCTCCCTTTCCGCTGCGGCGGTTCGGGAGTTTTTATTTGCGGTCAATTTAGTTCACCTCCACGATGTAACTTATCAAGTTACTCATTCGCCGAAAAAACAGCCTTGGGATCGTCAATGCTCAAAAGCTCAACGATCTTTGCGGCTTCGTCCGTGCCGAACACACGCTTCTTCAGCTTGCGGGTCAACGTCTGCTCAGAGATTCCGAGCGATTTTGCCAGCTCTTTCTGCGTATATCCGGCCTTTACCATGTAGGATTTCAACAGGTTCACATTTACCGTAGTCGCCACCTCCTTTCGCTCCGCAAGTAACTTGCTGGGTCACGAGCATAATACCATCTTTATGGTAACTTGTCAAGTCATTTTTGATAATTCAATTAAAAATATTGTAAACCGAAAGTTTATCTGTTATAATATAGTTCAAATAGGAGGTAACCGCCATGACCGTAGGTGATCGCATCCGTCAGGTTCGCATAGAGAAAGACATCACCCAACAGGAGCTTGCAGACTGTGCGGGTGTTTCCAAACAGGCCGTTTACAAATATGAAAACAATATCGTTACGAACATCCCGATGGACAAGCTCAGTCTTATCGCTTCCAAACTCGGCGTAACTCCTTGTTTTCTGATGGGATGGGAAGACAACAATTCTGTCCCGGAAGTCCCGGACACAATAAAAGCCGCCCTCCAGCAGGAGGACGGCAAAGTGGCTGAGATTATGGAGCTGTTTGTGAATCTTCCGGCCGACAAGCAGCAGGAGGCCTTGAGCTACCTGCGCTACCTGTCAGCGAGCGCAGATAAGTGAGCAACGCTTCCCGGTCGGCATCCGACAGGGCTTTTACCTGCTCAACGATTTTGGAATAATCTTCCGATTTCATGCGCTGGCATCCCCTTTCCTGTAAGATTGCTCCCGGAAGCAGCTCAAATATAACAGCTTCTTCCCTGCTTTGTCAGCGTTTCGGTAAATTTTTCCGCTTTACGGTAAACTATCCCTAAATTTTCAGCAAATAAAAACGCCCACGGTGTTACCAGCACCGCAGGCGTTCCAGATCAGCTTACTCAGAGATGGTGCAGGATAAAACCTGCCCAGAGCAATAACAGACCTCGCAGATGTTATTGTACCACCTCCGGGCAGGCTTGTCAAAGTGTACCCGGAGGTATTTTTATGGGCAAAAAACAAAAGACAAACGGCGGCGATGCGGTCATCTACGCCCGCTATTCTTCCCACAATCAAAGGGATGTTTCCATCGAACAGCAGGTTGAAGCCTGCCGAAAGCACGCCGCAGAGCTGGGACTGACCGTCACCGCCACCTATGAGGACCGCGCGATCAGCGGCAAAACGGACAAGCGCCCATCTTTCCAGCGTATGATGCGGGATGCCGAGCAGCACAAGTTCGCCTATGTGCTGGCATGGAAAAGCAACAGAATAGGCCGCAACATGATGCAGGCGCTGGTAAATGAGAGCCGCTTGGTTGATTGCGGGGTCAAGGTCTTTTATGCTGAAGAAGATTTTGACGATAACGCCGCCGGGCGCTTTGCTTTGAGATCGATGATGAACGTCAATCAGTTCTATATCGAAAACATGGCCGAGGATGTGAAGCGCGGCCTATACGATAATGCCAAAAAGGGGCTTGTCAATGGCAGTCTCCCACTTGGCTATAAGCGTGGCGCCGACGGAAAGCCCGAAATTGATGAGCCGAAAGCGGCCATTGTCCGGGAGATTTATACGAGAGTCGCCGCCGGGGAACTTTTTGCCAGCATAGCCGATGACCTCAATGCTCGTGGAATCAAAACCGCCAGAGGGCGTGAATGGAACAAAGGCAGCTTCCATGTCCTCTGCCATAACGATAGATACCGCGGAATTTACATGTACGGCGACATTCGCATCCCCGGTGGAATGCCGCGCATCATCAGTGATGAGCTTTTCTACGATGCACAGGAGGCCTACAGCATGAAAAAGGATAACCGCTATGGACGCGCCCGCCACGGGGCAGAAAACTATCTTCTGACCGGCAAGCTGTACTGTGGGCATTGCGGGGGGCTATATGGTCGGGATCTCTGGCACCAGCAAGACCGGCGAAATGCATTATTACTACGCCTGTCAAAAGCACCGGCTGGAACACACCTGCGAAAAGAAAGCCATCCGCCGGGATGTGATTGAAAATGCTGTGGCGCGGGCCATTATGATGTACTGCTTGGACGATGAAACCATAGACTTCATCGTAGACAGCACCATTGCTTACTTCAAGCAAAAAGACCATGAGCTTCACATTGAAGCCATGGAAAACGAACTTGCGGCTGTTCAGCAGGCCATATCCAACTTGATGAAAGCAATCGAAGCTGGTATTATCACCCCGACCACCAGAACCCGGCTTCTTGACCTTGAGGAGCAGCAAGCAAAGCTCTCAGCCAAAATCAACACGGCTAAAGCAGAGCGGGTCGAAATTGACCGGGATGACCTCATCGCTGGGCTTCAGCTTTTCCGTACCGGGGATATAAAAAATAAAAAGTTCCTGGCAAAGCTGTTCAACACGTTCCTGATCGCGGTGTATCTTTACGATGACAACCGGCTCAAAATCGTATTCAGCTTTACCGGGAACCATAACAGCGTGGAAATCCCGCTGGAGCTGGACAATGATTGTCCAGACAGCGAGATTGTCTCAGACGAAACCGAAGTTCGTATGAGCCACTTAGAGTGCCGAAAAAAATTTAGGGTCGCCGCCCTCATCGGGGGAAGCCGAAAAGGGCGATGATTGTTCAGACGGGAGATTTGTTCGTACAGCCCCACTTCCGCCGCATAAAAAATGGCCCCAAGCTCAGGCTTGGGGTCATTTTTTTTTATCTTGCGGAGAAGAGGGGTCGAACAGCACGGCCGCCCGCAGGCGGCAAGCAATCAGCCCGGTGCAACGGCGACGACCGCAGCCAGCGGCTGAAACAGGGAGGAGCTGTTGGGGCCGCGTTCTGATTTTTCAAAGCCCTGCCAAGGGGCTGCAGAAAAATCAGTAAACGCAACCCGTCAGGCGGTGCGCAGCGGATAAGAGGACTTGACTCTTTCCGTTCAAAGGCAGGGCTTTGCGAAACGCCAGATCCACCCATCAAACAGAACCCCCCTGCCCCAATGGGCAGAGAAAGGACCCCCCATGCAGATAAACGACCTCTTCGGCGCAGCAGCCGCCTTTGAAACCGTACGGATGCCGGACGGCACGGAAGCGGCCATTCCAGCAGAACACGCCGCCGTTATCTATGTAAATGAACAGCCGGCCTTCCGGGTGGTATGCACGCCCCAGCTTCTGCCGCAGCTGGCGCTGGGGCGGCTGCTGACCGAAGGATGGATCGCCTCCGCAGAGGAAGTGGAACAAATTGCCGTCTGCGCAGAGGGCTTGAAAGTCAATATCTACCTGAACCACCCGCTGACGGCCCGCCGCGCGGCGGCACAGGAGGTTTCCAGCTGCTGCACCGACAACGTCGCGCTGGGCAATCCGGTGGAAGTGCAGCCGCTGCGCGCGGTGCCGCATCTGGACGTGCAGCCGGAGTGGGTGGACGCCCTCGCCGCCGCCATGAGCGCGGGCCTGCCGCTTTATCAGGCCACCCATGCGGTCCACAGCTGCTTTGTGCTGCACGAGGGCCGCATCCTCTGTGCCTGCGAGGACATCGGGCGCCACAATGCGCTGGACAAGGCCGTGGGCAGCATGCTTCTGGCCGGTGTCCCCCTCAGCGAATGCGTGCTCTACACCAGCGGCCGCGTACCGATGGATATGGTGCGCAAAGCCATCCGGGCCGGCGTTCCGGCACTGGTCAGCAAGACCATGCCCACCGTCCAGTCGCTGGAGCTGGCCGCAGAATACGGCCTGCAATTCGTGTGCGGCCGGAAACACCCCTTAACTTTGAAGGAATATACAAAATAAAAGTTACAAAGCAAAGAAAGCTTACAGTTTGCGTTGACTTACTTCCAGTCTGAGTGATAATATATTAACGAAGAGACCGCTCCGCTGTTGCAGCAGCTGGGGCGGCCTTAACTGTTGTCCGGGGAAACCCGGGCAGAAAAAACAGGCAGGTGATAACATGAAGCAGGCAACCAACCCGTTTGCGCCCGTTCCGCTGTGGCGCAAGCGGCTGCCGGGCTACGCAGCCATGGGCGCTGCGACAGTCGCAATGGCGGTAGGTCTTATCGCAATGCAGCACGCGCGCACCACGGTTGCAGGTACCCTGCTGCCGGTGTCGGAGGCGGATGCAGCCGCCTACGGCATCAGCGCAGTGTACCAGCTCGACAACGGCAGCTATCGCGTGGAGGGCTCTCAGAAGGGCTTCCAGAGCGATGTGCAGGCTGCCGTGACCCTTGACGCCGAGGGCAATGTTTCCGCTGTCGAGATCCTCTCGCAGGCAGAGACGGACAGCCTCGGCGGCCAGTGTGTCAACCCGGAGTTCACGTCCCAGTATCAGGGCGCAGCTCCCTTTACGCTGGCAGGCAAAAGCTATACCGTGACCGACCCCCTTACCGGTGCCGCCTATGCCGCTGCCGGTGCGGCGGAGGAGCAGCCCGCTGCTGTGGAGGATTTTGACCCCGCGCAGTGGAACGTGTCCGACACCTCTCCCGAGGCCGAGGCCACCCGCAGGATGTACGCAGCAGGTCTGACCCTCTCGGCACTGAACGGCGAGCCGCTGGCTGATGAGCTGGCCCCGCCGCTGGATTCCAGCGCCGAGGCTGTGGCACGCCGCAAGCTCTACGCCGCCGGTCTGAGCAAGAGTGCGCGGGACGGCGAGGAGCAGGCTCTGCCCTATGCGGACTGGTCCGCAGAAAAGCAGGCCGCTTATCAGCTGGAACAGGCCGAACTGACCACCGGGCAGACCAGTGCCGGCGCTGTCAGCGCAGACCTGACCGAGGTGGACGCCCTTTCCGGCGCGACCATCACCTCGACCGCCGTCACCAACATCGTCAACAACTCGTATTTCTATGTAACTGAGGTGCTCCGCGCAGAGTGACCTCAACGGAGGAATGGAACCTATGGCAAAAACTGATTTTCTGACGGCTGACATGACCCGCCGTCAATTTATGAAGATCTCGGGCAAGAGCCTTGCAGGGCTCACCCTCTCCGCATCCATGCTGTCCCTCTTCGGCTGCTCGCAGAAGCAGGTGGACAGCGGCGCAGTGGCTACCTGGGCGCTGCCCCAGGGCCTTCTGGTGGTCAACGCCGACCTGTGTACCGGCTGCCAGCGCTGCGAGATCAACTGCACGCTGACCAACGATGGTGTGTGCTCCTCTTACATCAGCCGCGTGAAGATCCAGCGCCGTCTGAATCTGGACGGTGCCGGCAACGGCCTGCTGTCCGGCAACGACAACTGCTTTGTCTACTTCCCGGATACCTGCCGCCAGTGCGAGGACCCCGCCTGCGGCAACGCCTGCCCCCAGAAGGCCATTACGACCAACGAGCAGGGCATCCGCGTGGTGGACACCGACAAGTGCATCGGCTGCGGCGCCTGCCACGAGGCCTGCCCCTGGCATATGCCCACCGTCAACCCCGAGACCGGCAAGTCGTCCAAGTGCATCGCCTGCGGTGCCTGCGTGGCAGGCTGCCCGTCCGGCGCTCTGTCCATCGTGGACTGGGATGCCGTCACCAGCGCAGCACAGGCTGCCTACATGGACCTGTAAGGAGGAGGAACAACAATGGCTGAAAGTTATGGCTGGACAGGCAAGATCCTGCGCGTTGACCTGACCACTGGCGAGATCACCACGCAGGACGACGCAAAATACCATAAATATATCGGCGGTATGGGCATGGCCTACCGCATCATGTATGAGGAAGCTCCCATGGACCTCGACCCCTACGACGAGAAGGCACAGGTCATCTTCGGCGTCGGCCCCCTGACCGGTGCCGGCGTGCCCTGCTCCGGCCGCATGAACGTCACCTTCCGCTCCACCTGGTCCAAGGGCAGCTCCATCATCGACGCCCACATGGGCGGCCACATCGGCCCCATGCTGAAGTATGCGGGCTGGGACGGCATCGTCATCACCGGCATCTCCGCAAAGCCCGTCTACCTGCGCATCGAGGACGACCAGGTCTCCCTCGAGGACGCTTCTGACATCTGGGGCAAGGGTACGTTCGCGTCCAACAAGTGGATGGTGGAGCAGAACGGCCGTGAGTTCGAGACCGCTTCCATCGGCCCTGCCGGTGAGAATCTGGTGGACTACTCCACCCTGAACACCAGCTTTGGCAACTCCGGCGGCGCTGGTCTGGGCGCTGCCATGGGCAACAAGAAGCTGAAGGGCCTGGCCATCCGCGGCACCGGCAGCGTCAAGGTGGCCGACCCCAAGAAGGTGCTGGAGCTGTCCAACTACATGATGGGCAACCTCATCGGCGGCAACAACAACCACAACGTCCCCGCACAGCCCCAGAGCTGGGCCGAGTACAGCGCCACCTCCGGCAAGAACCGCTGGTCCGGCGCACCGGGCCGTATGTGGAAAAAGGCTCCCGGCGGCCCCGTGGATACCGGCGAGCAGCCCTACAACGACATCAACAAGATCGCGCTGCGCTGCTTCAAGGGCTACTTCGACTTCGGCGCACCGGCTGCGGAGTACACCGTGAAGAACGGCGGCTGCTCCTCCTGCCCCATCCGCTGCTACACCGAGTATGATGTGGACCCGCTGGCCGATTACGACCTGCCCACCCACAACTCCAACACCTGTATGCCCGTGCTGTACGGCACCCGCGTCTACCCGGACGGCGTCCACGACTTCAAGTACGAGGGCGACGGCACCATGGTCATCAACCTGGCATGGGCTCACGCCGTCGATGACATGGGCCTGTGGGACAACTACGGCAACCTGAACCGTGACCTGCTGTGGATCCTGCGGATGCCCCGTGAGGAGGCCACCAAGTACATCAGCGAGGAAGAGTACGACTCCCTGCCCTGGGCATGGGAAAAGGCCGGTGACCCCCGCTGGGAGGTGGAGCTCATCCGCCGCATGGCTTACGGCGAGGGCGACCTGTCCGTCATCGCAAAGGGTACGCTGGCCATGATGGAAAAGTTCGGTCTGCCCAAGAGCTGGCTGGACCGCACCGACGGTGCCACCAACTCCAACCTGATGTACAACGGCTTCCCCAACCACCACGGCCCCGCAGAGGCATGGCAGGTTGGCATGCTGTACAATCTGGTGTATAATAGAGACTGCATGATCCACGAGATCGTCTGCGAGACCGGCTCCGGCGCACCCTACGAGGTGACCAAGAAGGTCATGGAGGACTTCTTCGGCGAGGGCTGCTACGACAAGGCCAAGGCCTACACGCCCATCAACGAGAACAAGGCAAAGCTGGCCGCTTACTGCGTCAACGACAAGAACTTCCACGACTCCGCCACCCTCTGCAACTGGATGTGGCCCATGACCCAGTCTCCCTCCAAGGAGCGGGCCTACCACGGCGATCTGGACCTGCAGGCAGACTTTATGACCGCCGTCACCGGCGAGACCTACACCCAGGCCGGTCTGCAGGAGGCAGGCGAGCGCATCACCCAGATGCTGCGCGCCATGACCGCCATCAGCTTCCAGAAGAACTGCGGCAGCGCAAACCTCCGTCAGGAGCACGACGCCATCTGCGACTGGGTCTTCGACAAGGAGCCCGACTTCAAGGCATTCGAGGAAGGCACCACCAAGCTGGACCGCGCCGACATGGAGAAGGCAAAAGACCTGTTCTATGACATCTTCGGCTGGGACAAGACCACCGGTGTGCCGACTCGTGAGACGCTGGAGAAGTTCGACCTCGGCGACATGGCCGACGATCTGGAGGCACGCGGCATCTACGACCAGAACACCGCAGCCGCTGAATAAATCCCATAGAAAGAGGAACTATCATGCTGTTTGGCAGACGCAAACCCGGTTATACCACCACGGTGGACGCCGCCTCCGACCCTGAGCAGGTCATCCTCGAGCTGCAGAAGGCAGAGATGGCCGCGAAAAAGAAGCCGAAGGCCGAGGTTTTTGACATCGACGCGGCCAGCGAGACGGCCCGCCGCCTGAAGGAAACGGGCAGTATGTTCGACGGCAGCGCCGCAAAGCTCGGCGAGGACGTCATTGCCGCCGTGCAGAAGGAGACGGATGCTCTGGCCGCAAGGCAGGCCGAGGCACAGCCCGCTCCCGAAGAGACGGCTGCACCGGACGCCGCCGAAAAGCCCCAGCTGCTGGATTTTCTGGCCGCTGCACCGGAGGCAGAGGGCGACCCCTACGCCGACCAGCCCACCGTCACCGCGCCGGAGCTGCCCAAGCTGACCCCGGCACAGGAGCTGGCGGGTTACATCCGCTCCCGCTCGGCGGCGGCGCTGGTCACATCCCACGCCCTGCTGGTGAGTGAGGTAGAAAACGCCGATGAGCTTCTGGCCCAGATGCCGGAAGACCCCCAGTGCGCAGACATCGTGTCCCGCGCCGGCGCAAAGGATGCCTACTACTACTCCAGCGCCAACATGAGCGACAACTACGCCATGATCGCGCAGCTCATCGAGGACAAGGACCTCTGCGCCATGGTGGCCGAGATGGTGCGGTTCAACGCCCGCGTCTACCCCAGCGCCACCCCGCTGCGGTACTTCCGCCGCTCGCCCTACGATCTGACACAGGAAGCCATCGAGCAGACGTGGCAGTCCATGCAGGGCAAGCCGGAGTACGCCGACATCGAGGAGCTGACCAACAACCAGAACGAGCGGTTCCTCTTCTCCACCCAGCACCTCACCCGCCGCTACGCGAAAGCCATCAGCGACGTGGACGAGTGGACCGACTAAAGCATCCCACACAATCAAATAGGGTATACGAGCTTCTTTGAGCAAAGGTGTCTAAACCGTCGGGCATGACACCGCGCCGCAATGCTAAGGGCTATATGAGCCGGCATTCAAGGGTGGAGGGGGAAACCCCGCCGCCTTCCCGCAGAAGAAACGCTGCAATTTGAAAAAAAGAACTCCTCCCATCCACACAGGGGCCTTCCATGCCCTGCCGCCACTGCAAGAGCGGCAGGGAGCGGAGAGAATCCATCGGCAGGACAGTCTGCAAGCTGCCCTTTGCCGGAATGTGCGGATATTCTGCGGAGGCGTTTTGATTTTCCATCAAGACGTCTCCGCTTCTTTTTTGACCTGCCTTTTTATATGGATCCCCGCTGCGCCCCGCCTGAGCCATAGCAGGCCGGGTGTGGCCGGGCATTTGGAGGATTTTTTATGAAACAGCCTTTCTGCGCGCCCTCTGAGGCGCTGCGCCGCGTGCTGGATGCCGCTGCGGCTCTGCCGAGGCCGGAGACGGAGACCGTCCCGCTGGACGAAGCGGGCGGCCGCATTGCTGCCCGGACGCTTTCGGCCCGGATGGACCAGCCGCCCTTTGACCGCAGCCCCTTCGACGGCTACGCCCTGCACAGCGCCGACGCCGCCGGTGCCAGCCGCGAAACACCCGTCACCCTGCCCGTGACCATGAAGCTCTACGCCGGAGATGCCCCCGCTTCGCCCCTGCCTGTGGGCTGTGCGGCCCGCATCATGACCGGCGCACCACTGCCCGAGGGCGCAGACTGTGTGCTGATGCAGGAGCTGACCGACAGCGGCGAGGAGACGGTACAGCTCTATGCCGCCATGAAGCCCCAGCAGAACGTGGTATTCCGGGGCGGAGACATCGCCGCCGGCGCTGTCATCGCTGAGGCCGGTACGGTACTCTCCCCCGCCCATCTCGGCGTGCTGGCCGGGCAGGGATACGCTGAAGTCCCCGTTTACAAGACGCTGACCGTGGGCGTACTGGCCACCGGAAGCGAGCTTTTAGCTCCGGGCGAGGCTTGGACGCCCGGCAAAATTTACGACGCCAACGGCGTCCAGAACGCCGCCCGCCTGCGGCAGCTGGGCTTTGCGGTAAACCGTCGGCACTGCTCCGACGACCCGGAGGAGATTGCCCGTGAGATGCGGGAACTGCTGGCGGAGTGCGATGCCGTCATCACCAGCGGCGGCGTCTCGGTGGGGCAGAAAGACTATCTGCCCGCTGTGCTGGAACAGCTGAATGCGGACATCCTCTTTGCAGGCGTGGCCCAGAAGCCCGGAAGCCCCATGCTGGCCGGAAAAATTGACGGCAAGCTGGTGTTCTGTCTCTCCGGCAACCCCTTTGCTGCCGCCGCTACGCTGGAACAATATGCCGTCCCGGCCCTTTTGCGGGCGGCGGGGCGCGGCGAGGAAAGCTGCCTTCTTCCCCGCACCACCCGCACCCTGACCACGGGCTTCTCGAAGCCCAGCAAGGGGAACCGCTATCTGCGGGCAAAGGCCATGGGCGGCAGCGTGACCATCCCCGGCGAGGGCAACGCCGAAGCCCACTCGTCCGGCAGCCTTTCCGCCATGATCGGCTGCAACTGTCTCGTTGAACTGCCTGCGGGCAGCGGCCCGGTGACTCCGGGCGAAGAAGTGGAGGTGCTCAGCTTTGTACAGTGAACAGAAAGAGGCTCTGGCCCAGGAGATCGAACTCAAGCGCCCGGCGGTGCTGGCCGTCAGCGGCCTGCACAACAGCGGCAAGACGACGCTGCTGGAAAAGCTTCTGCCTGCCCTGCGCAGCCGGGGGCTGAAAGTGGGCATTATCAAGCACGACGGCCACGATTTCACTCCCGATGTCCCCGGCACCGACAGCTGCCGTCTGCGGGAAGCGGGGGCCGAGGGCGTGGCGGTCTACTCCGGCCAGCGCTATCTGCTGACCGAGATGTTCCGCCTGACGGAGCAGGACTTGCTGGCGCTCTTCGAGCGCCACGGCTATGATCTGGTGCTGCTGGAAGGCTTCAAGGACAGCGGCTGGCCGAAAATCGAAGTTGTCCGCAAAGAAATTTCGGACACACCGGTGTCTTTCCAGCCGCTGGCGGTGGTGGGAGACATTCCGGGGGCAGATTTTGGATTGGAAGATGCGCAGGCTCTGGCCGACTGGCTCGTTGCCCAGATGCCGGGCCTGTAAGGAGAAGACAGATATGAAACTGATTCGTACCGAAGACGCGGCAGGCCAGGTGCTCTGCCACGATATTACCCAAATCATTCCCGGCGAGTTCAAGGGCGCACGTTTCCGCAAGGGCCATATCATCCAGCCCGAGGACATCCCCGTGCTGCTCTCCATCGGCAAAGAAAACCTCTACGTCTGGGAGAAGAAGCCCGGCATCCTCCACGAGGACGAAGCCGCCGCGCTGCTGTACAAGGCCGCTGCGGGCAGGAACATCCACGGCACCGAGCCAAAGGAGGGCAAGATCGAGCTCATCGCCGACTGCGACGGCCTGCTGAAAATCGACCGCGAAGCCCTGCTGGCCGTGAACCGCACGCCCCAGATGATGATCGCCACCATCCACGGCGACCTGCCCGTGAAAAAGGGCCAGAAACTGGCCGGTACCCGCATCATCCCGCTGGTCATCGAACAGGAGAAGATGGACGCCATGCAGGCTGCCGCAGGCAGTGAGCCTATCCTGAACGTGCTGCCCATGCAGGCCAAGAAGTTTGCCGTCATCACCACCGGCAGCGAGGTGTTCAAGGGCCGCATCGAGGATAAGTTCACGCCTATCCTCGTGGGCAAGCTGGCCGAGTACGGCTGCGAGATGACCTTCCACAAGGTCTGCGACGACGACCCGGCGGGCATCACCGCCGCCATTCTGGAAGCGAAAGAGGCGGGCTGTGAGCTGATCTTCACCACCGGCGGCATGAGCGTGGACCCCGACGACCGCACCCCGCTGGCCATCCGGAACACCGGCGCGGACATCGTCACCTACGGCGCACCGGTGCTGCCGGGTGCCATGTTCCTCGTGAGCTATCTGGACGGTGTGCCGGTCTGCGGTCTGCCCGGCTGCGTCATGTACGCCAAGCGCACCATCTTTGACCTGCTGCTGCCCCGTCTGCTGGCCGACGATGCCATCACCGCCGAGGATATTGCCCGTCTGGGCGAGGGCGGCCTCTGCCTTGGCTGCGCCGAGTGCCACTGGCCCAACTGCGGATTTGGGCATTGCTGATGCCCTCTCAGGCGCTTCGCGCCAGCTCTCCCAAGGGGAGAGCCACTGGCGTGTCGGTAAGGCCCGCGCTGGGCGAGAAAAGCTCTTCCTGTCGGGAACGATAGTGCCCTGCGACAGAGATCTACAGCAGCTTGGCAAGGAACGCTTGTCCAGAAGCTGCCGGCCTCTGTAGCAAGGCCCGCCCTTTTGCGCCATATCGGCCTCAGGCGTCCCGCTCAGAGCTGCCCGGCCTGCCAATGGCTCCCCCTTTGGGGGAGCTGGCGAGCGAAGCGAGACTGAGAGGGCAAGCCCGGCTCCCCATACGATTTATTTTGTTAAGCAGAAAGATACGATCATGACTGAAACCAATCTGACCCATTTTGATGCCTCCGGCAACGCGGTGATGGTGGATGTGAGCGAGAAGACCGTCACCTTCCGGGAGGCCACCGCCCACGGCATCATCACCATGAACGCCGAGGCATTCGCCGCCGTGGAGAGCGGCACCGTGAAGAAAGGCGATGTGCTGGGCGTAGCCCGCATTTGCCGGCATCATGGCCACCAAGCGCACCAGCGAGCTCATCCCGCTGTGTCATCCGCTGCCGCTGACGAAAGTGAGCGTGGACTTCAGGCTCCTGCCCGAGCGGCAGGCTGTGGAGGCGCTCTGCACCGTCAAGACGGCGGGCGTCACCGGCGTGGAGATGGAGGCCCTGACGGGCGTTTCCACCGCCCTGCTCACCATCTACGATATGTGTAAGGCCGTCGATAAGGGCATGGAGCTGGGCGAGATCCATCTCGTCGAGAAGACCGGCGGCAAGAGCGGCCACTACATCCGGGCGGAGGGCGGCTATGTTTGATTCTGCCCAGCGCAATATCCACTATCTGCGCCTGTCCGTCACCGATCTGTGCAACCTGCGCTGCCGCTACTGTATGCCCGACGGCGTGGAAAAGCTGGAGCGGGAAGCCGTGCTCACCTACGAAGAGTTCCTGCGTCTGGCGGCCCTGTTTGCCCGGTGCGGCGTCGATACCGTCCGCGTCACCGGCGGAGAGCCGCTGGTGCGCAAGGGCGTAGACCAGCTGGTGGCGGGGCTGAAAGCCATCCCCGGCATCCGCAAAGTCACCATGACCACAAACGGCATCCTGCTGGCGCAGCAGCTGCCCGCCCTGCTGGACGCCGGTCTTGACAGCGTGAACATCAGCCTCGACACTCTGCGCCCCGAGGTGTTCCAAAGCATCACAGCCCGGGACGAGTTCGAGCACGTCATGGAGGGCATCCGCGCAGCCCTCGACAGCGGCATCCCTGTCAAACTGAACTGTGTGCCGCAGGTGGGCGTGAACGAGGGTGAATTGGAAGACCTGGCCGCCCTCGCCGAGAGCCGCCCGTTACAGGTGCGGTTCATCGAGATGATGCCCATCGGCTACGGCGCGGCCATGCCCTGCATCTCGGGGCCGGAGCTGCGGGAGCGGTTTGCCCGCCGCTGGCCGGAGTTTTCGCCCCTGCCCGCCGCCCAGAGCGCCGGGTTCGGCGACGGGCCTGCCGTCTACTACACCGTCCCGGGCTGGAAGGGCGACGTGGGCTTCATCGCGGCGGTCCATGGCAAGTTCTGTGCTTCCTGCAACCGGGTGCGGCTGACCAGTCAGGGCTTTCTGCGCCCCTGCCTTGCCAGCGAGACGGGCTGCGACCTGCGCACCCTGCTGCGCGGCGGCGCAGCCGACGAGGAGCTTTTACAGGCCATCCGGGAGACGATCTGGTCGAAACCCCGGGAACATCATTTCGGAGACAATTCCATGCCCGCCACCCGCGGGATGTACCGTATCGGAGGATAAATTACTATGGGAAAAATTCTGGCGATCTGCACCAGCCCCAAGCGCGGCACCGTCAAGACCGAGGTGCCAAGTGCCGTCCTGACCCCGGAATGGGGCATCGTGAGCGATGCCCACGGCGGAAACTGGCACCGGCAGGTGAGCCTGCTCAGCGCCGAAAAAATCGAGGCGTTCCGCAAGAAGATCTGGGTGGACTACGGCGCCTTCGGCGAAAACCTCGTCATCGAGGGCTTCGACTTCCGCAGCCTGCCCGTCACCAGCCGCTTCGCCATCGGCGACGTGGTGCTGGAGATGACCCAGATCGGCAAGGAGTGCCACAACGACTGCGTCATCAAGCAGCAGACCGGCGAGTGCATCATGCCCCGGGAGGGCGTATTTGCCCGGGTGCTGAAGGGCGGCGAGATTCATGTCGGCGACGAAGTGACCCTTCTGCCCCCGCCGGAAGATCCGCCGCTGCGCTCTGCGGTCATCACCCTGTCCGACAAGGGCAGCCGGGGCGAGCGGGAGGACAAGAGCGGCCCCCTCATCGTGGAGATGCTCACCGCCGCAGGCTATGTGGTGGAAGAGACGATGCTCCTGCCCGACGAGGCCAGGGCGCTGAAAGCACAGCTCATCCGTCTGGCCGATGGCCGTCAGGTGAACCTTATCCTGACCACCGGCGGCACCGGCTTCTCGCCCCGGGATATTACCCCCGAGGCCACCTATGCCGTGGCCGACCGCAACGCCCCCGGCATCGCCGAGGCCATGCGGTACCACAGCCTTTCCATCACCCCCCGCGGGATGCTGAGCCGCGCCGCCAGTGTATTGCGCGGCAAGACACTCATCGTCAACCTGCCGGGCAGCCCGAAAGCCGTGAAGGAGAACCTCGAGTACATCCTGCCCAGCCTCGGGCACGGCGTCCGCATCGCCGCCGGTCTGGACGGCGAGTGCGCCCGCAAGTAAATTGCTGTCCCGCTCCGCAGCATCCCTCCTGTAGAGCGGCGGCCCGTTAAGCCCTCTCCGTCTGCTTCGCAGCCACCTCTCCCAAAGGGAGAGGCTCTGGCGTGTCGGCAAAGCCTACGCTGGACGAGAAAAGCACGATGTTTCGGAAACAGCAGCGCCCTGCTGTGGAACGAAAGTATAAACCAATGATAGAAGGAGAAAATTCATGAAAACCGATCTCATTTCCCGCCGCAGCTTTCTGTCCGTGGTCGGCGCAGTCGGCGCTGCCGCTGCCCTGACCGCCTGCGGCGGCTCTGTTCCAGCACTGCCTCTTCCGCAGCTGCTTCCTCTGAGGCCGCTTCCTCCGAGGCTGCCGGCGAGAGCGTCGAGCTCATCGTCTTCGCCGCTGCCTCCCTGACCGAGACCCTGAACGCCATCGCCCAAGACTACTCTGCCGAGAACCCGGGCGTCACCTTCCGCTTCAACTTCGATTCCTCCGGTACTCTCAAGACCCAGATCCAGGAGGGCGCTGACTGCGACCTCTTCCTCTCCGCCGGTCAGAAGCAGATGAACCAGCTGGACATCACCGCTTCTGCCGACGTGAACACCGACGGTCTGGACTTCGTGGACCCCTCCACCCGCGTGGACCTGCTGGAAAACAAGGTCGTCCTCTGTGTGCCCGAGGGCAGCGACAAGGGCATCGACAGCTTTGATGCTCTGGCCGAGCACCTGAAGGCGGAAGACATCCTGTTCTGCATGGGCAACAGCGATGTGCCTGTGGGCCAGTACACCCAGAAGATCCTGGCCTACTATGACCTCGACGAAGAGGCTCTGGCCGCTGCCGGTGTCATCACCTACGGCTCCAACGTCAAGGAAGTCACCACCCAGATCAGCGAGGGCAGTGTGGACGCCGGTGTCGTCTACTGCACCGACGCTTACAGCGCCGGTCTGACCCCTGTGGACGAGGCCACCGCCGAGATGTGCGGTCAAGTCATCTACCCCGCCGCTGTGCTGAAGGCTGCCCCCAACGCCGAGGCCGCCAAAGAGTTCCTGGCCTATCTGCAGACCGACCGTGCCGCCACCGTGTTCGAGGGCGTGGGCTTCACGGCGATGTAATAG
>ENA-OQJN01000348-OQJN01000348.1-human-gut-metagenome-genome-assembly--contig:-NODE-348-length-20566-cov-3.539116_pt1 | contig 20566 bp, 22 predicted proteins | sample MGYA00242610_ERZ504777 | MGnify/ENA primary metagenome ERZ504777 (study PRJEB26092, sample SAMD00036350) | human gut metagenome | host: Homo sapiens | study: EMG produced TPA metagenomics assembly of... | reverse complement strand
CGATCTATACGCTGGGTGGCCTACTGTTTCGGGGACTGGTCTTTCGTTATATTCCAGTTGATTTAAAAGCAATTAAATTAGCCGACTATTTTGTGCTCGATCGGCTTGCGTTGGCTCGTGGGCTGACGCGCATACAGCAAGTGATTGGCATCGTCCTTGGACCATTCTTACCGTTTTTTGGACTAACGATGATCACTCAAAATTATTGGATTTTATTCGTTGGTTTGGGCGTATCCGTTTTTAGTTGGTTCTGGCGCGGGTTTATCCCACGCTTGACTTGGTCGAACCACCGGCTGGGGATGATCGTACAAATTCTGTATTGGTGCGGGTTAGTGGGCGTGCCAATCACGCTCGTGTTGACCGGCAAGCTTACACCATTCGTGACTGGGTTGTTTTCGCCAATAGGCTTGATCATTTGCTGGATTGGGGTTTTCGGGTTGTGGTGGTATCAGTACCGCTTCTCGAATGATATCCCACTGTTAATGGCATCGATTCAACAGTCTGTCATAACTTTGAACAAGGTGGCGGCAACACAGAAGCAACAATTTTTGGCAACTGGTACCGCGATGCAGAAAAATTGACCCTTGATACGACGGTTTCGGTCAAAGTGAACCAGCGACTTGGCAATAACTATCTCAACGCATTGCTATTCGCACGCTACCGCAGTCAGTTATGGAAAAATTGCGTACCCGCGTGTTATGGATTAGCGGCATTGGCGTCAGCGGCTTGATTCTTTTAAAATTATTCGCGATTCACTCCGTGGGGGATTTGACCCCAATTTACGGCGCCTTGTTTTTCGTGATGTATCTGGCCTCGCTGGGCGGCCCGATTGTTCAGCTACTATTCGTTAACTGTGATTCGGCAATGCTCTTTTACCCATTTTATCGACAACCTAAAGCCGTTTTAAGCGGGGTTTTTCTACCGAAAGCCCAGGATAAGTGGAACTTTACTGACGACGCCGCTACCATGAATACCCTCATGGAAGCCATCAAGGGCATCCGTAACCTCCGTGCCGAATCGAACGTCCCCATGGGCAAGAAGGCACCGGTCATCTTAGCGCCGGCAACGGAAGAATTGGCCCAGACCTTGAAGGATTACGAAGACTACTTCCATACCCTGGCCTTTGCCGATAAGGTAACCCTGCTCTCGGCCAGTGACGCCAACCGGAAAATGCCGTCGTCGCCGTCGTTCCGGGCATTGAAGTCTATTTACAGCTCAAAGACCTGATCGACGTCGAAAAAGAAACGGCCCGCGTCCAGAAGGAACAGGAAAAACTCCAGAAGGAAATCGACCGCCTCGACAAAAAGCTGGCCAACCAGGGCTTCCTGGCCAAGGCCCCGGCAGCTGTCGTCGAAAAGGAAAAGGGGAAACTGGCTGACTATCAGGAAAAAATGGCTGCCCTTACGAAACGTATGGAAGATTTGGCAAAACTCTAAGAGGCTGTTATGACATACGAAGAAGCAATAAACTATTTAGAAGCTGCCAACGTCTTTGGCATTCAGTTGGGACTCGGGCGTATTCAAAATCTCTTGGAACGCCTGGGAAATCCCCAAAATAAGTATCAGACGATCCACGTCACCGGCACTAACGGCAAGGGCTCGGTGACGGCTATGATCGCCTCGGCCCTTACCGGAAGCCGGGCTTTAAGACCGGCCGCTATACGTCGCCTCATTTAGAGGACTATACGGAACGGATCCACATCGATCATCACGACATCTCCCGCGATGATTTTGCCGCTGCCGTCGCCGTCGTCAAAGACGCCGTGACGGCCATGGTGGCCGAAGGGGGAGAAGGGCCGACGGAATTTGAACTGATTACGGCCGCCGCCTTCTGGTATTTTGCCAGTATCGGCGTCGACTATGCCGTCATCGAAGTCGGCTTGGGGGGACTCCTCGATTCGACCAACGTCATTGTCCCGGCCGTATCGGTCATTACTAACGTGGCCATGGATCACATGAAGTACTGCGGCAATACGATCGAAGCCATTGCCGAGCAGAAGGCGGGCATCATCAAAGAAGGCGTGCCCGTCGTTACGACGGCCGAAGGATCGGCCCTGGCGGTCATCGCCCGCAAGGCCTATGCCATGCACAGCCGGCTGTACGCCCTCGACCATAGCTTCGACGTCGTCGGCAATGCCGGCCCTGAAGATTCGGCGACGGGCCAGATGGTGACCGTCCGGGAAAAGTTCGGCTTTTCCATTACGACGGTCCTGCCCTTATTAGGGAAACACCAGCGGACCAACTGCGCCGCTGCCGTCATGGCGCTGCTCCTCTTGGCACGCCATGAGAAAAATTGACCCGGACGGCCCTTGAAAACGGCATCCGTCACGTCGAGTGGCCCGGCCGCTTTCAAGTCTTCAAGGCCGGAGATACGGACGTCGTCCTCGACGGCGCCCATAATCCGGCCGGCATTACGACCTTCTGCAAGACTTATGAAGACGTCTTTGGCGATCGTAAGCGGGTCTTCCTGTTTTCCGTCCTGGCCGATAAAGATTACAGCCAGATGGTGCGGGAACTCTTTCACGAAGACGACTATGTCATCTGTGCGCCGGCGCCGACGCCGCGTACGTCCGATCCGAAAGAGATGGCGAACCTCGTGCCTTGTAAGGCCGACTGGGCAGGGAGTCTGTCGGAAGGGCTCGATAAGGCCTTTGCAGCCGTACAGCCGGATCAGGTCCTGTGCATCGTCGGATCGCTCTACATCCAGGGCGAAGTACGGGCATATCTTCGGGAAAAATACCAGCTTTTCTAAGCTTTTGAATCGGCTCGGAACGGGCTTTTGGCCCATCGTGTTTCCGGCCTGTCAATGCGTTATCGAAAGGGAGTGTCTCCTCATGGAGGCACTCCTTTTTCGTTGCGCCGGAGTGGACCTTATGATAAAATAAAACATATATTTACGGAGGAGCGAACCTATATGAAGTGGATGATACGGACCGGCAGTACGCCTGCAGAGCGGGCACGGCTGCGCGTCGTCTATGCCCTGGCCGGGACTGTTTTTTTATGCCCTTAAATCTTTTTGTGATGGAGGGCTTTTTCGTCGTGGCCTTGCTGCTCGGCCTGTATTATATGATGCGCTATCCGCGGTTGCCCCTTCGCCGGGCACCCCTTTCGCTGCCGGCCGTCGGTTTTGCCGTCGCGGCCTTTTTGTCGCTCATCGGCTCGCCACACTTCTTCATGGGAACGGCCTTCTACGTCTTTACGGTCTTGCAGTACATCCTGCTTTATTACGGCATCTTAGTCTTTGTCCATCGATCGTGGGAGCGGCGGATGCTCTTTTCGGCCCTCTTATTCAGTGCCTTTGCCGTCGCCTTATATGGCCTTTACCAGTATGCCCACATGCTGGTCCTGAACAATGCCGACTGGGTCGATGAAGCGGCTTTTCCCCTCCTTCGGCGGCGTATGTATTCGACGCTGTACAACCCCAACTTACTGTCGGCCTTCTTGTTGATCGTCATGAGCGCTTCGGCGTCGATGATGATCTGCACCCGCCATTACTGGCACCGGGTCCTGTATCTGGTACTCCTTTCCATCCTGACCCTCTGCCTGGTGTTGACCTATTCCCGCGGCGCCTGGCTCAGCGTCGGGGCACTGGTCTTTTTCTTCGGCCTCTTTTGGGATAAACGGGTGTGGCTCCTCTTTTTGGCAGCGCCTTTGATCGGCGCCTTTTATCACGGCGGCGTAGCTCATCGACTCTTGTCGATCTTCAGCCACAGTGAAGCCGATACGTCCGTTGCCATGCGCATGGATATGTGGGAGGCAGCCATTGCCATGTTCCTCGATCACCCGCTGTTCGGCATCGGCTGGGGGGCTTTTAAACACGTCTATCCCGTTTACAACGAACTGATCCAGGAAGCGGGCATCGTCATCTTCCACGCCCACAATATGTACCTCAATATGTTGGCAGAACGGGCTGGTTGGCACCTTCTTCGGCCTGTGGTTTTTCTTTGGCAATGCCTGGTACGCCATCCGCTATGTGAAAGACCATCACGTTCGGACTTTTGACCGGTCCCTGTCCATGACTTTGGCGGCATCAGTCCTGTCGCTGGCGATCAGCGGCATCAGTGATTATGACTTGTTCAGTACGCAAATATCGCTCACTTTTTGGCTGATGAGCGCCCTTTTCGCCAATATGTTGGCTGAACTATGTAGAAAAAAGTAATAAAAACAGTTTGCGAAATAATTCACAATGATATATAATAGGCATGTGACTATTATCACTAGACAAGGTGGCTTATAGCTATAGGGAATAGCTGGGGACATAGTTGGAGGGTTACTATCCATGAGACAGAAAAAGGCAATATCGGATGCTGTCATCGAACGATTGCCGCTGTACTACAGGGACTTGCTGTTACTGCAAGATGCGGGAATCGATATCATCTCATCCGAAAAATTAGGGGAACGCTTAGGCATCACACCGGAACAGATTCGAAAGGACCTTACCTGCTTCGGTGCTTTTGGGAAAAAAGGTGTCGGTTATTATGTCGGTGAATTGTGTCAACAGATCGTAGAAATCATCGGACTGCAGCAGCATTGGAAAGTCGGCATCGCCGGCATCGGCCATCTCGGCTGGGCTTTGGCGAACTATAAGACCTTCGGTCGTCTGGGCTTTCGGACGACGGGCCTCTTCGATGTCGACCATCGCATTATCGGCCAGAACGTCGGCGGTGTCGAAGTCACGCCGATTTCTGAAATGGGGGACGTCATCCGCCGCGAAGGCATCCAGATCGGCATCATTACGACGCCGGCAGCCGTCGCACAGCAGGTGGCAGATCAAATGGTCGATGCCGGTATCCGCGGCATCCTGTCTTTCGCACCCTTGCGATTGACCGTTCCCGACGGAATCTTCGTCTTCCGGGAAGACTTGTCCATCGGTCTGAGTCGTATTTCGTACTATCTGACCAATAAGACAGAATAAAGATCGTCGTCAAACGATGGTATAAAGATTCATAAAAGAATTTAAACAGTATCTAAAAAGGATGGTGCCTGTGTACGGCGCCATCCTTTTTTGTGGTATAATACTCATACTACCGTTAGTGAATGAGGTGATTTTATGGACAGCACATCCATTTATGGTGCATATGAACCGGCCCTCGAGGCCGTGATGAAGGACCTTATCGGCCGTATCCGGGCCTATAGCAGTGATACCAAGAAGAAGACCGGCGAAGCCGCTTACGAGCATTTAATCTACCGCTTGAAAGGCGAGGCCAGCATGCGGGAAAAGTGCGACCGCAAAGGCCTTCCCCAGACGGCTCAGTCGGCGCTCCATGATATATACGATGCCATCGGCATCCGCATCGTCTGTTGTTTCCTCGACGATATTTACCGGGCCATCGATTTTTTGAAGAGCCAGCCCGACATCCGCATCGTCGAAGAAAAAGATTATATCCGTAACGTCAAGCCCAACGGTTATCGCAGTTACCACATCATTTTAGAACTGCAGGCGCCTTATGAAGACGTAACCGGTGCCAATCCGGGCCGCTTTTATGCGGAAGTCCAGCTGCGGACCATCGCCATGGATTCCTGGGCCAGCCTGGAACACCAGATGAAGTATAAGCAGGATATTAAAAATCCCCAGCTCATCGTCCGGGAATTGAAGCGCTGTGCCGACGAACTGGCGTCGTGCGACGTATCCATGCAGACCATCCGCAATTTGATCCATGCACAAGAATAAGGGGGAATGAAGATGCGCCTTCTCTTAGCGGAAGATGAAAAAGAAATGTCCGCGGCTCTGGTCGCGATTTTGACCCATTCGGGCTATGAAGTCGACGCCGTTTATGACGGTCAGGCCGCCGTCGATAAGGCCCTGGTACAGTCGTACGACTGTATGATCCTGGACATCATGATGCCGAAAAAAGACGGCGTCCAGGCTCTGCAGGAAATTCGGGAAAAAGGGGATATGACGCCGGTCCTGATGCTGACGGCCAAGGCCGAAGTCGACGACCGCATTACCGGTCTTGACGCCGGCGCCGACGATTACCTGACCAAGCCCTTTGCCATGGGCGAACTCCTGGCCCGCCTGCGCTCCTTGACCCGGCGCTCTCAGTCTTTTACGCCGGCGAAGCTTCACGTCGGAGCCGTCAAGCTCGACGTCGACGAACAGGAAATGGTCTGCTGCAGCTCCATACGCCTGGCCAATCGGGAAACGAAGTTGATGAAATTCTTCATGGCTAACGTCGGAAAATCCTTGTCGACGGAGCAAATCTTCGACAATGTCTGGGGCGATGAGGGCGACGTCGACGACAATATCGTCTTTATGTACGTCTCCTATTTACGAGAAAAACTGGAAGCCATCCAGGCCGATATCGAAATCGTCGGCGAAAGAGGCCAGACCTACTTACTCTCGGTAAAAGAAAGGAAATAGGACCTGTCAACGACTCCCTCTTATAGAAGCGGGAGCTTGTAAGTCAGAAATGCATAGGTAATCGCGACATCTTAAAGCTGCCTCCCTAATTCTGCCTACATCATCGGGCAGTTGACGATGCCCGTTTTGCCAAGGAGATTTACTCCGAGGCAGTTGTAATTCTCTCGTAACGAGGGTGATTGTCTCCAGAAATCCACATCGAACCAAGAAGCTGGATATTCATAGCTCCGATGCGGTCATCGTTGGATTGGTATCCGCACTGGCAGCGATACAGGTGTTGGTGAGGCTTACGGTGTTCCTTATGGATAGTAGCGCACTTCGGGCAACGCTGAGAGGTGTATTTTGCCGAGACTTTCAATACTTCCGAGCGATTTTCGTGAGCCTTGTAGGTCAGAAATTGCTCAAGCTGATAGAAAGGCCAACTCCGTAGGTCATAGTTCTGCTTTGCAGTTTGAGAGAGATTCGATTCCTCAAAGCTGACACCTGTCAAATCTTCCAGCACGAACAACGTATCTTTGCCGTATTTCGTAACGAGTGTCTTAGAAATCCGATGATTTACATCAGAGATCCAACGGTTCTCTCGTCCGGAAATGGCTTTGAGTCTGCGCTTGGCTGATTTTGTGCCTTTGGATTGGAGCTGCTGTCTGACTTTGAGGAACTTATGTCGTTTGGCTGCAATCTTTCGCCCGGAAACAAATTTGGTTTTACCTTGTTCATCGTAACTGACAGCCAGGAATCGTAAACCACGGTCAATCCCGACAACGTGACGGATGTTCTCCTTTTGGAATCCTTCAACAGATTTGGTGACAGGAATATGCAGATACCACCGGCCTTTGAGTTCAACTAACTTTGCCGTGCCAAGATTCCATGAACCGTCCAGATATTTCGAAAATGGCTTCCTTTCAAAGGCACATTTTGTTCTTTTACCGAGCGTGTTGATAGATAGGATTTGTCCATTATCCACGAAGCTGTAATCACGATTGCGAACCAAATCCGCTTGCGGGCGCTTGAAGAAGATGGGCTTCCAAAGCCATTCGAGCGTTTTTGGGATGTATTTCCAGGTGCCATCTTCGTCCTTATATTTGTACGGCTTTTGGAATAGCTGCTGCTTGACGGTCTTATAGCGAGCCATAGTCGTCTTGATGGACGACTGTGCAAGCTGTGACTTCAGCCCAAATTGACCACGAAGGTCGCTGTACAGCTCTTTGTTGAGTCTTTAGTAAGCCAAGTTTAATTGATTGCCGAAGATATATTGCGATACAAAATTGCAGGCCTGACGATATTGCTCCGTCATTTGACGAAACAGAGTTTCTTGTTCCGGAGAAACATGGATGCGAAGTTTTATGGTTTTGGTTAGGTCGAACACTTTTTCTCACCTGCCTTTCTAAGCATAGATTGCATTCATCAAAACCACCATATCATATATGTCACTAAAACTCTAGTATTTTTAGAAAGAGAGGTGAGCGGGCATTCCGCCCCGACCTAAGAGGTCGGAGTATCCTGCCCGCATTTAGATGAAACAAAAATACATCGCCATTTTCATCCTGGCCTTTTCCCTCTGCGTCGGCTGGAACCTGCTCTTTGACGCGCCGAAAACGCCGAAGCCGACGACAGGCATAACCGCCGGGACCAAAGAGAAATCCGAGCCCCAAGGGACTTGGCCGGCACCGCTCCAGCCCCTTGAAACCAGTCTTTATCCCTATTTACACTTTCATCAGGCCATGGACGCCAAGATCAAAAAAATCCCGGTCTATGTGGCCATCGGAGCCATCTCTAAACCGATGCAGCACGCCGTCGTCGCCACCGAAGACCGCCGCTTCTATTCCCATGGCGCCATCGACCCCATCGGTATCGGCCGGGCCATTCTGACCAACATCCAATCCGGTGAAACCGTAGAAGGCGGCAGCACCATCAGCCAGCAAGTCGTAAAAAATGTCTTCCTGTCCCAAGACCGGACCTTCGCCCGAAAAGCGCAGGAATTCGTCATGGCCTTCTTATTGGAACAGAATTACAGCAAAGATGAAATTTTGGAGATCTACCTCAATACGGCGTATTTCGGCGCCAATGCTACGGGCATCGACGATGCCGCCCGGACCTATTTTACGACGTCGCCGGAAAAATTAGACCTGGCTCAAGCGTCCATGCTGGCCGGCCTGGTACAGGCTCCGACCTATTATAATCCCCTGCAAAACTATCCGGCTGCCAAAGCCCGACAAAAAATCGTGTTGACCCTCATGACCGAACAAGGCTATATCAGCCCGGAACAAAGTAACGACGCCTATAAAAAAGACCTCGGATTACAACGGTAATCTGAGGTCTTTTCACTGCCCTTAGGCTATTACTGTTTTTGAACACGGCTCATCGTATCTTGTGCGAAAGCCCGAGCTTGATCGAGGTTCAATTCACTTTCATCGACGGGAACCTGCATGTATTTATCCTTATCCGTCCAGGTAACATAGGTTCCGATGACGCCACTGCCGGGTTTTAAGAGTTCCACAGCACCGCGCAGGTGTTTCGAAGCCTGGTCAGAATAAGGATCATCATGAAGGGTTGCAAAAACGGCTACGTTGTCGTTTTTAATCTGTCTCAAAGCTTCCTGTCCTTTGGGATCAGCCTGGTCTTTATCGCTCCAAAAGCCGACGAAAACGCAGTCATAACCGGAAAGATCTTTCGGCATTTCATCGACGCTGACGCAGGGCGTCCCTTCAGGAAGACCGGATACAACGGCCTGAGCAATCTGTTTGGTACGGCCGGTCTGGGATGAATATACTACAATGGCGTTCATCTCAACATCTCCTTTTACTAGTTTTGATATTTTAATGTTATTTTAATATTCATTGATATTTATTATCGTTTTTTGTAGTATATCATGAAACGGCCGCGTTTGTCCAATAGTTTTTTATTAACAATAAGTTTATTTTTTATAATGTTAAGTACAATCTTTAAACAATAAAGTTGGCATGACTTATACCTACTTTATGAAAATAAATTCTCAAAAAATAGAAGGTTCTTCAATGACCTTGCCCGGATTGAGAATCCACTTAGGATCTACGGCACTTTTCAAGGTCTTCATCAGGTCGAGTTCAGCCGGGTCCGTATATTCTTCCATATACTTGAGGCGTTTCAAACCGATGCCGTGTTCACCGGACAGGCGGCCGCCCAGATTATATACATAAGTATACGCCGTCGACCGGAAGTCCTTCAATTGCTGTTCCCAAGCTTCATCACTCATGTCACATTTTAAAATCTGGAAATGCAGGTTGCCGTCGCCGGCATGAGCCAGGCAGAAAATGCGGAAGTCGTACTTCTTGCTTTCTTCAACCAAATGCTGGATGCAGTCGGCAATCTTAGGAACGGGAACGACTAAATCTTCCGACGTGGCCACTTTTGAAAAAGCTCGCGTACTTTCCAGGCAGTTGCGGCGGACCTTCCATACTCGGTCATCGGCTTCGACGATATCCGTCGCACCGCATTCTTCACAGACGGCAGCCAGTTTTTCCATCTTATCGTCCAATTCATCTTCGTTGAAGGTTTCGATGGAAATGATATCATAACAGCCGTCTTCGTAATGGGGCAGCTTCAAATCGCTGTAATCGCTGGCACTGCGGACGAAATTGTTGTCCATGAATTCGACAGACGTCGGATTAAGGCCGGCCTTAATGAGTTTCGGGACCAGGGCCGTCGCCTTAGCAAGGTCGGTAAAGACGGCCAGGACGTCGAGTTTGTATGGCGGCAATGGAACGAGTTTCAACGTCGCCTTAGTAATGATGCCCAGCGTCCCTTCGGACCCGATGATGAGCTGATCCAAACAGAAGCCGGTAGAACATTTCTGAAGCGTCGCGCCGAGATTTACGATCTTCCCCGTCGGCAGAACGGCTTCGATGGCATAGACCTGGTGGCGGGTCGTACCGTAACGAACGGCTTTATTGCCGCCGGCATTGGTGGCCAGGTTACCGCCGATGAGACAGCTGTCAGAGCTACAGGGGTCACCGGCGTAGAGCAGGCCTTTTTCGCGAGCTGCATTTTGAATGTCAATGGTCCGTACGCCGGCTTCAACGATCATATACATGCCGTCTTCGTTCAGCTCGAGGATTTTATTCATCCGTTCCATGAGGAGGACGATGCCTTCATAGGCCGGAACGGCACCGCAGCTGACGCTGGTACCGGCACTGCGCGGCGTGACCGGGACGCCAAAGTGATTGGCGATTTTAAGGACCTCAGAAACTTCTTCAGTACTTGCCGGCAAGACGACGACTTCCGGCGTCCGCCAAAAGGACGGCGCTAAACTTTCATCGGACTTATACACGTCGAGGACGGACGGATCGGTCTTGACGTATTTATCGCCAACGGCATTTTTTAAGGCTGCTAACACTTCATCGGTAACCGGATTGTATGTTTTCATCGTAAAATCCCCTTTGCTTTTAGCAGAAATGGAACCAGGGTTTCACCCAGTGCAACTGCTTTGTGATTTTACGACTATTATAGTACAGGCATCCTTATTTGTCTTTAAAATTCTTAAAAAATATATACCCCTTTATCATTTTATCTATATCGTATCTCTATCTTAAAGAACCTTTAATTCATTGAGTTCTATATAAAAAAAAGAAGCTGTATTCTGACAGCTTCTTTTATAGCCTAATTTATAACTGCGACTAAAAAATGCCTTATAATACGGGAAAGGTCGCCGCTGCATGGCCCATAACGGTAACGGTGTAATCTTGGGGAAGGTTGGCCTGCGCTTTTTCCCAGGCTGCTTCTAACGATGCCGCCGGGATGAGACCGCTCTGGCGGATGATATCAAAGTTTTCCGGCCGAGTTACGACATAAACAGCCTGCATGGAGCGGAAAATACAGTGTGACTTAAAGGCCACGAAGGCCGGAATGGAAAAGTCGGCCCGCAAGTCCCGTTCAAAGGCCGTCATATCACTGCGGAAAAACCAATCCGTAAAGACGGTCGGTTCCTTAATATCCGGGCAATCGAGGGTGAGGATCATCGTGCCGCCCGGTTTCGTCGCAAAAACGGCATTCATGGGGGCCTTCATGCTCTGGTAGAGATTCATATCCTTGGGATAACCTCCGGCAGAGGCCAAGGTGATATCGGCTTTCTCAGCAATGGGCACGCTGGCAAAGGACAGGAGGTCATCACAGCCTTTCTTCCAGGCTTCATACCAGTGACCACCGACGACTTCAGCCAGATCCCCGTCAGCCGAAAAAGACGGTGTTGACCAAAAAGCAAGGATTCAGCAGGGCTGCTGCCTGCTTCATATCGTCGTGAAGGGGGTTGTCCTCTAAGAGACTCGTTTCGCAGCGTTCATTACAGCCGCCGCCAACGTCTTCCGTAAGGGCCAGGGCATGGTTGCGCATGATCGTTTCATAGCCGGCAATCCCCGGCAACACAGCTTTACGGCCGCCGCCAAACCCGGCCATGGGATGGAAGGATACGGCACCGGTCACGATGACCTTATCAGCCCGAACGGCTTCGGCATTGAGCCAAACATCGTTGCCGTGCGTCGTCGTACCGACTTTTACGAGGTTTTCCTTATTACGGCAATCGTGGTTAATGATGGTAAGGCGCTGTACCATTTCTTTGCCGCAGACGAGTTCATCTTCTTCCGACGTATGAGCCCGATGGGTCCCCTGAGCCGTGATGACCTTGATCTGTTCATCGGGAATGCCTGCCCGGTTCAATTCATCGACGATGACCGGCAGCATCTGGGCCGTATGGACGAGACGCGTGATGTCACTGACGATGATGGCCACCGTGTCAGACGATTTTACGACCTCTGCCAAAGGAAGGCTTCCAATCGGCTGGCGCAGCGCTTTGCGGACCTCGGCGGCCTCATCGGTTACGGCAGGGACATGGTTCCCATGTAAATCATATAATACGTGTGTTTCATCAAGAGAAATATGCTGATCCCCTTTTCCAAAGGGAAGTGAATATGTTTTCATAAAAAAATACCCTTCTATCAAAATAGATTCCAATGCCCCATATATAAGGCGACAAGGGAGCGTATGAATAAACAGACAAACAAAATATAAGTCAAAACATAGAGAAAGTTTTCGAAATCTTCCATGTGCTCAGAACGCTCATGAATTTCGTGAAAATGATCGAGTAAAAAATGTCCCATTTGAAAGTCCCTTCCTTATCTGTCTTGATGAGGGAATAATTCATGGACGCGTCGAGCCGATTCTTCATCTTGACGAATCCCTTTCAGCAGGGTGCGTTCTGAATTTTCCATATGTTTTTTAGCCACTTTCCGCGCCATGGCGCTGTTGTGATCGGCAATGTTTTCCACCATCTGCCGATGTTCTTCCCAGGTTGCCGCTAAACGGCCAGGATAATGCATGGAAATGGAGCGAAAGCGCAGCATCTGTTCGCGCAAATTATTCAAGATATCGACCAGTCGCTGATTACGGCTGGCATGATACAGGACGTCGTGGAAGCGGATGTCGGCATCGACGATCTTATCGAATTGGTCGTTGTCGATATATTCATTGATCTCGACGAGAATCCGTTCCAAATCTTCGAGTTCATCCGGCGTAATCCGTTCCGCCGCAAGGCCGGCCGCCAGTTCTTCTAACGCACTTCGGATTTCAAAAACCTGAGCGATATCCTTCAAAGAAATATCGGCCACGTAGGTTCCGCGCCGCGGTACCATGACGACGAAGCCTTCCAGTTCCAACTTGCGGATGGCTTCGCGAATCGGAGTCCGACTGACGCCGAGTTCTTCGGCCAGTTGAATTTCCATCAACCGTTCGCCGGGCTTTAGCACCCCGTCTTTAATGGCCTGGCGCAGGGCCTCGCTGACGACTTCCCGCAGCGGTCGGTAGGCATCTAATTTTATCGGTTCTAACGCATGTCTTTTCGTCTGTTTTTGCATCGGTTATCTTTCACCGTCCCCTCGTTTCACGATTGTGGTCATGTATGTATCGACATCGGCCCAAGTCATCACTTGGCGCCGCACTTCTTCTTCCCTCGTCGGCGGTACTAAGGCAAAGACCGTCGGTCCGCTGCCGGCCATGAGTGGCTGCAGGCCAAGCGATGCCAATCGATCCCGGCACTGAGCTACTTGGGGCACGTCGGGCATGACGAGTTCCTCAAAGGTATTTCCCATGGCATCTGTCAAGGCTTCGAAATCGTCCTTTTCGATGGCCGCTTCAACGGCATCGACATCGATGGTGCCATGCTCTTTATGGCCGTCAAAGAGCGCATAGGCTCGTTTCGTCTCTACGGCGACCCGGGGATGGACCAGGGCAACCGGCCAGGGCGGCAGAGGCGACAGCACTCGAAGTCGTTCGCCAATCCCAGTGCCGCGCATAGTACCCCCGCAAAGGCAAAAAGGCACGTCGGCACCTAGTTTAGCACCAATGCGGCACAATTCTTCCTGCGATAACGAGAGATTCCACAAGCGATTCAACCCGCGCAGAACGGCGGCACAGTCAGTACTGCCGCCAGCCAGGCCGGCGGCAATGGGAATACGCTTTTCAATATGGATGGCCACCTGGTGATTGTCCTTTTTATATGGACAGAGGGCTTTCCAAGCCCGGTAGGCTAAATTGGTCTCGTCACAGGGCAGTGACTCGACGGAACAGGTTAACTGAAATTCCTCCGCTTCGGTCAGCGTTACCGTATCGTAGAGTCCGATCGATTGGAAGATCGTATCGATATTGTGATAACCATCCTCTCGACAGCCTGTAATCGCCAACGCCAAGTTAATTTTTCCATAGCCAATTTCTGTTATTTCAGTCATACTGTCACTCCGTGTATAAAATGTGCACTGCCTTATTGATTAAAAATTTCCCTATGTTATAATGAGACAAAAGCAGGAATTTACTGCCTTCATAGCATCCTGTACGAATGCACAGAATCTTCATTATGCTATCATGATTATACCGTTTTTTCCTTTGCTTTACAATTGTTCATTCAAACTGGGGGAAAAATTATGAAAAACTTATTACCGGCACAAAACTTATTACCAGCCCAGACCCTTTGGGAATTAGCGGTTCCTTACATTGCCTCCTTCGTCGGCAGCCTGGTCGTCGTCATCGGGATGAACGCCTTCTTCATCCCCTTCCATTTATTGAGCAGCGGCATCAGCGGCGCAGCCATCATGATTTATTTTGCAACAGGCCTTCCCGTCGGGACCGGCATCTTCATCCTCAACATCCCGATCATGATCGCCTGCTACAAATTCATGGGACGCCGTTACACCCTCCTCAGCATCGTCGGTACGATCATGCTCTCGGTCCTGGCCGACGCCACGTCCTTCTTATCGACGTGGCAGATCATGGATGATCCCATGCTCTCCTCCATTACCGGCGGCATCCTGTCGGGCATCGGCTTCGGCATCATCTACAAATACAACGGCAACAGCGGCGGCCTTGATGTCATCGGCGCCATCGTCAAAAAATACTACTCCCTGGAAATGGGTACGGTTACGATGATCCTCAACCTGGTCATCCTGTCAGCAGCGGCTTACATGTTCTCCCTAGAAAGAGCCGTGTTGACCTTCGTCGCCATCTATATCGCCGCCTTTATTACCAATAAGGTCGTCCTCGGCCTCAAGCAGCGAAAGAGCGTCCTCATCATTTCCAACCGCTCGACGCCCATCGCCCAGGTTCTTATGCGCTATATCGGCCACGGCGCCACTTATATCCACGGCCAAGGGGCTTACACCATGCAGGATAAACGAGTCATTTATGCCGTCATCAAACTGACGGAAGTGGCCAAAGTCAAGGAAATCGTCAACAAGCTCGATCCTCAAGCCTTCATGATCATCAGCGACGCTTCTGAAGTCGTCGGCCGCGGCTTTACCTCATCGCCAGTTAAATTCCACCAGTATCCTGGCGATGCCCTTTCCATGCCGCATACCCAAAAGAATATGCCTCCGGAATATTGATACGGATAGGTTCAAACGCAGTCCTCGTCGGGACTGCGTTTTTTTCGCGTTCATTTCCCGCAGGACTTCACGACCAGGGCTTACCATACCCAAGGGCTTGGCGAGCTCTACAGGAGCGTACCAAGGATTCCAGAAAGCTCTTTTTACCAGTAAGAATGCCCTTAGCGAAGCGGCAGCCGAAACGACTCCATGAACATCCCCTATAAGGCGCAGCGGCAGGCCATTATTGATTCGCTGCCCCTTTCCCGTCATTACCTGCAAAACGGGTTCTCATCCGCTTACCCCTGCCTTCGACCTTCCAAAGGCACCCTATTTTTGACAGAAACAAAGCCCCACAAGTTACGCCAGGCATAACTTATGGGGCTTTGTGCTTCGTAAAATCCGTATCTTAGATTCGAATTTCGTTAGTATCGCGATAGATGAGCCATTCAGCAATGTTGTTTGCATGGTCAGCCATTCGTTCGATGTACTTAATAACCAAGACCAAGTCGATGTAGTCTTTGGAATTTTCCGGGTGTTTAGTCATTTCGGCAGACAGATCGATCATCAGGTTGTTGAAAGCCTGGTCGACGATATCGTCTTTATCCCGCATGAATTCTGCCTGAGATGACGTGCCGCGTTCTTTGTAGAAGTCGATGACGTCACTGACCATGGAAGACATGACACCGTACATTTCCTTTACGCCTACCGGCAAGGGAACGTCGTGGTTGGTCTGTTTCAAGTGGATAACGTAGTGGCTGATATCAGCGCAGTGATCGGCAATGCGTTCTAAGTCGGAGAGGATTTTCAGCGTTGCCATCAAGCTCCGATAATCAGCCGCCACGGGACCTTGCATCAAACTAATCGTCAAGTCTTTCTTCATGCACGATTTGACCAGTTCATCGATGGCATCGTCGCCGTCAAAGATGCGCTGAGCCAATTCGACGTCTTTCCGTTCCAAGGCCTTCCACGTGCTTTCTACGGCCTGTTCTACTTTCATGCCCAAGCCGATCATATCCTGCTTCAGCTCAGCCAGTTCTTTTTCATAAATTTCCAGCATAAGTCCCTTGCCTCCTCTTAGCCGAAACGGCCGGTAATATATTCTTCTGTCTTGGGATTCGACGGATTGGTGAACATATCCAGTGTATTATCGTACTCAATAAGTTCCCCTAAGAGGAAGAATGCCGTTCTGTCAGAAATACGACGGGCTTGCTGCATGCTGTGGGTAACGATGACAATGGTATATTTTTCTTTTAATTCCAAGGCTAAATCTTCGATTTTCTGCGTCGAGATCGGGTCCAAGGCCGAAGTCGGTTCGTCCATGAGGATGACCGACGGATCGGCTGCCAGGGTACGGGCAATGCACAGACGCTGCTGCTGACCGCCGGACAGGCCGAGGGCGCTCTTATTGAGGCGGTCCTTCATTTCGTCCCAGCAGGCAGCCTGACGCAGGCTTCTTTCAACGATTTCATCGAGTTTCTTCTTATCGTTGATGCCCTGGACGCGGGGACCGTAGGCAATGTTTTCATAAACGCTCTTCGGGAACGGAGTCGGCTGCTGGAAAACCATGCCGACGCGGTAGCGCAGTGCCAAGGGGTCGACTTCCTTGAAGATATCCTGACCTTCAAAGCGGATGTCGCCGGTGACACGGCAGCCTTCGACCCAGTCGTTCATGCGGTTCAAGGTCTTGAGGAAGGTCGACTTCCCGCAGCCCGAAGGGCCGATGAGGGCCGTAATTTCATTTTTACGAATTTTCATGTTGATGTCTTTGAGCGCCTGGTATTCATCGTAAAAGAGATCCATGTTGCTGACATCAAAGGTATATTCCGCCGTACCGGTCGTGCTCTGTGCACCTTCCTGTACCGCATCAACAGCCCGTTTCTTTTCGATCGTGGCTGCCGAAAAACCCGTAAGGGTCGTAGTAATTTCAGACATTAGTTGTTTCCTCCCATTTTCTTATCGATTCGATAGCTTAAATAGCGTGCAACCAGGCTGAAGACCAATACCATGATCATCAGGATTGCCGACGATGCAGCAGCCTGCTGGGCTGCATCGGCATGAAGGGCTTCCGTACGAAGAGCCCAGATGTGCAGGGCTAAAGTTTCGCCGGGACGGAAAGGGTTAAGGGGACTCGATTTGGTCGTAATGTCCCAGTTGGTCCAGTCGATATCCGTCGACATACCTGCCGTAAACATCAAAGCAGCAGCTTCACCAAAACCACGGCCGGCAGCCATGATGAGGCCAGTCATGATGCGCGGGAAGCAAGCCGGCAAGAGGACATGCCAGATAGTCTGCCAGTGAGAAGCGCCGAGGCCCAAGCTGCCGTTGCGGTAGCTCGACGGTAAGTTGCGCAGGGCATCTTCCGTAACCGACGTAACCAGGGGCAATGTCAGGATGGATACGGCCAAAGCACCGGCCATGAGGTTCCACTGGGAACCGGTCATGACGATGAAGACCAAGTAGCCAAACAAACCGACGACGATAGATGGCAGGGATGCCAAGGTTTCAACGGCCATGCGGACCCAATGGGTGATGCGGCCTTTTTTCGCATATTCAGCGAGGAAGATACCGGCCGGGATCCCGATGATCGCACTGGCGACCAAGGCTAATACGACTAAATAAATCGTATTAAAGAACATGTTTCCTAAGCCGGCACCGGTAAAGGATAAGAGTTGCGGTGTCATGCCGCTTACACCGCTGACGACGACGTAAAGAACGAAGGCAATCAGCAATACGACAGCAAAGGCCGCGCCGCACGTAAAAACGGCGGTCATCATTTTATCTTTACTTTTTTTGGTTTCAATACTGGTCATATTAACTCCGTCCTCCTTTTAATTCGGAAGCGGCATTGATCTGGTGGATAATGAAAATGAACAGGAACGACAGCAGGAACAAGACCAACGCCATCGTCCACAGAGCGGCATTGTATTCGCCGCCTTCCATGGCGCCCCCCATATCCGCTGAAATTGCCGTCGTAAGGGTACTAGCCGGCAGGAACAAGGATGTCGGGAAGACTTTCATCTGACCGATAACCATAGCAACGGCCAGGGCTTCGCCCAAGGCACGGGCCAGGCCCAGGATGATACCGGTGAAAATACCGCTCTTAGCAGCAGGCAGGACGACGTGAGCAATCGTTTCCCAACGCGTTGCACCGAGGCCGTAAGAAGCTTCGCGCCACGATTTGGGAACAGCTGCCATGGCATCGGCTGCCATCGTCGTAATCGTCGGGAAAATCATGACGGCCAAGACGATACCGGCAGCTAAGACGGAAAAGCCAAAGGGCATCGGGAAGATATGGCGCAGTGCCGGAATGAGGACGGTCATGCCGACAAAGCCATAAACAACAGAAGGAATGCCCGTAAATAATTCGATAGCCGGCTGAATCAGGCGGCGCCGCTTAGGCGTCGCGATTTCAGTCATATAAATTGACGAGGCCAGGCTGAAGGGCAAGGAAATAACTAGTGCCAGCAGACACGTAACCAGTGAACCTGCCAAGAACATAGCAGCCCCAACTTGACCGCCGCCTTCGGCCGTATCGCTCGGTTTCCATTGACCGGAAAAGAGAAATTCCGTTACGCTGTGGCCGAAAGTGAAAAACGTATCTGTACCTTTAACAAAGAGAAAAAGCGCCAATGAGAAGCGGCACCAGTGCCATACCGATGCCGCAAATGGTGATGAACGTTTTGGCTGCTTTCTCGTTACGATGGGCTCTTTGGACCACCGTTTCGATTGCATTCATACCCGTTCCTCCAATAGATTAATGAACTTCTTTCGTCTGCATCTTCGAGCTTACGCCGTAGCCAAGTTCTTCGATACGTTTGCCGTATTCGGCACCTGTGATGTATTCGATGAAGGCTTTAACAGCCGGTTTCGGATCTTTGCTCGTGTAGATGTGTTCGTAGCCCCATACGCTGTATTTACCGTTGTAGGTGTTTTCCAAGGTAGGTTCTACGCCATCGATGGAAACGACGCCGACGGAATCATTGTTCAGCAAGTACGGCAATGCGACATAGCCGATAGCACCCGGGTTCTGGGAAACGCTCTGAATAAGAATGCCGGAGTTATCCGTTTCAAGGGATTTGTTGTCGGCTTCTTCAGCACCGTTGATAGCATATTTCTGGAACAGTGCGCGAGTACCAGAGGTCTTCGGACGCGTTACCAAGACGATTGGCATATCCTGACCGCCTACATCTTTCCAGTTCGTAACTTTAGCCGTGAAGATATCCTGCAGCTGCTGACGCGTCAAGTTTTTAACGCCTACGTCTTTGTTGATGATCGTAGCAACGGTCATAACAGCGACTTTGTGGTCTTCCAATTTGTCGGCTTTTTCTTTATCGAGTTTCGTTTCGGCCGGTACGTCAGAGTTGCCCATATCAACAGAACCATCAGAAACCTGTTTCAGACCCGTACCGGAACCGCCGGCATTGAGGGTAATGGTGACGTCCTTGTTCGTTGCCTTGAATTTTTCAGCTGCGTCTTTCACTAAGGGCAGCAAGGCCGAAGAACCAGAGCCAGTAATACTTCCGGAAACGTTCGCTTGTTTGGACGAATCACTACTCTGCTGCTGACTTCCACAACCAGCAACGCCAATAGCCATAGTGGCTGCCAAAGCGATGAGAACTAATTTTTTCAACTTCATAACGAAATCCTCTCCTTTAAATAAAAAGAATCTGAAAGATGTTCCTGATTCTGAATACAGTCTTATCCTATCAACAGGATGTAAGGTTTGGATGTATGTATTGTAAAATATTGTAAAAAAAATCACCACAACCCGCCAGGCCTGATCAGGCCTGGAAGGTAATGGTGATTTCTGTTCCTTCATTCTCTTTACTGGTAAGGGCAATCGTGCCGTGATGCTGTTCCACAATGTGTTTAACGATCGCAAGCCCCAAACCGGTTCCCTTGATTTTTTGGGAGCGGCTGGAGTCGGCGCGATAGAATCGTTCGAAAACGCGCTTCTGTTTATCTTCGGGAATACCGATCCCCGTGTCGCGGACGACGAGAACGACACGATGACCTTCATGACGAACGGTAACATAGACGTGACCGCCCGGGCGGTTGTACTTCACGGCATTGTCGAGGAGGTTCATAATGAGTTCCCGACACAAGCCGCGGTCGCCGAGGATCGTCGTATCATCCAGCGTACAGTGGATGGTTACCTTCTTTTCCATCAAGACCGGTTCCATAAACTCGACGATTTCCTGAATGAGTTCGCGAAGGTCTACGTCTTCCATCTTAATCTGGCGCTTGCCGTCTTCGATGCGGGCCAGGTGCATGATTTCTTCAATCATCTGCAAAAGGCGCAGGGCTTCTTTGCGAATGAGTGT
>ENA-OQJN01000347-OQJN01000347.1-human-gut-metagenome-genome-assembly--contig:-NODE-347-length-20581-cov-3.492471_pt1 | contig 20581 bp, 15 predicted proteins | sample MGYA00242610_ERZ504777 | MGnify/ENA primary metagenome ERZ504777 (study PRJEB26092, sample SAMD00036350) | human gut metagenome | host: Homo sapiens | study: EMG produced TPA metagenomics assembly of... | reverse complement strand
GATACGTGACGTGTGAAATGCACAGTGGCTTGAACAAAGTGAAAGCCAGCGCCTTGAGACGCTGGCTTTCAGCAACAAAGGCTTATAGCCGCCCGTCGAGCCACCCGTTTTACGGGTGGAGGCGACTCGCTGAAGAGCGCTTTTATTCGATTAAACGATCAGGCACTTTCATTTTCATAAATGCATAGGTACCGTTGGCAATCATCAGCAGATCCCGATCCTGCAAATTGAGCATCGAACGGATTTCATCGTCCCGATGAGCCAAGATCTTAGCGCTCCAATTGGGGTCGATGAGGGACGAGCAGCCGGCAGCGACGATTTCCGAGTCGGCCAGAGCAGCTTCTACGTCAGCCCGCGTGCGGACGTCGCCGACCGAAATGAGGGGCATGCGGCCGCCAATGGCGTCGTGAACATAAGCCAGCATCGACTTATCCTGATATTCCGGAATATTGGTCTTGCGATCATAACGGGTCAGGGAAATGTGGAGATAATCCAATTTCTTATCGGCCAGTTTGTCGACAAGCCACAGCGTTTCCTTCAAATTAAAGCCCGGATCCGTTTCTTCCCGAGGAGAAAAGCGGTAGCCGATGATGAAGTTGGGAACGTTCATAGCATCGACGGCTTCAATGACACCGTCAACGACGCGTTCAATGAAGGTATAGCGCTTTTCGAGGCTCCCGCCCCATTTATCGGTACGGCGGTTGGAGTGCGGCGAGAAGAACTGGTGCAGCAGGTAATGGTTGGCACCGTGGAGTTCTACACCGTCGAACCCGGCTTTGACAGCTCGAACGGCCGCCTTTTTGAAGTTTTCGATGATTTCTTCAATTTCGTCATCGCGCAGTTCGCGAGGCGTTTCAGCCCCGTCTTTAGCCGCGGCGACGGCACTGGGAGCTACGGGCTGTTCGCCTTCGATAGTCTTGCTGTCGGTCATGCGGCCGGCATGGAAGATCTGCAAAATGGCCCGGGTTCCGTCCCGTTTGATGGCCGACGCCAATTTGCTGAGATTAGGCAAGAAGGCATCGTCATCGACGCTCAATTCCCCGGTCCAGCACTTGCCGTTCGGCTGAATATAGGCTACGCCGGTGATAAACATGCCGACAGCACCGGTGCGCATGCCGTAATAGGCAATTTCATCCCCCGTAACCGTGCCGTCATAATAACTCATGCGAGTCGTCATGGGCGGAATGGCCAAGCGATTTTTTACCGTAAGGCCGCGTTTAAATGTAAGAGTATCCGTTAAGTGGGTCACTGTCTTCACCTCTTTTGAAAGATTGTTTTCATATAAATTTAATCGCAGCGCCAGATCATGCCGGCCTTGAGGACTCAATCCCTGTCGGGACGTCGCTGAAGTCTCTTTTAAATTTGACAATTCCTGTCATATTTTAGTCCGGCCGAAATGTCAGCGTCTGCGTAATACCATCTAGCGTGGTTTGTTTTATCATACCCCAGGCTTTCCAAACCGTCAAGAGAGAGCCGACTCCGAAAAGAACACCTTCTTTTTATAAAAATACCCGATATCGGGTGGCGTCCACGATATCGGGTATCCTATTTTATTTATTCAATTGTTTCCCTTATTTTGCTTAATGGAAGCGCCAAGTCATGCCGGCGTTGAGTTCCCAGTCTCTGCCGTAAGAGCCATTGAAGGTCCGTTCAAATTCAAACCACAAGCTCCGATCGTGACTGAGTTCAGCCGTGAGGCCAGCACCAACATCGTACCAGGTGTCGTGATTCGTCTTATCATAATGGATTCGTTCCAATCCATCCAAAGAGGTCAGATCAAAGGTGCGGTTGCCGGCAAATTCGTGGAGGATGTCGGCTTTGATATACCAAGACTTCTGTGCATCGATGTCTTTCCCGAAGCGGAATCCAAGACGGCCAATGAGGCTGTGGACGCTGTCAAAGTCCATTCCAACGCCGTCGTTGGTCCGATAGTCTCGACCATTGATGTGCGTATACTGGAGCTGTCCCTGAGGCTCGACGTACCACGAATCACGTAAGTCTTTCTTGCGTCCCCATTCGACGCTGGCCTGTTGGTACCAGGTCCCGAAGGAGCTCTTCGATTCGTCGCCATTTATGAGCCTCGTCGTCCCTTCGCCGTTCAACCGGCCAATGCGGCCGACGACGTCGAGATAGTGTCCCTTCTGACCGAGCCAGGTCTGATAGAAGCTGCCCGTGTAGCCCTTGTATTTCCCATTTCCCGTATCAAAGGACGTCTGGCTACGGAGGTAGCTGAAAGAAAGCCCCTGACGAAGGCTACTGTCATCGGCGCCTTGTTTGACCGTATCCCAGCCGAGTTCAAAGCGATTGCTGTGGCCGTTGTAGCTATCGCGTCCAAGGTGGCGATAGGTCCAGCGGGCCCACATGCCAGCATCTTCACCGTCGGCATAGCGAGCTTCGCCGAGGCGTTTATTCAGGGTATCCATGTTGGTTGCCATGTCAAAAAGAGTGCGGTTCTGCACATTGGCTGCCGGAACGACATTGCTTTCGACCTTATCAACAGAGCCGAAATACCAATCCGTCGTATCGCCCGTCGTTTCATGGGTAAGACCAATAATGTAATCATAGAGATGGCCTTTGTTGACGTTGCGCTGCTGAATGGAGCTGGTAAGCGTGGCATCGCTGTTATTGAGTTCAGCTACATACAGTCTGTCGTTAACCCCCATCTTATCGAGGTTCATGACGGTCGGATCGCTCACTAAATTCTGCGTTCCCGTCGCACTATCGGTAACGGTCAAATAATCGCTGTTGGCCGTGACACCTTTCGTGCCCTGATTGGACAACCAGTCCAAATCCATGGCCAGCGTCCCCGTACCGGAGAGTGTCTTGGCCGTAACCTGTTGTCCCGTCCGACTGCTGTCCGCCATATTGACGGTGTCGTTATTAGTAAGATTCGTCAAGGAGCTGTCGTCAGTCACGTTCCAAACAGTACCGTTTCCAAGGGTTAGGTCCAGTGTCCCAGTGCTGTCCGCTGCAGCCGCCCTATCCAAAGAAGAGTCCAGAGAAACCGTGCCGTCTGATACCGAGGTCGTCCCCGTCAAATAGGAACCTGCCGTATTCAAATCGAGAGAAACGATACCTCCGGCTGCGACGACATTACCTGTAATATATTTATTCGTATCGGCTGCCGCCGCATCGATGACACCGCCGTCAGCAGCCCGCAAAGCCGTATCAGTGCTATGAAGTGTCAAGGGGCCATTGAAAAGAATCGTCCCTCCATTAGTGGCGACAGCTCCGTCAGCCGTATCCATAACGGCTTCCCCATCAAGCGTAATATTGCCGCCATCGGCAGTAAGGCCGGTTGATGTGCTGCGTAACGTCAAGGGGCCGTTAAAGAGGATCGTTCCATCCTTTGTAGCCACAGCGCCATTCCCTACTTCCATGACGACAGGTCCTTCGAGGGTAATGCTGCCGCCATCATTCGCATAGGCTCCGACGGCGCCGTCATTAGAGATAGACATAGTACCGTCAATGACTTTTGCCGTAATCGTGCCGTTATCGGCATAGAGATTAGATTCCAGAGGATTCGTTGCGTCTTTACCTGCCGTCGTGAGAATCATATCGTGACCGGCCGTCAAGTTGGCGACACCCTTCGTATCGACATGGACGTTAGGCGCTGCGACGCCAACCTTTAAGACCAGATCATGACCGGCTGAGACGTCGGCCGTACTCCTGGCATTCACGGCAATCATACTGAGCTCATCAAAAGCCCCTGGCGTATCAAAGATGATGTCATTATCGGCCCGAACCGTCAATTGAGAATCATCACGGGTTCGCAGGGTTCGCTGGGCATTACTGAAAAAGTTTCGGCTTTGGAGCGAAAGCGATGAATTATACATGCTGTAAGCACTGGGAGTTAAAGCCAACGTTTTCACCTTAAATACGATATCATTGCCGGCCACGACGTCTGCCGAAGATCCATTCTGGACGTTAAACAGATTGGTCGAGTAAAGGCTGTCTATCATCAAATCGTGACCGGCTTTAACGTGAGCTTCCGCCTCATCACCAAAGTAATAAACTGGAAGACTCTCTTGACGATTATGGTTGTTGATAATATCATGACCGGCTTCGATATTTATCACGCCCTGATGAACATTGACTTCATTGCTCTTCCCATCATTATTAAAGATGATATCATTACCGGCAACGAGGGACGCTTTGCCTTCCTTCTCAACATAAACCATAACGACGTCATCTTTATTGTTCATGACGATATTGTTTCCCGCCGATAAGGAAAGCTCGTTATCACCACCCCAATAAATGATAGGATACTTATTTTCAATCGTATCTTCTCTATTGAATTGAATATCTCCTGCAGCCTCTAAGGAAATCACATGCCCTGTTCCCGTAGCATGGATATCATTCGATCTATGAGAAGTGCTGACAATATCTTTAGCATTTTTAATGATGATTTTATTATTCTTCCCATTCGTTAAATTTAAAAATGAGCCGTAATCGCCGCTAGTCAGACTATGTCCCTTCATGTCGAGCGTAAAGGACTTACCCTCTCCATCGGTAGTGCCAACGATACTCATCGTCGTGTCGTTGGCATCTCCATCGGCTTCCACCGTATTGGTGATGGTCACGTCATCCACGGCCTCGATATCTCTCGATTCTCTAAAAAAATGGCATAATTTCGGCCTTCTATTTTATATTCACCGCCGATTTTATCACCGGACAAAGGATACTCTTCGGCCGCACAGACACCGGCGACAGGCATCGCCATCATCATGCTCAGAATACAAGCGCGTAATATTTTCCGTCTCTCTTGCCTCATAGTTTTGTCTCCACTTTAATCACTAAAATATCGGAACGTTTTCATCTAATTACATTGTAAATCATATCTAATTATAAATCTACACATTTTTGTTATTATTTATACTTTTAATTGAATTGTAATTGTTTTCTAATCATGAGACATTTCGGTGAAATAACGCGCTCCCCCTAAAACAGACATTTCAAAGAAATCCCCGATATCCACTGCGTCTCTGGATACCGGGGATACATCTCTATTCGTTCAATTTTCATCTGTCTTGCGATTAATGGAAGCGCCAGGTCATGCCGCCGTTGAGTTCCCAATCTTTGCCGTAAGACCCGTTGAAGGTCCGTTCAAATTCGAGCCAAAGGCTTCTATCGTGACTGAGATCGGCTGCAAGTCCGGCCCCAATATCGTACCAGGTATCGTGATTCGTTTTGTCATAGCGCAGGCGTTCCGAGCCATCCAAAGAAGTCAGGTCAAAGGTCCGGTTGCCGGCAAATTCATGGAAGATATCAGCTTTGAAGTACCAGGATTTGTTGGCATCGAGGTCTTTGCCCAGGCGGAAGCCCAAGCGGCCGATGAGGCTGTGGACGCTGTCGAAGTTTTGTTTGATGCCGTCATTGGTCCGGTAGTCGGTCCCATTGAGATGCGTATACTGGAGCTGGCTCTGAGATTCGATATACCACGAGTCACGCAAGGCTTTCTTGCGGCCCCATTCGACGCTGGCCTGTTGGTACCAAGACCCGAAAGAACTCTTCGATTCGTCGCCGTTTATGAGCCTCGTCGTTCCTTCACCGTTCAACCGGCCAATGCGGGCGACGACGTCGAGATAGTGACCGGTCTGGCCGAGCCAGGTCCGGTAAAAGCTACCCGTGTAGCCTTTGTATTTCCCATTTCCCGTATCAAAAGAGGTCCGGTTATTGAGGTAGTTGAAGGACAGGCCCTGACGAAGGGTGCTGTCGTCATCGCCCGGTTTGACCGTATCCCAGCCGAGTTCAAAGCGGTTGCCATGACCGTCATAACTGTCGCGGCCGAGGTGACGATAGGTTAAACGAGCCCATATGCCTGCATCTTCGCCTTCAGCATAGCGAGCTTCGCCGAGGCGTTTATTGAGAGTATCCATGGTGGTCGCCATGTCGAAAAGGGCACGATTCTGTACCTTAGCTGCCGGAACGACATTGCTTTCGACTTTGTCAGTGGCGCTGAAGAACCAATCCGTCGTATCGCCCGTCGTTTCATGACTAAGGCCAATGACGTAATCATAGAGATGGCCGGAGATGACATTCTGCTGTGTAATCGAGCTGGTAAGGACGGCGTCGCTGTTATTGAGTGTGGCTACATATAAACGATCGTCAGCCCCCATCTTATCGAGGTTCATGGCAGATGAATTGCTTACTAAGGCCTGCGTTCCCGTCGCACTATCCGTAACAGTCAGATAATCGCTGTTGGCCGTAGCACTCTTGGCCCCCTGATTGGACAGCCAGTCCAAATCCATGGCCAGCGTGCCCTCTCCAGCGAGGTTCTTAACCGTCAACTGCTGACCCGTCCGACTGCTGTCACTCATATTGACGGTGCCGTTATTGGTTAAGTTGGTCAGGGAGCTGTCACCGGTCACGTTCCAAACGGTTCCCGTCCCAAGGGTCAAGTTCAGCCCCGTGCTGTCATCGCTGCCGTCCCCTGCTGATTGATAACCATAGGCAGCACGAGAAAGGGCCGTATCAAACACGTTCGTCGTCCCGGTCAGGTACGAACCGGCCTTATTCAAGTCGAGAGAAATAGTACCATCTTCGGCCACGATATTGCCCTCAATATATTTAGCCGTATCAGCTGTCGAAGCATCGATGACACCGCCGTCGACAGCCTGTAAAGCCATGCCGGTGCTGCGAATCGTCAAAGGTCCACTAAAAAGGATGGTCCCTTCATTGTCAGCTACCGCTCCGTCTGCCCCATTCAGAGCAGCGGCTCCATCGACGGTAATAGTACTGCCATCAGCGGTAAGGCCAACTGCACTGCTCTTAAGTGTCAATGGCCCTTCAAAGAGAATCGTCCCCTCATTGAAAGCGACAACTCCGTCGGCTGTATCCAAAACGGCGTCCCCACCGACAGTAATGTTGCTCCCGTCTGCCGTAAGACCTGTCGCCGTACTGTGTAACGTCAAGGGTCCGTTAAAGACAACCGTTCCGCCATATTCAGCAATAACTCCGTCTGCCGTATCTAAGACAGCGTCGCCACCGACCGTAATACTACCCTCGTCAGCCGTAAGTCCCGTCGCCGTGCTATTGAGGGTCAAGGGTCCGTTAAAGAGAACCGTTCCGCCATTTTCAGCAATGACTCCGTCTAACCCATTCAGGACAGCTTCACCTTCGACAGTAATACTACTCTTATCTCTGTAAGCTACAAGGCTGGTATCCGTAGTGCGTACGGTCAAAGGCCCTTTAACGAGAATGGTTCCGCCGTTTTGAGCAATAGCTCCGTCGACGGCCTCCACATCAGCAGCCCCGTCAAGCGTAATCGTACCCGCATCGGCATCAAGTCCTACGTCACTACTCGTAAGCGTCAGAGATGGGCCGGTAAAGGAAATCGCTCCTCCATCGATAACTACGGCTCCATCACCCGTATCCATGACCACCTTTCCTCCAAGGGTAATTTTACCGCCGTTATCAGCATATATCCCAGCAGCTCCGTTATTGGAGATAGTCAGCGTCCCTTCGGTAGCCTCAGCCGTAATCACAGCCTTATCGCCGTCGGCATACAGATTGGCGATTTTCAAGTCGCGCCCATCCGCGCCAGTCGTCGAAAGGGTCATATTGTTGCCGGCTTTCAAATTGACCTGGCCCTTTGCATGAACGACAGGTGCGGCTACACCGATATCCAAGGTCATGTTGCGATTGGACGTGATATTTGCCGTACTGCTCTCATCAGCATCGATCAGGCTGACTACTTGACCATCCTTAGTACTGACGGAGATATCGTTACCAGCCACTACATTGACAGACGACGCTCCCTTAAGATCAAACATTTTTACCGACTGGGCATCCTTTAGGATAATATCGTGTCCGGCCTCGATAGACGCCTTGCTTTCAGCTTCCAAGATATGAACAGGGTTAGCCTCTTCCTTCTGATTATCATAGATAATATCGTTCCCGGCCTTAAAATTGATTCCGGCCTTATTCGTCCCGAATACAACACGATTCACACCTTTATTATTGAAGCGGATATCATGATTGGCGGATATGTTCAATTGACTCTGATTCTCCAAGTGAATCATCTGATTCTTACCATACTTTGAAGCCTGACCATACTCCTGATTCAATATCACATCGTGATTGGCATGTATATTCGCCGTTCCCTCTGCTTTAAGCTCTAATATAAAACTCATACTGCCATTGGTCACAACGACATCCTTCCCTGCCGATAAAGAAAGAACGCTATCCTTATCTCGAATAAAAAGCGGGGAATAATCATTATTATTTTCAACCTTATTAATTCAATATTGTTTTTCGCATCGAGAGAAATTTTCTGTCCTGTTCCCCCAAGAAAAGATAGAAGAAACCTTATGGAAATTGCTAACTATATTGTCGGCATTGGTAATCGTAACTTTATTATTATTTCCGCCTGAAAAATTAACAAAAAAAGCCATATTCTCCGGCAGTAAGCGTATGCCCATCCATATCAAGGGTAAAGGACTTATGTTCTTGACCACTCGCACCAATAATCGGCCAACTGTTGCTAGTATCGTTGTTATTGATTTTTACATCCCCTGTAGCCTTGACTATTTCTTCATTCTTATCCACCGTAACCCCATAGCGCCAAGGAGGAAGGGTATATTCACCGGATATCTCCTCTCCCTCCGTCCAAAGGGGGAGCTGGCATAGGAAGCGGCCACGGGCATGGCCAGCAGCATGGTCAAAATACAAGCTCGTAATACATTCCGTTTCTCCGTTTTCATGGTATCCTCTCCAAAACATAAAAAATCCGAAAATCATTCATTTTATTCAAGTATAAATTACTTTTGGTCATTTATCTATATACTTTTGTAATATAATGGTCATTTATTTGTATAATATGTGTAAGTTTTATGTCTGTATAATGATTTTATTCGATATTTTTTCTGTGATATATCTATTTTTTACCGAAAAATCCCCGATACCAAGGTATTCCACTTGATATCGGGGATTATAGTTTATTTATTCAATTGTTTTCTTCATTTCGCTTAATGGAAGCGCCAGGTCATGCCGGACCTGCCTCGTACCCAATGTGGGTATTTATCTTGTCATAACTATCCTTTTCCAACTATCACAAACACGGTTCTAACGGACTGCTCACAGCCCTTTGCAGAAAAATAGGCTGTCACATCGAGAAAGGTTCCCTTCTGCACAGCCTATTTTACTTATAATTCAAAAGCTTCTTTGCGCCGTAGCGGGAGATATTGTTTTTCATCCCTCAATCTGCGAGACGTTTCATAATCCAAATCGGCCAATAGAAGTTCTTCATCCGCTCCCGCCAGGGCCACTACGGAACCATCGGGGCCTGCGACGATGCTCTGACCGCAGAATTCCATGACCCCTTCCTGTCCGGTACGGTTGACCATAACCGCATAAAAACTGTTCTGGAAAGCAGGAATACGGATTTCCCATTGGAATACATCCAGGGGTTCTGCCGTTTCATTAGCGACGGCCGTAATGACTAGATCTGCTCCTTTCAGAGCCAGCGTCCGAAAACTTTCCGGATAATGGCGGTCGAAGCAGACGATGAGTCCGATGTTTCCGGCCGACGTCGGTACGACGACAAAGCCGTCATCGCCGGGGGTAAAGTAATCCTGTTCATAGAAATGCGGTGCCCGGACGATATGGTTCTTGCGAACAATGGCTTTAATTTCCCCCGTTTCATCGACAATCATCATGGTCGGATAAATCTTTCCTTCCCAGGTCAAGACCAGGGAAAAGACACCGATGATGCCTTCTTCCCGGCAGGCCTGACGAAATCCTTCGATATGCCGGTCCGTTAAAGGAATGGCAATATTATCCTTGGAAAGCCCGGCATACTGCGGTATATATTCCATCAGCTGCCCTTCAGGGAAGCAAACCAACTGCGCTCCGGCCACTTTCGCCCGATGCAGGTAGTCCAGGGCTTTCTGATAATTTTCTTCTTGATCTTTGCCCAAACGGAGTTGAGCACAAGCTATGCGTACCATCGTAATACTCCTTCTATTCTTTACTGTAAAATGCGCTGCAAACGGCGGACCGTTTCCTGCAAGACTTCCATGGACGTTGCAAAAGGCATGCGGATACAATTTTCAGCGCCCCTGCCGAAGGCATCGCCCGGTGCTGCCGCTACATGACCTTCTTTCAGGAGGTATTCGCTCAGAGCCAGGGAATCCATACCGCGATAATCGATCTGCGGCAAAACATAGAACGCACCTTGCGGAGCCCGGCATGTAATGCAGGGAATTTCATTCAAGGCTTTGCACGAAATACTGACGCCGTTCAGCATATTCCTGACACATCCGACTGACGTCGGCTTCGCAGTCCAGGGCCGTAAGAGCCGCACTCTGTACAAAAGACGTCGCACAATTGAGAATATGCTGTTGGACTTTGGCCATTTGACGCATCAAATCCGGAGCGGCCGCGACGTATCCCAGCCGCCAACCGGCCATGGCATGGGCCTTTGAAAAACCGTTGAGCGTAACAACGCGGTCCTTCAAGTCCGGCAAACTGGCCGGGCTTATATGTTTGAAGTCATCAAAAATAATTCGTTCATAAATCTCATCGGAGAAAATGAGCAAGTCCCGTTCACAAGCCACTTCCGCAATCGCCTGCAGTTCCTCAGCCTGGCAAACTCGTCCTGTCGGGTTATTGGGAGAGCATAAGACAATGGCCTTCGTCTGCGGAGTAACGAATTTTTCAATTTCATTTTTGCGGATAAGATAATTATCTTCGTAGGCCAAGGGAATGCCGACGGCCTTGGCTCCGGTCAATTCGATGATGGGCTTATAGGACACATAGGCCGGCTCAAAATACAGGGCTTCATCGCCGGCCTGGAGGCATGTAAATAGGCCGATGAAAAGAGCTAATTTCGTGCTGGCTGTGACCAAAATACCTTCCTGGACGGCATCAATCCCATTTTCCATCTGTAGTTTCTGAGCCAATTTTCGGCGCAGTTCCGGCAGCCCCTGACTTTGGACATACGACGTGAACCCGGCCTTCATATCGGCATAGGCTCGTTCGATAATAGGTGACGGCGTCTTGAAATCCGGTTCGCCACCAGCCAGGTTAATAATATCTTGACCTTCTTCTTTCATCTGTTTTGCTAAACTCATAAGCCGTACCGTTGCCGACGGCTGCAGGTCTTTTACCCGTTGACTAATAAAATCACGCATCACTGATCCCCCTGTTTCATGATTGCCATTTTTTGGCAAAGCCCATCAACTCTGCCGTCGTCTGGCCTTGTTGTAAAAGGACTTTCAATTCATCTTCTTTTTTCTTCTTCCCTTGTGACTTTTCAAGGACCTCTTCGGCCCGTTCTTTGGGAATGACGACGACACCGTCGGCATCACCGACAATGATATCCCCGGGGTGGACGATACGACCGCCGCATTCGATGACTTCATCGATAGTGCCGCAAGTTTCTTTCAGCGTCCCATTGGGGCAGACGCCGCGGGCAAAAACCGGATAATTCATTTCAATAATATCCCGCTTATCCCGGCAAGCGCCATCGATGACGACTCCGGCAATGCCTCTGGCCCGGCAAGACGTCGCAAAGAGTTCTCCGAAGACGCCGGCCTGAAGGTACCCCTGGCACTGAATGACCAAGACGACGCCCGGTTTGGCTTCAGCAATGGCGCGGTGAATCGTCAAGTTGTCTCCTGGCACGCAGGTTACGGTCATGGCATAGCCGGCCATCTCAAAATGATAATCTAACGGTTTAATAGCCGCATCCATACTTCCTTCCCGGCCATTCATATCACAAATATTCCCGGTTGGGATTCCCTTAAAAGCACTGGCAATATCCATCTCGATTCCCCCTGTCAATTTTCTTCGTGCGTCTGTAAATGATGGTACCCCATCTGGGCCCGAGCTTCTTTCAAGGTCTTACCGCTCTTGACCAAGGCTACGATCTGCTGTTCCTTCGCTTCAATGGACTGGGCAATCTGCAGCGTCGTTTCTACGACCTGCAAAGGAATGCAGACGGCACCGTTTTCATCGGCGACAATCAAATCACCGGGGCAGACCTTGACCGATGAAATCGAAACCGGTTCGTTAATGGAAGCCACTTCGACGCGGTCCTTACCGGTCATCATATAGTTTCCTTTTGTAAAGATAGGATACTTGAGGTCCTGAATGGTCTTAACATCCCGGCATACCCCGTCGATGACCGTACCGGCAACACCCTTCCATTCCGCCACCTGCGACATGATATCGCCCCAGACCGTGCAGTACTGTCTGCCGCCATTATCAATGACTACGACATGGCCTTGCGGGACATCGTCGAGAAAATCACCGACATTGCCCTTGGTCTGACCGCAGGGAATATATTGCACCGTAAAAGCCTGACCGCAAAGACGGGTTCCCGGAACAACGGCTTTAATGCCCAACAGTCCTCCGGCAATCCCCTGTTTGTCCAAGGCATCCGTCAAGGAAGACGTATCCAATTCTTTAAAAGCTTCTAAGATTGATGTATCCAATTCGTTATAGTTCATGTTGACTGCATCCTTTCTGTGGTTCAAGAATAATACTATGTTTATTCATGCCTGATAAAAAATAAATGGCTGTAAGAACGCCGTATAGCACAAGGGCTACGCCAAAGCCGATACGAGTCGTCTCACCATAGGCGATGACGGCAAGGGAAACGACAATGAAAGCTCCTGCGATCCACGTCGTAAAGGGGTACAGAGGCAAACGAAAACTGCTTCTGGTTACTTTGCCGGCTGCCAGCATACGGCGGTAACGATGGTGCGACACCAGGATGATGATATACGTCAGCATAATCGACGTCGAACCGGCGCCGACCATGGCACTAAAGACATCCTGCGGCACGAAGAGGCTTAAGACGACGCCGACACAGAGGGAGGCCGCGATAGCGAGGACACAGCGATAAGGGATGCTGTTGGAATTTGTCTTCCGCAGCCACTGCGGCGCCTGATGTTGTTCTGCTAAGTTAAATACCATTCGCGTTCCGGCAAAGAGATTACTGTTAAACGAAGACAAGGCTGACGTCAGTACGACAAAGTTCATGATGCCTGCCGCTTCTTGAATGCCGGCATAGTGGAAAACCTGCACGAAAGGGCTGCCGAAAGTCCCGCCGACCTGATCCCATGGGAAAATACACATGACGACGAATAAGGAGCCGACATAGAAAATAAGAATTCGCAGGAAAATATTGTTGATGGCCTTGGCTAAGGTTTTTTCAGGATTCTGTACTTCGCCGGCCGTATTGCCGATCATTTCCGAACCGCCGTACGCATAGATACAAAACGGCAATGCCATCAAGAACCCAAAGGCCCCTTTCGGGAAAAAGCCTCCATTATTCCATAAATTTGAAATGCCGACAGGTTCTGAAAATTGACCGATACCCACAAAAATCATGAGTCCGCCGAAGAAAATCATCCCGACAATAGCGACGATCTTAATCATGGCAAACCAAAATTCAAATTCTCCAAAGTTATGGACTGCCATAAAATTCAGCCCGACGATCAGGAGAAAGGCTAAAAAGGACCATAACAATCGCGGCGTATCGGGCAGCCAAAACTGCATAAAGATAGGAGCTGCAATGATTTCCGCCGTGCAGACTGCCCAAATCATGTACAAGTAATTCCACGAAGCCATGAAGCCGGCCCAAGGGCTGATATAATCCCTGGCATGACGGGCAAAGGACCCGGAAACGGGATTATGTACGGACAATTCCCCCAAAGCTCTCATGACGATAAAGACGATGACCCCACAGACGATATATTCAAGGATAATCGACGGACCTGACAACTGAATCGCTGGTGAAGAACCCAGGAAAAGGCCGACGCCAATAGCCGTGCCAATGGACATCAACTGTATATGCCGTTCTTTCAAACCACGCTGCAAACCTTCTTTCGTTTTTTCAACCATAGTATTTTCCCCCTCTTATGTCCGACCGAGCTGAGACTGACGAACATACACGTACCCATCCATGATAAGCCGAGCCGTTCTGTACATCGCAGCCTTACGCACCACGATAGTATCCTTTTCAATATCGACCATTGATTCTGCCGGAATGACACCGGCCGGATGGCCGATGCGAATATCCTGCTGTTGTTTGGACTCCGGACGAACCACCTGACTGACGACGGTTCCGGGAATCTTGGCAGCAATGGCCAAGGTAACCGTCGATGTCACGGGGTAACTCTTATGGACCTGCTGCATGAATAGTAATCGGCTGACGACATCGACATCTTTTGCTTCTACCTGTTTTCCATCAAAAGTCTCATACGCAGCCGGCGGACTTACTAAGGCAATGAAGGGGACGTACCCCGACTCTTGCACGGAAGACTGCCAATGCTGTACCATTCCGATTTTTTCAGCCGCTTTTCCTCGTATTTCTTCTAATAAGGCCATGACTTCCGGATTTGACTCAATCATTTTCGGCGTTTCAAGGCCCGTCAAATTAAGTTCGCCGGCCGGGACAAAGACCAAGGGGTTGCCGACATCAAAGATGGAGACATGATAATTCCGCCCTCCCGCTTCAATGACGTCTGAAACATGTCCAGTCGGCAGCATCTTTCCCGTAAAGGCGCCTTGTCCGTCTTTCCAGTCCAAGATGATCTTAGCCCCCGTGCCCGGGACACCATCGATATGAAGCTCTCCGTCAACGACAGCTTCGCCGTTGGCGACAGGAATCTCGGCAGTGACGATATTATGAGAATTCGTCAAGTGGATACGCACGGTTGTTACCGGTTCGGTTACCGGCACAAGACCCTGGTGAATGGCAAAGGGACCGACAGCGGCTGCGATATTCCCACAATTTCCTTTGCGGTTAACCAACGCTTTATCGAGTGCCACCTGAGCAAACGTATAATCTACATCTGCATCCGGTCGTGACGACGGACCGATGATAGCACATTTGCTGGTCAATAAGTCTCCGCCTCCCAGTCCGTCAATCTGACGGATATCCGGTGTCCCGAAAATCTGCAAAATCACGTCATCCTGCTGAGACGGATTCGTCGGTAAGTCGTGGGCCATGAGAAAGATTCCTTTGCTCGTACCGCCCCGCATGATCGTACAACGAATCATATCCATGCCTGGATACATAAAACCAACTCCTTTCAAACATTCGTATTTCTTATCCTTATTATATTTCCAAATCATTCATTTGAATAATGAATGATTTGATATTATAATATAGATAACTTAGATATTTTATAAAATGGATTTGCTGTAAGAAAGGAAAATCATGAACATCACGGCCATACGGATTTTCTTAGAAATCGTCAATACCCACAGTCTCTCTAAAGCAGCCGAAAACCTATACTTATCGCAGTCAACAGTCAGTCACCACCTGAAAGCCATGGAAGCCGAGCTCCACAGTCAACTCATCGTCCGCCACCAGGGACAACGAACAATCCATCTGACCCCCCAAAAGGAGAAAGCTTTCTTCCTCTGGCCGAACGTTGGCTCTCACTATTCAAAGATACACAGGCCCTTCAAACGTCCCAACCGCACAGCATCTTATCCCTGGGCTGCACGGACAGCCTCAATACCTATGTATTGCCGGAGTTGTACCAAAACTTACTCGCTCACGAAGAAACCCTTGACTTAGCCATTCGGACCCAGCATTCACAGGAAATCTATACGCTGCTCCTGAATCACGAAATCGATACGGGCTTCGTCATTACGCCTTTCGCCTATAAGAATGTCGTTACGCGGCCTTTGTTCACGGAACCGATGGTGTTATTATGCAAAAAAGACACGCCGCATCCTTCTGGCGCTATCCATCCCCATGATTTGGATGTAAAAGAAGAAATGTTCATTGACTGGAGCCCTGAATTCCAGGCCTGGCATGATTTCTGGTTCAATACCGTCACCAGTCCGCGCATCAAATTCAATAACCCGTCCCTATTTCATTATTTTCTGGAACGCCACTACTGGTCTATCCTTCCCATTTCCATGGCCCACGCCCTTCGAAAAGAAATGGATCTGTCCATCTACACCTTGACGTCACCGCCGCCGGAAAGAACGATCTATCAAATTACCCATAAGGAACCCCTTTCGAATCACATTCCACTACTCACAACGTTCCAAAAATATGTCGATGAGTTCCAACAAACGACAACCTTATTCAAAGGACTCTAAACGGAAATAAGCTCCGCCATATGAATGAGTTTTTAAACCCCAAAAAATCCCCGATACCAAGGTATTCCACTTGATATCGGGGATTATAGTTTATTTATTCAATTGTTTGCCTGATTTCCCTTAATGGAAGCGCCAGGTCATGCCGGCATTGAGTTCCCAATCTTTACCGTAAGAACCGTTGAAGGTCCGTTCAAATTCAAACCACAGGCTCCGATCGTGACTGAGTTCGGCTGTGATGCCGGCACCTACATCGTACCATGTGTCGTGATTGGTCTTGTCATAATGGATCCGTTCCAAGCCATCGATAGAGGTCAGGTCAAAGGTGCGGTTACCGGCAAATTCGTGGAGGATGTCGGCTTTGATGTACCAGGATTTCTGTGCATCGATGTCTTTCCCGAGGCGGAAACCTAAGCGGCCGATGAGGCTGTGGACGCTGTCAAAGTTTTGACCGATGCCGTCACTGGCCCGGTAGTTCGTCCCATTGAGGTGAGTATACTGAAGTTGGCTCTGGGGTTCAATGTACCACGAGTCGCGCAGAGCTTTCTTGCGGCCCCATTCGACGCTGGCCTGTTGGTACCAGGTCCCGAAGGAACTCTTCGATGCTTCGCCGTTTATAAGCCTCGTCGTCCCTTCGCCGTTCAACCGGCCAATGCGGCCGACGACGTCAAGGTAATGGCCCTTCTGACCGAGCCAGGTCTGATAGAAGCTGCCCGAGTAGCCCTTATATTTTCCCTGCCCTTCCGTAAAGGACGTCCGATCCCGGAGATAGCTGAAAGATAGGCCCTGACGAAGGGTACTGTCGTTAGCGCCCGGTTTTACCCTATCGTAGCCGAGTTCAAAGCGATTGCTGTGGCCGTCGTAGCTGTCGCGTCCCAAGTGGCAATAGGTCAAACGGGTCCACATGCCAGCATCTTGGCCATCGGCATAGCGAGCTTCACCGAGACGTTTATTGAGGGTATCCATGTTGGTCGCCATGTCGAAAAGGGTCCGGTTCTGCACGTCCGCTGCCGGGACGATGGGACTTTCGACGCTGCCGACAGAGCCGAAGTACCAATCCGTCGTGTCGCCCGTCGTTTCATGGGTAAGACCAATAATGTAATCATAGAGATGGCCCTTATTGACGTTGCGCTGCTGAATGGAGCTGGTAAGTACAGCGTCGCTGTTATTGAGTTCGGCAACATAGAGGCGGTCGTTAACCCCCATTTTATCGAGGTTCATGACGGTCGGATCACTCACTAAAGCCTGCGTCCCGGTGGCGCTGTCGGTAACGGTCAGATAATCGCTGTTGGCCGTGACGCCTTTCGTCCCCTGATTAGACAACCAGTCCAAATCCATGACCAAAGTGCCCGTACCGGAGAGGGTCTTGGCCGTAACTTGCTGACCCGTCCGATTGCTGTCGGCCATATTGACGGTGCCGTTATTAGTGAGGTTGGTCAAAGAACTGTCACCGGCCACGTTCCAGACAGTGCCATTCCCAAGGGTCATGTTCAGCATTCCGGTACTGTCCGTACCGTCCGACACGGTTGTCGTCCCCGTCAAATAGGATCCGACCGTATTCAAGTCGAGAGAAACGATACCGCCGTTAGAAACAACATTGCCTTCAATGTATTTATCCGTATCGGCTGCCGCCGCATCGATGACACCACCGTCAGCAGTCCGCAAAGCCGTGTCGCTGCTATATAACGTCAACGGTCCATTGAAAAGAATCGTCCCGCCATTAGTGGCCACAGCTCCGTCAGCCGTATCCATAACGGCTTCTCCATCAAGCGTAATATTGCCGCCATCGGCAGTAAGACCGGTTGATGTACTGCGTAACGTCAAGGGCCCTTTAAAGAGGATAGTTCCACTGTTTCCAGCAATAGCTCCATCCACCGTATCCATGACAGCTTCCCCTTCAAGGGTAACACTGCCACCATCGGCGTTAAGTCCCGTTGCCGTACCATGAAGCGTTAAAGGTCCTTTAAAAAGGATTGCTCCATCCTTTGTGGCCACGGCACCATTCCCGACTTCCATGACGACAGGTCCTTCGAGGGTAATGCTGCCGCTGTTATTCGCATAAGCTCCGACAGCACCTTCGTTGGCGATAGACATGGTACCGTCAATGACCTTGGCCGTAATCGTGCCGTCGTTGGCATAGAGATTAGACTCGCGAGGATTCGTTGCGTCTTTACCCGCCGTCGAAAGAATCATATCACGCCCAGCCACCAAATTGACCTGACCTTTTGTATCGGCTCGGACGTTAGGAGCTGCTACACTAGCGTCTAAAATAATATCGCGATCAGCTGTAACATCAACCGTACCGTTAATGTTAGCTAAAATCATGCTGGTACCGACGTCGATTCCAGGCGTGATAAATTGGATATCATGGCTAACATCGATATTTATCGTAGATTTATCACCTGCCCACAAAGTTCTTTGTGCATTACTGAAAAAATCCCTACCCTTTAAAGAAAAAGATGAATTATTTGTAACTCCTATAGCAGGCGGTGATGACAAATTCGTAATATGAAATAAGACGTCGTTATCAGCCACTACTTCAACAGAAGAATTACCCACAATTTTAAACAAATTGGCTGAGCGAATGCTGTTTATTACGATGTTGTGACCAGCGTTGATTCTCGCCTTCATCTCAGAGGCAAAAGAATTGACAGGACTCCCTTTCTTATGTTTATGATTATAGACAATGTCACGCCCCGCTTCAATATTGAGTTGACTCTGCTTACCATAAATGATATTACCGTTACCTTCATTGTCAAAGACAATATCATTGCCGGAAATCATCTCCAATGAGGAGTCATTGCTCATGGCAATTATTGGATAGCCTCCTACGTTAGCCTGGTTAAACAATAAGTCACGACCGGCCTGCACCTTCGCCTTTCCTCCATCCTTAAGATTAAGTATATTCGTAGGATTCTCATTTGTCATAGTCACATCGCGACCAGCCGATAGATGAAAGAGATTATCCCCAACAATAGAAATAAGAGTTGCCGGTGAATCAGACCTCTTTTTATTCAACTGAATATCATTCCTGGCATCTAAGGAAATCTTATGCCCTGATCCAACGGCATATATGAGATTAGCCTTATGTGTGGTGCCGGTGATATTCCAAGCATTCACAATCTCCGCCTTATTATTGCTCCCACCTGTCAAATTGATAAATGAGCCGTAGTCGCCAGCAGTAAGATTCTTTCCATTCATGTCGAAGGTAAAGGAATTCCCATCTGCCCGGTTAGTTGAAATGATAGACATTGTATCATTATTGTTCTCCAAATCAGCTTCTGGCCCATTGGTGATAGTTACGTCATTTTTAGCTTGAACAGCTTTTTCACTCTCATCAAAGTAAATGGCATGTTCTCTACCTTTAATTTCATATGTACCACCGATATCATTCTCATCGGTCCAAGGATAATAAGACGCCGAACAGATACCGGCAACAGGCATAGCCATCAGTACGGTCAAGATACAGGCCCGCAATATATTCTGTCTCTCTTTACTCATAGACTCCACTTCCAATCAACATAATTTGTTTTATTTACTTATATTGTAAATCAAATCTAAGTGTAAATCCACACAAATATATTATTATTATTTATTTTAATCGTATTTTAATTGTAATATTGGAACATGATCCATAAAAATAAGCCCTTTCTTTCGAAAGGACTTTAGCAAAATATCACTTATTTATTTTTCTCTTTATCGGCTAAAAAGGCTTCTGCTTCTTTGCCGATTGCTTCTAAATCGAGGCCTTGGCTGCGAGCGCCAAAGATACAGCCACAGTAGGGTTGGCGATAGAGATCATAGGCTTCGGCCATCTTGGTCGACGTCAGGAATCCGTTGCCTTTTTTGAAATCTGTAGGCAAGTAAGCAATGCCGTATGCTTCTTCAATCTCCCGGCCGACGTCATTGATGACCTGTGAATTTTTATGAGGGCTAACGGTCAAGGTCGTCGTGAAGTAATCGTAGTCGAGTTCCTTCATCTTTTCAGCCGCGGCCTTCATGCGCATCTCAAAACAGACGCGGCAGCGAGCGCCGCCTTCCGGCTCGTCTTCCAGGCCTTTTACGGCTTCAAAGTAATCCTTCGGCTCATAAGGGGCGGCCAAAAAGTGGACATCGTGGCCGGTCTTCTCGTTATACTCGGCAATGAACTGCTGCTGTACCCATTCCCGCCGCTTGTATTCGGCTTCGGGATGGATATTGGGATTGAAGAAATACACCGTCACGTCGGCAACCTCAACCAGGCGGTCCAAAACGGCCGTACTGCAGGGGCCGCAGCAGGAATGGAGCAGGATGCGGGGCTTGACGCCGTCCTGCTGCCAGCGCTTGGCCATTAGCTGGTAGACCGTATCGTAGTTGATCCGCTGATTGGGATTCATACGGGATAAAATTTCATGATAGTCAATCATCGTCTATACTCACTTTCTGTCGCCGAAAAGGCGCGAAAAGCACATCGTCGAATTCGTAAAAACACCCGCGCGGCACGAGCTGCGTGGGTTCCTATGTCAAATTG
>ENA-OQJN01000345-OQJN01000345.1-human-gut-metagenome-genome-assembly--contig:-NODE-345-length-20644-cov-5.004923_pt1 | contig 20644 bp, 19 predicted proteins | sample MGYA00242610_ERZ504777 | MGnify/ENA primary metagenome ERZ504777 (study PRJEB26092, sample SAMD00036350) | human gut metagenome | host: Homo sapiens | study: EMG produced TPA metagenomics assembly of... | reverse complement strand
CGTGACGGAGAGGTTACTTGCAGCAGCCTCTTTTATTTTTGTGATCAAGCTTATAACGTATCTTCCCCGGGCAGCTGATTCCACAGGCGGTAGTAGACGCCCCTTTTCGCCAGCAGCTCGTCGTGGGTGCCGGACTCCTCGACACCCTCTGCGCCCAGCACAAGGATCCTATCGTAATCCTTGATGGTGGTCAGACGATGGGCGATGGTCAGGGTCGTGCGGCCATGGGCCAGCTTTTCGAGGCTCTGGCCCACCAGAATTTCGCTCTCGTTGTCGAGGGCGCTGGTGGCCTCGTCCAGAATGAGGATGGGCGGGTTCTTCAGGAAGACCCGCGCGATCGCAATGCGCTGCTTCTGACCGCCCGAGAGCTTGACGCCCCGCTCACCCACATAGGTATCGAAACCGTCCTTCAAGGCGCTGATAAAGCGCTCTGCGCCCGCCAGACGGGCCGCCTCGATAATTTCCTCCCGGGTCGCGCCGGGCTTGCCGTAGGCGATGTTATCCGCCACCGAACCGCTGAACAGGTAGACGTCCTGCTGGACGATGCCGATGTCCTCCCGCAGGCTCTTGAGGGTGACGTGCTGGATGTCCTGCCCGTCGATGAGGATGCGGCCTCCCGTCACCTCGTAGAAGCGGGGGATGAGGTTGCAGAGCGTCGTCTTGCCGCCGCCGGACGGGCCGACCAGCGCCAGACGCTCACCGGCCTTGATGTCAAGGCTGACGTGGTGGAGCACCTTGTTGTGGTCGTCGGGGTACTCGAAGCTGACGTCCTCGAAGCGGATGGCACCCGGGCCGGGCTGCAGGGGCTTTGCGTCCTCGGCATCCTGGATGGTCACGGGGGTATCCATGATCTCCGCAAAGCGCTCGATGCCGGTCATGCCGCGCTGGAACTGCTCGGCGAACTCGACGATGCGGCGGATGGTGGCGATGAGGGTGGTGACGTAGAGCATATAAGCCACCAGGTCACCGGCGGTTATCTTGCCGTACACCAGCGACAGACCGCCCGCAAGGATGACCACCAGATACATCAGGCCGTCGAAGAGGCGGGTGGAGGTGTTGAACGCAGCCATGGCGTAGTAGCCCAGCGTCTTGATGTGCTCGAAATCCTTGTTGCCCCTGGCGAATTTCTCGCGCTCTTCGTCCTCGGCGGCGAAGGCCTTCACCACGCCCTGACCCAGCAGGCTGTCCTCGATGGTGGCATTCAGCTCACCGATCTGGACGCGCTGCTGGCGGAACCGGGCGCGCAGGCGCTGGTTCAGCTTGACGGACACGACGCCCATCAGCGGCACGCAGGCGAACACCGCCAGCGTCAGCGGCACACTGGCCTGACACAGGATGAGGAAGGACGCCAGGATCTTGATGCCCGCGATGAAAAATTCCTCGGGGCAGTGGTGGGCGAACTCGGTCACGTCGAACAGGTCGTTGGTGATGCGGCCCATGATGGTGCCGACCTTGGTGTTGTTGTAGTAGGTGTGGTCGAGCTTGAGCAGGTGGTCGAAGGCGTCCCGGCGCATGTCCGTCTCGATGTGGACGCCCATGATGTGGCCGATGCCCGACATGAAATACTGCGCAGCACCGTCGATGATGCGGAGCACGAAGTACACTGCCGCCAGCTTGAGCACGATGCCCGCCGTGAGGGTGATGCCCACGCCCATGGCGGAGTTGGTGATGGTGCTCATGATCTTGGGCAGGATGATGTCGCACAGGGTGGTCATCGCCGCACAGAACAGGTCGATGAACAGAGTTTTTTTGTATTTTGCCAGATAGGGCAGAAAGCGCCGGATGAGGGCGCCGCTGCCGGTGTGCCGCACTGCGGGGTCGTTGACTTTTTGCATGGTTCCTCCATTTTTCAAGCTGGCTTGCCCTCTCAGGCCGCTTATTTCTTACTATAATCCCTCTCGCCGTAGATGGCCGTCCCAATGCGCACGAGGTTCGCACCCTCGCGGATGGCGTTCTCAAAGTCGCCGCTCATGCCCATGGAGAGGGTCTCCATCTTCACGTTCTGATACCCCCGCTCCCCGGCCTGCACGAACAGCTTGTACACCTGGGCCAGATACCGGCGGTTCTGGGCGTCGTCGTCGTTGACGGGCGGAATGGCCATCAGACCCTTGACCCGGATGTGCTCTTCTGCGGCGGCAGCGTCCAGCAGGGGCCAGAGCTGTTCCGGCGAGACGCCCGACTTCGACTCCTCGCCGCCGATGTTCACTTCCAGCAGGACGTCCTGCACGATGCCGGCCTTGGCGGCTTCCTTTTCGATGGCGGCCAGCAGATGCTCGCTGTCCACGCTCTGGATGAGGCTTGCGCGGCCCAGCACCTTCTTGATTTTGTTGGTCTGCAAATGGCCGATGAAGTGGCTGGGCTTGCCGCAGTAAGCACCGGCGTCGTAGTTGGCGCAAAGCTCCTGCACATGGTTCTCGCCGAACACATCGATGGCAAGGGCCGCGCTGGCGGCGACGGTGTCCGCGGTGCGGGTCTTGCAGGCGGCGCAGAGCTGCACTTCGGCGGGGTCGCGGCCTGCTTCCCGGGCCGCTGCGGCCATCTTTTCGCGGATGGCCTCCACAGCCTCCCGCATCTCTTCCAGATTCTTTTCCGCCATAGAGCTCAGTCCTCCTCGGTATATTTTGCGCGCTCGCCGCCGATGAGCTTCGGGCGGGTGCGGGCGCAGAGAATGTTGGCCTCGCCGATCTTTGAAAGGCTCAGCCGCACCGGCACGGCCACCCGGCGCAGATGCATTCCGATGAGGGTGCCTCCGATGTCGATGCCTGCGTGGGCGCGGATCTCCTCCACCGCGATGGGGTCTTTGAACTGCTTCCAGCAGGTGGTGGCCCAGCTGCCGCCCGCATGGGGACGCGGCACGACGCAGACTTCCTCCCAGCCGTATTTCTCAGCGGCTTCCCGCTCCATAATGATGGCCCGGTTGAGGTGCTCACAGCACTGTGCGGCCAGCCAGATGCCGTTTTCGGCCAGCACCGGTGCGACGCCGGCGTAGACAGCCTGTGCAGCCTCAAGGCTCGAGTCCTTGCCGATGTGACCGCCGACGATCTCGCTGGACGAGCAGCCCACCACAAAGACGTCGCCCTTTTTCAGCTTTGCCTGGGCCAGCAGCTCCGTCACAGCCTGCCGCGCTTCGGTCTCGATTTGCTTTTTGAACTCTTCCGTCATAAAAAACACCTCGTTTTATACTCTTGCAGACAGCAGGCTGGCAGAGCCTGCCGCGCCGAAATACACTTTGCTTCCCGCCGGGCACACCGCCGTGCAGCCGTCCAGCTCTCTGCCCGAGAATGTCTGCTTCCAGCTTCCGTCGGCGGTGTCCACAGCCTCGGCGCAGGGGGCGTCCGCAGGCAGCTTGAACAGCTTCTTCTGGATGTTCTCACCGGCCCGCAGGGCGATGCCCCGCAGAAGGGTGCTGTCCGCGTGCTTTTCCAGCCAGCCGCTGCGGGTCCAGCGGTAGCTGATATAGAGAGTGCCGTCCTCGTCCAGCGCCAATGCGCCGGGGTATCCCGGCAGGCCGGACACAAAGCTCCCGCAGTTTTTGCCGCCGGAGGTCAGCTCCCGGGCGTCGGCGTCCACAGCCCAGACGCAGCGCTCCCCGAGGTCGGAGACGTACAGCGTTCGGCCATCCTCCGAGAGGGCCAGACCAGCCGCACCGGCCACGCCGCCCAGCACCTGTTCCACCGTCCGGGCCGACGGGTCATACACATAGACGCAGCCCGTGCCGGTGTGGGCGATGAGCTCGGTGCGGAGAGCGCTTTCCAGCCCGTTTTTCGCAGCGGCTTCGGTGGACACGGCGAAATAGACCTTCCCGTCCGGGCCGGTCTCCACTGCCGACAGCACACCCAGCGGTGCGCCGTCGATTTGGGTCACTACCTGTTCCACTGAGGTTCCCCAGCTGTCATGCCGGGCGCGGCAGAGCGCCCCGCCGGAGGGCGTCACCACCGTCAGCCACAAGTCGCCGTCGGCGTCGAAGGCAAAGCCGGTCAACTCGCCCTCCACCGACAGGATGGCCGCGGTGTGTCCGCCGTCGGTGCGGACAAGGTCGCTCTGACGCTTTTTCATGGCCGCACCGTTGTAGGCAGCAGCGTAGACAAGGCCGTCCCGGGTGCGGACGCAGTCCACGCCCAGATAGCCGCCCGGCTTCCAGCCGTCCTTGCTGTCGGCGGAGAGGGCCGTCTGCGCGGCACCGGTGTCCTGTCGCACATCCGGGGCGGTGTAGGCTTTCGGCGGCGTGTCGATGGGCCGCAGCAGCAGGCCGTACGCCAGCGCCGCCAGCATCAGCAGGGCAAAGATGTTGCTGGCCACCCGGAAGCGGGTCATCAGGGCTTCCCGCTCGATGGCGGCCTGTGCTTCCAGCTGGGCCTTCCGGCGGGCAGCGGCGGCAGACGTGCGCTGGGCGCGGCGGAGCCACCGGTCCACAAAGAGGGCCACGTTCGGCCCCACCGTGACGGATGCAATGAAGAGGAGCAGTACCAGCTCTACGAATCCAATGCGCATGAACAATTTTTCCTTTGTATTTGTCAGATTTCGGGGAAGTCTTTTATCATTGTAGTATAGCACACTTCGGCTTTTCTGCGCAAGATGAGGCCAAGCTTGACAGCCCCCGAAGCGGCCCTTTATAATCGGAGCAGACACGAAACGCACCCACTGGGATGTTTTCCCAAAAAATCTACTCAAACTTCACAAAAATTCCTAATTGATAGGGTATGATAGACTTAAACGCAGTATACAGTTCCGCCGGGCTGGCTCTGAGCAGCCTCCGGCGCTTGGGCGATAGAAGCTTTTAGGAGGAATGCCTTATGGCAAAAATTCTTATCGTTGACGACGAGCCCCGCATCCGGGAGCTCATCCGGGAGAATTTACAGTATTCGGGCTACACCTGCGAGGAGGCAGGGGATGGCTCCGCCGCCCTGTCGCTGCTCACCGGCGGCGGCTACGATCTGGTCATCCTCGATTTGATGATGCCCTTCATGGACGGCATGAGCTGCCTGCGGGAGATGCGCACCCGCCGCATCAACACCCCCGTCATCATCCTGACGGCCCGCGGCGAGGAGTACGACAAGCTGGCCGGCCTCGAGGGCGGCGCTGACGACTATGTGGTCAAGCCCTTCTCCCCCCCGGGAGCTGGTGGCCCGTGTCAAGGCCGTGCTCAACCGCACCATGCCCCGCACCGAGGCTTCTGACAGCACCATGACCTTCGGGGATCTGTCCATCGACACGGCCAGCCACACCGTCAAGGTCTCGGGCGAGGAAGTGAGCCTCACGCCCAAGGAGTTCGACCTGCTGGTCTTTCTGGCCTCCAACAAGGGAATCGCCCTCAGCCGCGAAAAAATTCTGCAGAAGGTGTGGAACTACGACTACTTCGGCGAGGACCGCACCGTGGACACCCACGTCAAGATGCTGCGCGGCCATCTGGGCAAGTGCCGCGGCTACATCGCCACTGTCTGGGGCATCGGCTACAAGTTCGACCCCGACGCGGCGCGTTAAGCGGAGGCTCTGCTCTTCATGCGGCAAACGAGCAAAACACGGCGCACCATCGGCATCCGGGGCCAGCTCATGGGCTTTCTGTGCTTCATCTGCCTCTTGCTGGTGGGGCTGTTCTGGTTTCTGAGCACCCAGCTGCTGGAACCCCTCTACACCACCCATATCCAGAAGCAGCTCACCGAGCAGGCTGATGCCATCGTGGCCCGGATGGACGAGGCCATCGGGAAGGGCGAGACCCTCTCCTACTGGGCCTTCGGCAGCCGGCTGTACGTCAACAGCACCTTCTTCAACGCGCTGCGGGACGACATCTTCGAGCTGGGCGGGATGAGCAGCTTCTGCATCGACATCTCCGACACCACCCTGCGGCAGATCTTCAAGGTGGATACCCTGCCCTACTGCAACCTTCACCGCACCCGCCCCACCGACACTGCCGACGAGCAGACCGCCTACACCACGGCCCGCGCCATGCGGCAGCTCTGCCGGGAGAGCGGCGGCACAGTGGTGCGGAAGATCAACCCGCCCACGCCCTCCGGCTCGGTCCAGCTGATGGTGGGCCGGATGACCTCCGACGGAAACTATACCGTCCTTGTCACCACCAGCCTGATGCATGTGGCCGAGGCCGGCAAGGTGCTCAGCACCGTCCTGCCGCTGGCTGCGGCCCTCATTTTCGCGTTCTCGATGTCGGCGGCATGGCTGTTCAGCGAGTGGTTCACAAAGCCTCTGCGCGCCCTCTCCGGGGCTGCGCGGCAGGTGGCGCAGGGCAACTACGCCGTCCATGTGGACTCGGTGCGGAACGACGAGCTGGGCGACCTGGCCCAGGAGTTCAACCACATGGCAAAAGAGGTCCAGCACGCCTCCCAGATGCAGCGCGACCTGCTGGCCAACGTCTCCCACGACCTGCGCACCCCGCTCACCCTCATCAAGGGCTATGCCGAGACGGTGCGCGATCTGACCGGCGACGACAAGAAGCACCGCGACGAGCAGATGAACATCATCGTGGACGAGACTGACCGCCTGACGGCCCTTGTTTCCAGCGTCATGGAGCTGAGCAAGGTCACGAGCGGCGCACTCAAGTGCGAGAAGGTCCACTTCGACATGGGCCAGCTCTGCGACGAGGTGAGCGAGCGTTACGACGCCGTCTGCGCCCAGAACGGCTGGCAGCTCAAGCTGGAGATCCCTGACGAAGAGCTTCCGGTCTGTGCCGACCCCGACATGATGCAGCGCGCTCTGCATAACCTTTTGGGCAACGCCATGCACCACATCGGCGAAGACGGCATCTTCGTGCTGCGGGCGCTGCGCTGCCCCGAGGGCGTCCGGGTGGAGGTGGAAGACCACGGCCCCGGTATCTCCGCCGAGGACCTGCCCTATATCTTCGACCGCTACTACCGCTCCCGCTCCGACGCAGGCAAGCAGGGGACCGGCCTCGGCCTCTCCATCACCAAAGCTATTTTCCAGCAGCACGGTTTCCGCTTTGGCGTCCACAGCACTGTGGGCAAAGGCACTGTGTTCTGGTTCATCATGACCGATACCGAGGAAGTTTCCTCATAAAAAGGCGGGTCGCAGTCCGTTGGGACTGTGACCCGCCTTTTTGCTATTTTTCCGGCAGTACACCACTACCCTCGCTTTTCCGCCGGGGGTGCAGGTGTAGAGCACGAGGGGACAGCCGCCTCCCGCAGGGCTTCGGGTTCTTCGGGCGAGACCTGCGCAGTCCGCTCCACAGTGTACACTGCCTCAGCGCCGTCCTGTGAAGTGAAACGCACCTCGTCGCCTTCCGAAAGGCTGCTCAGCCGCCCGAAGTGCGATTTGTAGTTGTGGGCCGCGATGACAAGGTCTCCGCCCGCCGTACTGCCGCATTGACGGCAGGGCGAGACCTTGAGGTTCGCCTTGCTCCACTCGGTCTGCACCGGCAGCTCCAAGCCCAGAGCGGGGATGGTCAGTACCCCCAGATACTCCCGCTCGACGCTTGACGCCGGGGGTTCCGAAGCCGGTTCCGGCCCGGACTCTGCATCTTCCGTGGGCAGGCTTTCCGCGCTGTCTGCGGGCCGTTCTGTCTCCGGCACTGCCGCGATGCTCTGGCTCTGGCGCAGCTGGCTCACCGCCGAAGCGGCCTGAGCGCCTGCCCTCGCATCCTCGAGCCGGTCGTAGACGTAGAGGCAGACCGCTGCCAGCACCAAGGCACTGCCCAGCATCAGGCAGAGCCGCTCCGGCACCCGCCTACGCATCGTGTCTGCTCTTCCGGCTCAGCCAGAGGCCCACCGCCACGAGGGCGATGCCCCCGCCTGCCAGCACCGGCACGGGCCAGAGCAGCTGGCCGGTCTGGATGAGGATCCCCACCGGTTCCGGCTCCGCAGCCGGGATGACTTCATCCGGCATCTCTGCCGAGGGTGTCGGCGGACGGATGACTGTGATCTCGCCCGGCTGCTCCACCGGCTTCGGGGTCGGCGTCGGCTTATCCGGCACATAGGGCGGCGTCACCGGCGGGGGAAGGGGGTCGGTGCTGCGGTAGCTGTTCTTGAAGAGCAGTTCCGTCTTTGCCCCGTCGTCCCCATCCCGCCGGACGGACACGTGTCCTTTCAACTCACCGTCGGTGTCCCACGCCACCATGACTTTCAGGTAAAAGACGGTGTCGTCGTAGTCGGCCCGTTTCCGTCCGCCCGCGTCCTGAGTGACCGTATACTCGTATATGCCGGGCGCGGTGTAGACGATGGCATCAAAAGTCTTCGTCAGGGTCTTGTCGTCGGCGGCGCGGCAGTCCCGGGCCGGAAAACCCAGCTCAGCCTCGTCGTCACAGCCTTCCGGCATCGGCGCGCCGTCCAACGCGGTCAGCCGCACCGTCAGCGTCTCGTCAGCTGCCTCTCCGGTGCAGCGGACGGACGCCTCCAGTTCCAGCTCCGCCCGCTGGTCTGCGGCCAGGGCGGGCAGGGCAGCGCTTACCGCAAGCGCTGCTGCCAGCAGGGCCGCCGCCATTTTCGGGAGCCTTCTCATGATAAGCTCTCCTCCTTTCCGTTTTGCAGGTCTGACATTGGTTCCATCCGGGCCAGCACCACCGTCCGCGCGTCGGTGTACTCCCCCGAGCAGGTAGCCATCGCCAGGAACTGCGCTCCTTCCGGCTCCTCTTCCAGTGCACGGAGGGCCTGTGCATCCATCTGAAGGGCATTCTCCTCCACAAAGGGGAGTAGCCCGCCTGCGTCCGAGCGCCACTTGCCCGGGGCAAAGATGGCCTGTTCCGACGCAGGCACCACAAGGCAGGCCAGCACTTCCAGCCGATAGCTCCCGCCGGGCAGCGTCAGGGTGCCGGTGGTGTTCTGGCGGAAGAATGCTCCGTCCTTGTATTTGTCGAGGTCGCCGAACATCCGCCCATTCTCCATATGGTGTCCGTAGAGCAGGGAATACCGCCCGCTGAAGTCCGCGTCGCAGTCAACATCCAGAAAGATGCTGCCCGCCAGCGCAAAGCTGCCGTAGACGTCGGTGTTCAGATAGGTGAAATTGCTCTCGCCCTGCACCACCGGGTAGTCGATGGCCGTGCCGTCCAGCGTCAGCCACCCGCAGACATCGGGGTTGATGTCCCGCAGCTGGCCGAAGGAGAGGCTGTTGTCCTCCTGCGGCCGGGGCTTGAAGGCCAACAGCCCGGCCTGCACATTGTCGGCAGCGGCGTACACCCGGCTGTTGTCCCACAGCGCATAGCCCGACCAGACCACCGCCAGCAGCACCAGCAGGGCCGTCACCCCGTCCAGCAGGCCGTTCGCCGCCCGCAGGGCCATCTTCTGCCACCGGATGTTCCTCACCTCCCTTGCCTTATTTCCTCCGCGCTTACTTCTGATGGCGGCGGCGCAGGGTCAGCAGCAGCCCGACGCCCGCAGCACCCGTCAGGGTGAAGAGATAGGGTGCGCTGTCCAGCACCACACCGGCATCCACGGTGCCGCCCTTGGTGTTGGTGAAGCTTGCCTGCTCGACCGCCTCATCTACTTCGCCCTCGGTGCCGGTCTCCGTCGTCACATAGTCCGCGACCGGCGTCTCAGACACCTTATACTCGACACCGTAGGGCAGGTTCTCGATGTGGATGGTATCGTCGTCTTTCAGATAGAAGGTCGCTTCCGTCGTCTCGCCGGGCCTGATCTCTATCGAGTCGGGGTTCGCGTCATAGCTGCCGCCGGTGATGGCGTAGCTGTCCTGATAGGTCTTGCCCTCCTCGCCGGTCAGCTGCACCCTGAACTCGAAGTATTTGTCCTTATTGCCCATGATGCCCTCGACGTCCTTGTGGACTTCCAGCTCACCGGCAGAGTAGAGGTTGTCGAAGTCGTCCCTCTTGCCCTCGCCGGTGGATTCCGGGTCCTCGGTGTGGACAGCGGCAATGCGGAGCTTGCCGTCCTGCTCGATGACCGTCACCCGCAGCAGGATGGCGTCGCCGTAGTAGGTCACGCCTGCGCTGTTGCCCGCCGCCTCATGGATGATGTAGGTGTAGACGCCCACGCTGTCGTACTCGGGCAGCTTGATCTCGATTTTCTTGGTCTTACTCGCACTGCCGGCTTCGCCCTGTGCGTAGGTCACGTCGCCGACGATCGGCTTATAATCTGCGGCGTCAATGCCCTCCGATGCGTCGGTCACGGTATCCGGGTCGATCGTAAACGTAAAGGTCTCTTCCGGGGAGATCGTACCCGTGTTGGCCAGCTCATAGTTTTTGGTGAGATACACCCGGGACATATCCTCATACGGAGGGCCTTGTGCTTGTGCCGCAAAGGCTGGCATGACGCTGACGCCCATGGCCAGAGAGATGGAAAGCACACCTGCGAGAAGCTTTTCTGCCTTGTTCTGTTTCATCCTGAAGTTCCTCCTATCTTGTCTTTTATGGTTTTTGGCAGCTCAGAGCCCCCGCCGCCGGATGAGGGTGATGACTTTTGCCTTGACCGCACTGCACTGCACCGGGCCGAAGTCACGGCTGTCCTCGGCCTGTGTGCGGCAGTCGCCCAGAATGAAGACGCTGTCCTCCGGCACAGCGTAGGGGTAGCTGAGCAGAGATTTGGGGTAGGTGGGGTAGAGGATGCCGCCGCCCTGCGCCGAGCCGTTGACCTCCACAACGCCGCTCTCGCTCAGGGTCACGATGTCCCCGCCCCGGGCCAGCACGCGGCCCACCCGCAGCCTTCCCGAGCGCTCATATACCACGACATCATTCTTGGCATAGTCTTTTTCCAGCCGGCTGCCCAGCACGAGGTCGCCGTCCTTCACGGCGGGAAACATCTCGCTGCCGGACGCCTGCGTCACCAGATACACCTGCGTCAGAAGGACCCAGAGCACGGCGGCGAACACCGCCAGCCGCACCGCCAGACTGCGCACTTCCCGCAACAGGGGGCTTTTTTCCGGCTTCGCCGGTCCAGACAGGTTCGCTTCCGGCGTCCCGGGCGGGGCCTCCGGGGCAAGCGCCTCGTTTGGTTCCTTCACTCATCTTCCTCCTTCTTTCTGTTTTTGCGGCCCAGAACGGCCACACCGGCATACAGCATCAGCGGCAGCCCGAAGAAGCCTGTCTCCACGCCGGTGTCCGGGTCTATATCGGCCAGAACGTAGTGGGCATAGAAGTTGACGACGCCGTTTTCCAGCTCTTCGTCGGTGGGCTCATAGCCCTCTTCCCACTTGTCCTGCGATACCTTTTCCTTCGGGGCCGGCTCATCCGTCACCGAACCGGGGAGCTCTTTGTACCAGCCGTCGAAGACGTAGCGCACGCCGCCGATGTCGAGCTCTTTTTCAATGTCCGCCGTCGTCTCTTCCACCCGCTCGCCGCTCTGGTACTCGCGGCTTTCCCGGATGCTGTAGTCGTCCTCGCCCGGGGCGCGGACGTTGAACCGGGCCGTGAAGTTTTTCCTGCTCTTGACGCTGATGATGCAGTCGATGTGCTTATCCGGTTCTGTCCCGTTGCTGCGCGAGATCTTGTACGGCGTCACCACGATGCTCTCCAGATCTTCCTGCGTCAGCCCTTCGACGCCGGTAGCCTCTTCGATGGTGTCCTTATACTCGTCCCATATCTCATCGACGACCTCGTCCCAGTAGTCATCGCCCGGTTTCAGCGACCATGCGTCGCCCGTCGCGCCGCCCGGCCACGATACAACATAGTCTGACACATCTGTCAGGATGTTCCTGCCGTTATCTTCCCATGCCGCGCCGTAGGTCTTCACCTTACCGACCCACTTGCACTCGCTGTTGTCCGGCGCCCACTGGCTGGGGTCATTGCTGCCGGGCAGGCTGGTGGGGGTCTTGAGCAGGAAGACCGCCGCCGATTCCTCCTGAGTCCGATCACCCCAGCCCGGTGCATCCTCATCCAGTTCGTCCGCAGGCAGGGCATTTTTGTCCCCGTCTACGCTGTCGTCGGCCAAGTCGGCATCCTCCTCAGGGGATCTGCCCTTTTCGGGCTGTTCTGCCTCATCCGGAGGCGTTTCCTCCTCGGCAACGGGCCGTTCTTCCCACAGCTCCGGCAGAACGGCGATGTCCTCCTCCTCGTCTAAAACGGGCTCCTCCTGCTGGGCCTCATCGTCGATGAAACAGGCGTAGAGGCTGCACTCGCTGTCCGCTTCCGGCCAGAGCGGTCCTTCATCCGGCACGAAGCGGACCGCCGCCCCTTCGTCGTCCCGGCTGTACCAGAAGCGGAAGCTCTTTCCCTCCACCTCCGGCTCTTCGGGCATCAGAAGCTCTTCGCCGCTGCCCACGGTCTGCTCCGCGTAGGGCAGGCCGCCGTCGGCCTCGTCCGACTCGCTGAGCCAGAAGAGATAGGTCCTCTCAAAATGCTCGTCCGCTTTGACGGCCCCGCTGTCCGGCGTCGGCGTCTCGTCGGGCAGCCCGATGTCATCCAGCCCGTCCACCACGACGGGGATGCCGCCTTCCGCGGGCAGGAGCACCGGCTCGTCTGTCCGGATGTCCTCTTCTTCGTCCCAGGCAGGCTCGTCCTCTATTTCCTCGTCCCATGTCTGGTCCGGCACGCTGTCCGTCCGCTCCGGCCCTTCGGCAAATGCGGGCAGCAGACAGCCGCACAGCAGCACCAGCACGATGCACAGTGCTGCGGCGCGCAGTGTCAGCCGCCTCCGTTCCAGTCGATTCCGCATACAACAGCCCTCCTTCATTCTCGCTCCCGGCGGGGATGCCGCCCTTTGCGTTATCAGGATACCGTTTACCGGACACGAAGGATGTCATTGCGTGCCAGCGCAAAAAATTTACGCATAAAAAACCGCCGCCGGGGTCTTTCGACTCCGGCAGCGGTCTGCTGTCTCCGAATTTTCGGTTTTCAGGTGCGGGTGGTGGCTTCCATGCAGTGCTCTGAGGGGGCGTAATATTCCATCAGCGCAATGTAATTCTCGCAGTGGTGGCAGAACGCCGCCCGGATGGCGTCGTCAGGCGCGCTCCTCATCGACACGAACATCAGGATGTACTTTGCAATGAGGCTCACAGCCTCGCTCTCGAGGCCATAGCAGAGGCCCACGGCCAGGATCGGCACGACGATCTGCTGCGCACGGATGGGGATATTCTCCGCATCGACCCGCTTGAGCACGGCACGGCTCATGGTGGATGCCGCCCAGACGGCGCGGGAGATCTTCCAGTAATCCATGTTCTTCAGATGGGTGAGGGTGCGCAGCCGCTGGATGACCTCGCCGTCGTCCAGAACTTTGTTCTGCGTGACCTCCTTCTCCGAGCGGATGAAGGCGCACTGTATCATGTCCATCAGGGCGGCTTCGTACTTCTCATGGTAGTTCTCGCGGGAGATGAAGTACTCCTCCATACGGAGCATGACTTCGTCCGTCTCTTTGTCGGTGGCCAGCCAGCTGAAGTCCAGCGGCGTCGGGCCGAAATCATTCTTGCCCATCTCGTTCAGGTCTTCCAGCTCTTCCTCGTTCCGGGTGGAGGGAAGGAAGCGGTCGTTGCCGTTCCGGTGGAAGCCCCACTCTTCGGGCAGAAGATGCGGCACGATGTCGCCGCTGGAGATGATGTTGAAGATGTTGCTCTCGCCCCAGCTCTCTTTCAGGCTGCCGTCGGCGTTGTGGTTGTTGTCGTAGTCCTGCTGCAAGTCGGGGTAGTCCTGCGGGCCGAGGGCCACCGGCGTCGCAAAGGTGTAGACAAAGACATTCTCCCGTTCCAGTCCGGACAGCTCCTTGTTGACCCGGGCGGCCAGAAGGTTCGCCACCACCGCACCGCGGCTGTAGCCGCCCATCCAGAGCTTGACGACGCCCAGCTCTCCCTTTTGCTGAGCTGCCGCCAGATAGTTCTTCAAATCGGCAAACACCTCATGCACCGGGATGATGAAGCCGCTGTGGGCGTGGCCCGTGCCGGTGTGCAGATTGCTCACCCACTCGCCGCCGTAGCCGCCGCCGCGCAGGATGAGCGCCACGATGGTGGTGCGCTTCCCGTTCAGGGTGATGGTCTTGCGGGCCGTGGACCAGCCCACGAAGTCGCCCGCCCTGCCCACATCGACATCATAATAGCGGTATTTCACGTCGCCGAAGCCCAGCTTGGCATAGGCTGCGTCGAGGCTGTTCTCGCGGCCCACGTCCCCGTTGGCCCAGTATTTCGCATCGCTGGCCCATGTATTGAAAGCAGCCGTCACCATGCCCAGCGTCGCCAGCGCCAGCTGGTGGTCGTACTGGATGGAGCTGTGCGCAAAAAAACTGTCGCTGTAGTAATATTCGTGCTCGATGTCCATCTGGCTCAGCTCGCTGCGGAAGGACATTGTATAATTGCCTGCCGGGACTGCCCGGCCCACCGTCTGGCTTTTTGCCGCTGCCTCAGCCCGGGGCAGTGCCAGCCCGGGCGCAAGAGCTGCACTGCAAACCAGCGCTTTACAGAAATCACGTCGTTTCATGGTCTTTCCCCCTTGCTGCTTTCCATAAACCTCTGACATTTCTATCGTATAGGTGGTTTGCTATAGTATACCGTATTTTTCCAGCGGATTCAATCATCAACTCTGCCGATCGGGTATATAAAAACCGGGCCGCATCGCTGCGGCCCGGTCATTTTCGTATTCTCAGAGAAGCTGCGGGTCCGTCTGGCGGCAGAAGTCCACGATGTGGTGGAACATCTGCTCGACCGCCGGAGCCATCGCCGTGGGGCGCTGGACAGCCAGACCCACCACCCGGTACTCTTCCGGCTCGATGGGGTAGATCTTGACCGCCGCCGTGCAGCTGCGCAGCAGCATCCGGGGCATGATGGAGATGCCGAGGCCCGCCTCCACCATGGCGATGTTGGACTGGTCGTCGATGACGTGGCAGCGGCGCTCGGTGGAGATGGAGTATTTCTTGAGGAACTGGCGCATCTCGGCGTCGGTGGCGTCGCACTGGACGACAAAGCTCTGGCCGTTCATCAGCTCCGGCGTCATAATGCCGTTTGGCGGTTCGGGCCAGTCCTGCGGCACGATGCAGAGCAGCGGCTCACGGAACAGCTCGGTCAGGTTGAACTCTTCGCGGCAGGTGGCGGACAGGAAGGCCAGGTCCACCTGACCGGTGCGCAGCCACTCCTTCACATCGTCGTAAGTACCCTGATAGACCTCGACTTCGATCTGGGGGTAGCTTGCCATGAAGCTCTTGAGGATCTGGGGCAGCAGGCCGGCGCAGACCGAGTTGAATGCACCCAGCTTCACCTTGCCCTTTTCCAGGCCGTTGAGGCGGGCGATGCTCTGCTGCAGGGCCTCGTCGCTGTTGAGCACCGCCCGGATGGACGGGTAGAGCGAAGCGCCATAGCTGGTCATGGTCACGCCGTTTTTGCCGCGGTTGAATAAGGTAAAGCCAAGCTCAGCCTCCATCACCGCGATGGCATGGCTGATGGCAGAGGGGGTCAGATGCAACTGCTGGGCCGCTTTGTTAAAGCTGCCCTGACGCGCGACTGCATCAAAAATCTCGTAAGAAAACAGCGTCATGTCCCTAGCCTCCTTCCGTTTTCAGTTCGGAGACGCCCGTTCTTCTGTGAATCTTTTTCACCTTGAGGATGCTATGCATCAATTTTCTTTTTGAGTGTACTATCCTATCTCCGCTTTGTCAAGCATCCTAACCTTAATTTTGGACGTTGAGCCAAATTTCCGCTTTTGAAACGCCATTTATAAGGGATATTGCGCCCTTTTTCATTCCAGTATTTTCCTGTTTTGAACAAAAAGACCGACCGCCCTCCATCCCGGAAAGCCGTCGGTCTTCTGCGTTCTACAGATGTTTTTACTCGAGCACCAGCAGCAGGCTCATCTTGATACGGCCCTGCGCCGTGACGCCGTGGAGACCGTTCTTGTCGAGACGGAAGCTCTCGCCTGCGTTCAGCTCATACTTCTTCTGGATCTTCTCCATTTTTGTACCTCTGACCTCTAAAATTTTTGAAAAAATCACAGGTACAAGCCCAAAAAGCCTATATAAAACAAAAAAGACGGCAAACCGTTTATCTCAACGATTTATCGTCCTTTTGGTGCGCTCGAGGGAACTCGAATCCCTGGCCCTCTGATTAAAAGTCATTGAACGGATAGATTTTTGTGCCTTTAATTACAAAGAAATATACGGCAATTAGTGCATTTTGCGCTGCCATATGATTGATGGAACGCCCGTGGATTCTTGAGTTGTCGCATTTTTGTCGCACATTTTTGCGAGACGATAAATGGGACTTTTATAATTAGAGAAGGGGTGGAAGAGGTTATACTTTGAGATGGAGGATTGATGAGGCATTCGCTGAGAGGTCAGTTGTGACAACGGGGAAGTGGGGGCGATTTTTCTTCGAGCAGCACCATTTTAGGAACATTAAAATTTGCCCGGAGTGATTTTGGAGACATGTGTAGGAAGATGCAGGAATTGTGGATCTCCGCCGGGAAGGGGGATACAAGGATGTGATGGGGATAGGTATGGATACCATCACATCCTTATATAACGGCCTCTAAAAATAGCCGTATGAACTCCTGAAGTCTGGTGTCCACACAGCATTGCGTTAAAACTTGATTACCTTCTGTTCGTGGGTGAAAGCAGAGATGGTTGCCACACCGTTCTTGAAATAGAACACCTCAGTGTTACCATCGTCTGCAGCATACATTTTCTTCAGCCCCGGATAAGCATCCAGCATGGACTGGCGTGCTTCAATGCGGTCATCTTCTGCCAACTCACCAGCGACACGAATCCACTCGCCACCTTTGAATGCACACAGCTCCGCCTTCGGGTTGGCATGAAGCTGCTTGGAAACATCCTTTTTCTTTCCAGTCTGGATGTACAGCTTCCCTTTAAAAATATGTGCTGTGCCAGACGGACGAACTCTCGGCTGGTCGCCTTCCACAGTTGCCAGATAATAAGTTTCAGCTTCTTTTAAGAACTTGACGATTTCTTCCATTGATGTGGTTCCTATCTCTCCCCCTTTTTTCACAGAGTCTTCTTTAAATTATTTCACTTTCTCAAGAACCTCATCAGCACTCATGCCGTCAGCCAGAAATTTCTTGACCACAGCTTCGGCTTCTGACTTTTTTGCTTCTTCGGATGCCTTCTGATTTGTTTTGGCTTTCTTGGCCTCTAGCTTGGCTACCTCTTTCTCGGCGGACTTCAGTTCGGATTTCTTAGCTTTCAGGTCGGCTTTCAGAGAATCGATATTGGCAGTGATAGAAGAAATCTCATCGTTGAGAGAGACGATTGCAGACTGTTTCTCGGCAATCTGAGATGCAGAGTCGGATCGGTTCTTGCCGCCTTTGGTTCTGGCCATAGGATGATGCCTCCCGAAAGAATATGTAAGATTTGATGTTAGTATAACAGCGGCATCCACTCGATGTCTATCATAAAGAAGATTCGCTCTTAACTATTTTTGACACAGAGTACTTGTCCGCCAGTTGTTGAATAGCATTGCTTTGTTCTGCTGTTGCCAGCGGATTCAAAATGATGTTCTCAACGAACAAGTTAAACTTAAACGGAACTTCCAGCCCTGCCTCCTTCTCACGCTTATAAATTATAGCTCTAATTTCGTTTTCCTTTTCAAATTCGTGCTTTTTCAAAGCATGGAAAACTCTCATCGCATGTGGGAGATCAAACTGCTTTCGCTCTTCGTCATTTGGGATATAGAATGGGATATCTCCCGTCCCCAGATTTCCATCCTCATTCAGATAATGAATTTGATAAACACGCCCACCTCTAGCTGCTGCACATATCACTAATTGACGCACAGTCATTACAATGCAGACACCGTCCTTATTTTCATCTTCACCTGCATACTCTGCTCACATTTTTTATTTCCCGGTTGGTAAGGAGTCCAGCATGAAACATATGGCACATAGACTTTGTTCTTTAGAATGTTGAACTGCCGATAGTTCTCCTCAGATTCTTTGCTCCATCCTTCAAAAAACGATGAAGGAATCTCACCTTCATATTTGTCTTCAAAATTGAACGCATTACAAAAGAACAATGTATTGGAAGAAAGCATTGACTCCAATTTATTGCAGCTAATATATCTCGCAATTTTCAAGTCCAGTTTTGGCTCATGCTCACTGTTAATGCGTTCCATTTCCTACGCCGTATAAATAGCCATACAGTATTCTCCCTTTTTGAAAAAAAGCCTCTGCCTCTTAGCCACAATCTCTTGTGTTGTCTACCGCTCACCGCGTAGGGGTGTGCAAAGTTTCGAGCGGCAAAGCTGTGGGAAGTCTCCCGCAGCCTTATATTATACTAAAAACCGGTGTTTTTCAAGAATTGCAAGCAAATATACAACACCGCCGTCAAATAATCATCTATGCTTAAATGCAGAGGTGATTACAACGAAAACACAGCTCAGAAAATTTGCAGTTCTTAAAACTATTTCCTCGAAAACAGGTGCTTACCTTCATAAAATCGATGCTGTTCCACAAGAAGATGATTTGGATTTTGACGATGAGGAATGGATGGACTATCCAGTAAAACCAACTCTTGCCCACGTCATCCTTGATCTGCTGCTCTCCCCTACATACCGTCTACCCAAAACTGTAACCGCAGTACGCATCTATCGAGATAAAAACATCTTCTCCGTCTGTCCAAGGTGCGATGTCTGCATAGAGCGAGAATACCAAGGGTACTGCCATCGATGTGGACAGTATCTCGACTGGTCAAAACTGGATGATGCAGAGGAAATCTTCATAGGATGGGACGGTGTGGAAGATGATGATCAACCATCTTGCTACGCCACATCATTATGATGTATGCCACCAAAATGCCAATCCACCCGCCCATCGTATTACCGAACACATCATCGAACTCTGCGATGCCAAGTCCCGTAATATACTGGGTGGTTTCAATTGCCACAGACATCACGAAGGGAATCAACAGCACCCACTTTTTCTGAAACCACCTATACAGCCCCGTTCCAAGTGGAATAAGCAGCCAGATGTTATTGATGTCCCCCACTCTCACAGATTGCTCTTTCAAAAACTTCCCAGCATAGGAAAAGAGGACAAAGTTCGTTCTTGCATCCCCTGACTCCCGAAACATCAGTTTTCATAAAGAATAAAAGCTATATAAACAACCGTCCGTACCACGCTCAAACTCTTCGGAAGAGCAATCATCAGCAAGCAGACAACGCAACCCAAAACAACTACTATACACGGGAAGCCATTCAGAAGGTTGTCCACACACGGCATAACGTTACCGTTTCTGTCAAGCAGAATGTTTGCCTTGCCACTACGTTTGATGCCGTACTGCCCTTTAGACAATGCCTTTGGATTGCCATCTGTATCGAAATACTGTTTCCCGACAACGTTACCATTCATATCACGCTGATATGTCATAATCGCATATCCAGATGAAGTACATACCGCATGACCGTCTTTATCGAGGAAGGCAAGGCTAATGTTCTGACCTTCAGCATTATACCCACGACGAAGCCCATAGTATCCGCCGGAGCACTGTACCTGCTGTCCATTCAAATCATAGAAGAAATCGTCATAAGCCCTGCCGTCAACCTGCGTTCTGACAATAGTAGAATATCCGTCACTACGTATTATTGGATTACCTTCGACATCAAGATATGTGATCACCGTACTCGTTTCATCGTATTCATACGATAATCCATGAAAATTTTCATACCTTGCCACAGGGTATCCGTTTGCATCAAGATAACGTTCCTCTACAACTCGACCGTCATCATCCTGCATTCTGCACACGGTTGCATAGCCCATATCAATGGCATCTGTGATTACCCCATCAGGATTCACATGGCTTGTGCTGATCACACTTCCATCTACGGTTTCTCGGATACTCAATTCTGAGGCAGTGTATCCTGCATCGTGGTCTACATCGGCATCTGGCAACAGTGCCAAGATGGAAAGAAGGATAATAGATACAATCAGCAGCATTCCACATTCTCGTTTTAGGCTTGCACTCAAACTCCATAACCCCGACTCTTGATAGTCCCCACAACCTGTGTCACATACTTCTGGCAGGTGTCATGGTCAGGTGCTTCCACCATCACACGCACGACAGGCTCAGTGCCGGACTCACGGACAAGGATACGACCGGTGTCACCCAGTGCTTCGGCTACGGCCTTGACTGCTGCCTGCACTGCTTCGTCGTCCTTTGCAGCTTTCTTGTCGGTCACGCGAATATTCTCCAGAACCTGCGGGTAGATCTTCAGCGGCTCAGCCAGCTTGCTCATGGGCAGTTTCTTGGCAAGCATGACTTCCATCATCTTCAGACTGGTCAGAATACCGTCACCGGTGCTAGCGTACTTAGAGAAGATGATATGACCACTCTGCTCACCGCCAATACGGCAGCCGTTCTTGGCCATGTACTCGTAGACATACTTGTCACCCACTGCGGTCTTGGCGTAGCCGATGCCCTTCTCATCAAAAGCCTTGTACAGACCGAAGTTGGACATAACCGTGGTAACGACGGTATTGGTCAGCAGCTTGCCACGTTCCTTCATGTAGCAGCCGTAGATGTACAGGATATGGTCACCGGTGATGACATTGCCCTTTTCATCCACGCAGAGGCAGCGGTCGGCATCGCCGTCATAGGCAAAGCCGATGTCAAGGTGATTCTCGACAACGAACTTCTGCAGCCCCTCAATGTGGGTGGAGCCGGCGTTGAGGTTGATGTTCAGGCCGTTGGGCTTATTGTTGATGACATAGGTGTCGGCGCCCAGTGCGTCAAAGACGCTCTTGGCAATGTTCCAGCTGGAGCCGTTGGCGCAGTCCAGACCGACCTTGACGCCGCGGAAGGAGTAGATGCCC
>ENA-OQJN01000344-OQJN01000344.1-human-gut-metagenome-genome-assembly--contig:-NODE-344-length-20751-cov-5.190118_pt1 | contig 20751 bp, 26 predicted proteins | sample MGYA00242610_ERZ504777 | MGnify/ENA primary metagenome ERZ504777 (study PRJEB26092, sample SAMD00036350) | human gut metagenome | host: Homo sapiens | study: EMG produced TPA metagenomics assembly of... | reverse complement strand
AGATCGAAGAACATCTGCAAATGCTCCGAGGTCACGGTTTTGAGCTTCCGGCTGCCGATGGGGAATTGCTTGATGCGCCCCACAGCGCCCTGATAGGCCATCACCGTGCCGTTGGAGAGATTGCCGGGCTTGACTTCTTCCTCAATCCACATACGAAAAACACCTGTTCACGGCAAAGGACGAGGTATTCAAGAATGAGCTTTTCTTGGATGAAGCCAAGCAGTTCTACACCGCTCTGATCAACCGCCACATTCACGACCCGGAGAGGCGGCTAAAGGTCTTTGACCCGAACAGCGTCTACCTCCCCACCAAGAAGATCGGGAAGAACAATCCGAAAGAGGCTGAGATCGAGGCGGATAATGCCGCACGGCAGGACTGGAACAGGACGGCGGATATGGCGCTGGTATCCGGGATCGAAGAATCCAAGATCATAGAGATCAGAAATGAACACGTCTACGACGAGGCCACCCGGTCCGTACAGAAGCACGGCTGGCTGCCGGGACTGTTCCAGGGTATCATCCAAAAGACCAAGGAAATCCTACAGGTATTGATTCGGGAGACAGAGATCCCGCCCAAGCCTACGCTGTCAGTTGATATGGCGGAATACCGCACCATGCAGAAGCTGATGGTCAAGGTACAGGACGAAGCCAGGGCCATCAAGCAACTCATGCACGGGGAGCTTCCAAAGTTGGAAAAGCAGCTTGCCGAGACGACCGGGCTTTTCAGGGGCAAAGAGCGTAAGGCCTTACAGGAAAAGATTTCAGGTGTACAACAGGAAATTGACCGTCGGATGGACCTGTTGCCCGGTATCCTCAAAGAGGACGGTTACCCCGACGTACAGGCGTTCAAGAGGACGTATGACGACGCCACCGCCCTTGTGGAGCAGTACAACCGTGACCTGGCCGCATGGGAGCGGCAAGTCCACGGAGGGCAGCAGCCCCAGCAGAAACCGCCTGAAAAGGAGAGCATCCGAAAGAAGCTCCGGGATATGGAGGCGGAGGCCAAACGCCGGAATGACGCACGGCGGCAGCAAACACGACCCCGCAGCCACGATTATGACAGAGGACGCTAAGACAGAAAAATACACCGCAGGAAGCCCCTGCGGTGCATACATAGGAACGCCCTGCAAGTTTGAGGCTTGCAGGGCGTCAATATAAACTGAAGGTATGTTTTTATGCTGTCTCACCGACAAGAAGCTTTAGGTCTTCGTCCACCGTGCCGATACCGGCGATGCCGAAGTTCTCCACCAGCACCTTCGCCACATTGGGGAGAGAGGAAGGCGGGGAGCGTCGGACCCAGATGGATATTCTTGACGCCCAGATACAACAGGGCGAGAAGCACAATGACTGCTTTCTGCTCGTACCATGCGATATTGAACGCAATCGGCAGGTCGTTGACATCGTCCAGCCCAAAGACCTCCTTCAATTTCAGGGCAATCAGCGCCAGAGAATAAGAGTCGTTGCACTGTCCGGCATCCAGCACGCGGGGAATGCCGCCGATATCTCCCAAAGCAAGCTTGTTGTACTTGTACTTGGCACAGCCTGCGGTTAGAATTACCACATCCCTCGGCAGTTTTTCAGCAAATTCCTTGTAATATTCTCTGGACTTCATTCTGCCGTCGCAGCCCGCCATAACTACAAACTTGCGGATCGCGCCGGACTTGATGGCCTCCACGACCTTATCCGCCAGAGCAAAGACCTGCTCGTGCGCAAAACCGCCGATGATGCTTCCGGTTTCGATTTCCTGCGGCGGTGCACAAGTCTTAGCCTGTTCGATGATGGCAGAGAAGTCCTTGACGGTTCCGTACTCGCCTTCGATGTGGCGGCATCCCGGATAACCTGCGGCACCGGTTGTCCACAGTCTGTCCTTGTAGGAATCGGCAGGAGGAACGATGCAGTTCGTGGTCATGAGAATCGGTCCGTTGAAGGTCTCGAACTCCTCCTTCTGCTTCCACCATGCGTTTCCATAGTTCCCTGCAAAGTGATCGTACTTTTTGAATGCCGGATAATAGTGCGCAGGAAGCATTTCGGAGTGAGTGTAGACGTCCACTCCCGTGCCCTTTGTCTGCTCCAGAAGCTGTTCCAGATCCTTCAGGTCATGACCGGAAATCAAAATGCCGGGGTTGTTCCGGACGCCGATATTGACCTCTGTGATTTCAGGATTTCCGTATGCGCCGGTATTGGCGGAATCGAGAAGCGCCATGCCGTCCACGCCGAACTCCCCGGTCTCCAGCGTCAGCGCCACCAGATCGTCAACTGTGAGGCTATCGTCCAAAGTCTTTGCCAGTGCGCGCTGAAGGAAAGCGTCGATTTTTCGTTGTCCTGCATCAAGGCGTTGGCGTGCTTGGAGTATGCCGCAAGCCCCTTGAGACCGTAGGTAATCATCTCGCGCAAGGAACGGATGTCTTCATTCTCCGTCGAGAGAACGCCGACCGCGTCGGAATCCGCTTTTGCGTCGAACTCACTCTCGCTTCCGTTCCAAAGCGCCGCTTCCGGCAGGGAGTCCAGGTCAGTCAGCTTCGAGCGCAGGTCTTCCTTGACTTTGAGCGTTTCCTTGATTCTCGCAACGATTGCGTCGCGATCGAAGTTCGCGTTGGTAATCGTAGTAAACAGGTTGACGGTCACGAGATGGTTGACGTCCTTTCCGATCTCTTTTCCTTCCTCCCGGAGTTTAGTGGTCACGCAGGAAAGCCCCTTCGTCACATAGATCAGCAGATCGAGCATGGACGACAGTTCGGGTCTCTTTCCGCATACGCCGACCTTTGTGCAGCCGGTGCCCCTCGCCGTCTCCTGACACTGATAGCAGAACATTTCACATTTTTTCATTGGTTTTTGCTCCTTTCGTTTTTTGCCATTCACTTAGTCGGCCTTTACAAACATGTCTTTTCCCACACCACAGATTGGGCACACCCAATCATCGGGAATGTCTTCAAATGCTGTTCCCGGAGCTATTCCACCTTCCGGATCGCCGATCGCCGGATCGTAGATATATCCGCAGGGCTCACATAGGTACTTGTCCATTTCGTTTTCTCCTCATTTAATCAAGAATTCTTCCGTCGCGGGAAATCGTCACAATCTGCCACAGGATGAACTTGCCGCTTGCTTGAAGCGCATTTTTTGCCCCCATTTCGAGGCCTCCGCAGCAGGGCACCTCCATGCGCACGATGGTTACACCCTTGTCAGATCTTCGCCTTCTTCGTTTTTATGATTCTAGGGTCAACAGCAGTGCCATCCTTTAAACCGCCTTGGCTGCCTTGACGCTGTGAATTCCTGCTTTGGCAAAACGAAAATTCTCACCAGCTTTGATGGGATGTTCTTTTCCTTCGTAGCCGATCACGCCCTCGCCATCCAACACGAAGATGAGCGCTTCGCCCGGAGCGGCGTGTTCGGACAATTCGGTGCCCGCATCAAAGGCCATGATAACAAACTTCATCTTGTCGTTATGCACGACATCCATGTTGACGATCTTGCCGTCCTGATAGGGGACAATTTCTGCCAGTCTGAAAACTTCACCCGCCTTGATTGCCTCGTTCATGATATCGCTCCTCCTGATCGAAACTTCTGTATAAACAGCACCTTCCGCTGTTCGTATTCCCATCGGTGTATCCGTTAGGGTTATAATGCTCTCGCTGGTATGGAGGTTCCGCCTAAAGCCGTCTGCCCCGTAGATCTCTATGACGCCTTCCGCCATAATAATCAGTTTGTGATACGGATAAATCTCTGCTCTGATATCCGTATTCCTGGCCAAGGAAAAGCAAATGATGTCGTTTGCTCCGTCATGCACGGCTTTGGAGATCGTGCAGCCGGGAATCGCCGGATTGTCCATTGCGATGGAGAATACTTCTCCGACCTTCTCCTTCATCATCATGTTCTTTTGATCGTAAAGCGGGCATCGTCCCGACTGTCAAGCGCAAAAGGAGTACCATCCAACATGCCGCGCATCACGCAGTCTCGGAGCTCGTAGTAGATATTCGTCTCTCCGTTCCAGTACTGTGCGTGAATATCCTGCGTCATTTGCCAAGAGACTTCATCATCGGATTCAGTTACGACAGCATTCACTCTGTCACACGGCATACCGTTGACGAAGAAATCTTCAAAGATGCGGAAAACGTCCGTAGCTTTTTCTGCGTCCCTTCCGTTCCTCCGGCCATAGCGAAACGCGACTTTGCTGATTTCCTCCAATCTTTCGGGATGCGTGGTAAGGACAGTCTGAATCAAATCCGCATACCTCGTTTCCGCATCATAAATCTGATCTTGAAGCCAGCCGTGGATATTGCTTTCATCAATGACGTCTTCCAATGCGGGCAGGTCTCTGATGTAAGCAGTACAATCTGAAATCCAGCCGTTCCCGGCAGCCATGGAGGCAATCGCTTTGGTGAGTTCCTCCTGCTTGCCAATCTTGTTATACAGCCAGAAGTGGATTGGTCCTAAAAATGCGCTCATGATCCGCTTACTTTCCGCTATCGACGATTTTATCGTTGATGGCCTTTATGACGCTTTCAGGATCAACCCCATGAACGGCGCAGGCATCCTCAAGACTCTCCGCCTGGGAAGCTGGACAGCCGAGGCAGTGCATACCGATTCCGAGCAGCACCTCCGCCGTTTCCGGGTACTGGTTTACGATTTCACCGATCAAGGTTTTCCTGTTTACAACTGTGGTTCCCATAAGTTTTTCCTCCCTGTTCTTGATTTTCTGCTCTGATTATACTATAATCGAAACAACGCGTATGTTGTTGCAACAACGGAAGGATGATTTTCATGAATACTTTTTTCTTTCCAACACGCCGCTGTTTCATGGAATCAGCGAGAGCGAAATCTCGGAGCTGCTTAGCTGCCTGGGTGCGAAAGAGCGCAAATACAAAAAGGATGAGATTATTATCCGGGCGGGGTCCTCTGTCAGCGAAATCGGGCTTGTGGAATCCGGCAGTGTGAATATCGTCGTCAATTTTTACTGGGGAAACAGCCATATTTTCGGTCATGTGGGAAAAGGACAGGTTTTTGCAGAAAACTATGCGGCAATTCCCGGCAAGGAGCTGCTTTGCGACGTTGTTGCCTGCGAGGAGACCGAAGTACTCTTTCTGAGTATGCGGAATATGCTGACTACCTGCCCGAGAGGATGCGCATTCCATACCCGCATCATTCAGAATATGCTTCGGATTTCCGCACAGAAGAACCTGAATCTCTCTTCGCGCATGATGCATACCGCGTCAAAATCTCTCCGGGAACGCCTGCTTTCTTATCTTTCGGAGCAGGCGCTGGAACACAGAAGCTCGCGCTTTACCATTCCCTTCGACCGCCAGCAGCTTGCCGACTATCTTGCCGTAGACCGCAGCGCCATGTCCAATGAACTGTCCAAGATGCAGAAGGACGGATTGATTACTTACCACAAGAACGAGTTCACGCTAAATGGATCAACATGATTATTAAGCAAAAAGTCTTCTCGCCGACTTAGACGGGAAGACTTTTGTTTTACCCGGCACTACTTGTTTTCGCCAAGAAAAAATGTTTTTGCAAACTCCATGTCTTGCACAAGCTCCACCGTACCGAGATACGCTCCTGAATTGTCACGCATCGCCATGTATTTCACCAGCATCGTGCGGCCACCCTTTTCCATCCAGACAGGCACCTCGTCACGGCGATTGTTCCTGAAATCGTCGATGATCTGGCGCACCATCGGCTCGATCTTTGGCGGATGGCAGGAGAACACTTCCCGGTCAATGGCCATGCCGGGGCGCTTGAAGACCTTCGGTCCTTCATTGAAGAAGCGGTTAATGTTATCCGCATCCACAAAGGTAATTTCCATCGGGATCGTATTCAAAAGCGCGGTCAGCTGTTCCACGGTCATGTGACCGCCGGGCATTACGATCTCGCCCACCGCATCGAAGACTGTGGAAACCTTCCTGCCCTCCGCAGTCTCCCAGCGTTCCTGTTCCACGCCGAAGCACAGGTCGTAATCCTTCTCGTCGTGGTAGATGCCGTACCATTCCTCCTCTGTGAAGTTCACTGCGCAGATTGGGAACAGGATGTTCTGCTCCTTGTAGATCATTTCCTCGGCCCGGGTCAGCACAGCGTCCAGCCTGGCGCTCCATTCTGCGCCGTGATCGTTTTCCTTTGCAAGCGCACTAAGTTCATCGCGAATCTCGTCGTCCACCGTCCACATCACATCGGAGGGACCGGAGACGCCGTATTTCACCTTCAGCAGGGGATAGAGCATATCGCCCTTTTTGGCATAATGGATCGAAAGATCACGAATCGCCGGGATAAGCGATTCATCCTTGCCCTCCTTAAATCTGGCAAGCAAATCGGTAAGCGCGTCGTTTTCTTTTGTCAGCGTGTACAGAGGATGCCCGGCTATTGCCTCCAGTTCGGCGGCGCGGGCGTTCTTATCCGTGTAGTCCTTTTTGGGGAAGGAGTCTCTCTTCGCCAGCTCCTCATGCGCCTTTTTTCGCAGGAGGGAGGCTTCGACTTCCTTTTCTGCATTGGCTATTTTCTCCTCGGTTGTCGCGCCATGGAACAGGGCGGAGTGGACGTCGCAGAGCCTCTGCACTTCAGAAAGCGGTGTTCCCTCTTTCATGAGCTCCTGTTCCGCCTGCATGATCTCCGATGCCTCGACGTCGCTAAACTCACGGACGAAGTCCGCCCGTACAGTCTCCAGTTTTTCGCCTTCGCCCAGCCTTTTCAGATAGGTCTTGAGCTGTTCGGTGCGGCTTGCGGGAGGATTGTTCACATTTGTTTTCTCCGCACCAGCCTGCGGCGCAGAAGACATGTCCGGCATCTCACCGACAAGCTCGAAGCCTTTGCCCATCAAGGTTGTCACGACATCTATCATAGAGATATTCTTCATCTTCGCGCCTTTGGGAATCGTCATGATCTTGCCGACGGAGTGCAGCATGGGCTTTTTAATGATCTCGGTAAAACCGAGCCCTGCCATGATCTCGATCAGCTCAGGGTATTCCTGTGTCAATTCATAGACAGTTTTATTCAAATCAAGCTTCTTTGCCATAGTGATAGACCTCCTTTGTATTTTTCTGTATTTATTATAAACATACTTAGAAGGATTGTATGTTGTTCAAACAACAAAGCAACACATTTTTTCTGGCCACACTCCAAAGCAAAGCTGATTGCAAATTTGGGCGGAGAATATACTCCTACCTATATCTACTTCTGAATAAGCCGTACAATTATTTGTCAAAAGAGATAAGAGTGGCGGGGATTGCTCCCCGCCGCCCGATACCTTTACCTTATATATAGATCAGATCATGATTAACGATCTCTGTTGCCCTGTCACGGATGTTATTCATCCGCTGCACCCATTGCATCTGATCCTGCGCTTTGAGCTGTTCGGTGACCCCCTCACGTTCGGCCATTTGCTCTGTCAGCAGGAGCATTTGTTCCGCTGCCTGTTCGTTGATGTCGGCAAGGTATGTCACAGGCTCCCGATTGCCACACCTTGTTATATCCTGTTATGGGTTTTTCTTGCCCTTGCTTTTGCCCTTATGAGCTGCGCGGGCGTTGTAGAAACGGTGTAACATTTAATAAAGGGATTCGGTGAGCAGATTGCGAAAAATCCTTTGTTTGGGGCGGTTTCAGAGGACTTCATTAACGCCCTATAATCAGCGGCGAATGCCTATGATTTTGAGGAATTCAAATCCGAATTTGTTGAAAGGAGTAAACAACTATGAAAATGTCAAAAGAAAAAATTGATATAAGCATGTTTGCCCCATGCGGAATGAATTGTAAGGTTTGTTATAAGCACTGTTACAATAAAAACCTTGTTCTGGGTGCTTGAATAGTGATAAAGGGAAACCAGAACATTGTCGTAAATGCAAAATAAAGGATTGCATCAAAGGAAAATCGTTATCCTATTGTTTTGAATGTGATGAATGTCCATGTAAGTTGATTAAAAATCTTGAAAAAAGCTATAACAAACGGTATCAAGCAAGTCTTATAGAAAATAGCCGTTTTGTTCAAGGACATGGTTTGGAACATTTCATGGAACAGCAGAAAATAAAATATACTTGTCCTAAATGCGGTGGCATTATTTCTATTCACGATAAAGAATGTAGCGAGTGTCAAGAAAAAATGAAATAACAAAATTTCAGTTTATAGAACTAAGAAAATTAGAATTGATGGAGGGATATATTATGATAGGCTTTAGTATAATGATGTGGTTCTGTTCTGCTCTTCTCATATTTGTTAGTTTTTCTCTATTAAAAGGAAATTATTCTTCTGTTCATGGCAAAGTATTTGAAACCACAAACGACAGAAAAGGATATGCAAAAGCATTAGGAAAGCCTGTTTTATTGATAGGAATTTGTCTTTTGTTCTCTGGAGTGATTGCAGTTATATTACCGAAAGATTATGCTATTTCTATTGCAGTTATATTTATATTATTTATAGCTGTTATTTGTAGTATATGGCTGTATAAGATTCAAAAAAGATTTTCGTAAATCCCAGTTTATCGTTCTGATTTTCAACTGAATAACCACAGCAAAAACCGCTGCTACATGGAAGCCAACAAACCATGCAACAGCGGTTTTTCTTTACCGTTTTTTTAGCTGGTGCAGGATATTAGAACTACGAAAAGTAAAATGGACATGACGGCATCCTCCTGTTACCGCTGTACCAGATTTCAATGTATAGAATCATTTTTGTGTCTTAAACGCAATGAAGCGGCGGTCTTGATTTCTCAAAACCGCCGCAGAACATGTGGAATAAGCGCACAAAACCAACCTACCCGGCAACGGTTTTTTTCTTTCCCCGTCGGGGGTAGGCACATATACTATACTTAATTCTATTTTCTATTTCTCGACACTAATAACTCTCTGTGCCCACTCACGATAAAATGCTTCTTCATGTGATACGAGCAATACAGTACCCGCAAAATCCATAAGAGCTGATTTCAATGCTTCCTTTGCCTGAACATCCAGATGATTTGTGGGTTCGTCCATAATTAGAAAATTGCAGGGAATCAGTGTTAGCAAACACATTTTTACTTTCGCCTGCTCACCTCCACTTAATGTTCCAATCGCTTGCATTGCGTGCTTACTGGAAATTCCACACCGGGCTAAATGTTTGCGAACATCTTTTATGACCATATCAGGATGGACATTGGAAACAATTTGAATTGGTGTCTGTTCAGGTTCGTCCCATATTAAGTCCTGCTCAAAATATCCAAGGGTAACTTGATCGGAAAATTTGAAATGACCTTGCATGGACGGGATTTGTCCAATTAATGTCTTGAGCAAAGTAGATTTCCCAATTCCATTAAAGCCAGTGATAACAACTTTTTGCCCGCCTTTTATGCTAAAATCAATATCTGATAGAACTGGATAGTGATAACCAACTGCCAGATGTTTGACCAGCAGATGCTCCGTATTTGTCAGCGGTAAAACAGGAAAATGAAAATGAGGAATAATCTCTTTCTGTTCCAAAGCCTCCATTTTGTCCATTCGATCAAGCTGTTTTTGTCGCCCTCTCGCCATTTTTGCTTTTCGTCCAGCAATATTTTTCCTAATAAACTCCTCTGTTTTTTTGATCTCCTTTTGTTGCGCTGAGTATTGACGAATGTAATCTTCCCGCAACAGTGTCTTTTTTCGCAGAAATTCAGAATAAGTGCCATAATACTTTGTTATTGTGTCATTATCTATATCGCAGATACGATTTGCGATTTTATCCAAAAAGTCAAAATCATGGGAAACAACTAAAAAAGCATTTTCCAAAGAGGATAGGTATTCCGCCAGCCATGCAACATGATCTTTATCAAGAAAATTTGTCGGCTCATCTAATAGCAATACATCTGGTTTTTCAAGCAGTAGCTTTGCCAAAATCACTTTTGCTCGCTGGCCGCCACTCATTTCAATGATAGGGCGGTCAAGACCAATCGCAAGCAGCCCCAGCCCATTTGCAACGCGCTCGATCGCAGTATCAATGGAATAGAAGTCATGTGTTTCAAGCTGCTCTTGATAGTAGGCAGCAAGTTCCAGATTTTTCATATCTCCATCGGCGGCCTTTTCATATAGCTGCATAACTTGTGTTTCTATTTCAAACAGCTTTGCAAAGGCTGATTTCAAAAACTCTTTCATGGTAAACGTATGGTCGATTTCTGCATACTGATCCAAATAGCCAATCATAATATTTGGCTGCCAGATAACCCGTCCGCTATCAGGTATGATCTGATCTGTACAAATTTTAATCAGGGTACTTTTGCCGGTTCCGTTTTGTCCCACAATCCCGATGTGTTCCCCTTTATTCAGTGTGAATCCTGCATTTTTGTAAAGCAAGTTTTCACCAAAAGAATGTGTTAATCCTGTAATTTCTAATAAACTCATTTTCAAAAACCCTTTCTTATGTATTCTGAAAAAAGAAAAAGGCAGAAAGCAAAGATACACAACGGTATCTGCCTTCTGCCTTTGACATAGTAACGCAAAAACAAAAGGCTATGGACAAAACATTGCCCATAGCCTCGTACACATTATAATTGCACGGAAAGCCAACACCCTAAAACGGGTACACTACTCCCTTGGCTTCCCGATGAAATCTAAATGCGCTTTTTATACGCTATACTCTGCACAATGTTTCATCGGAATGGATTGTACAGAGCTGATTTTCTTTTTACGCTGATCTGTTAAATGAAAGTTCATATCTTGCTCCCCTTTGGAGATATATTTTTATATAGAATAGCACAAACATTCTTCTTTGTCAATCTTATGAAATAATATATCATGTAATATCAAATCATATTACATTCTCATAATCCAACCCGAAATGTACAATGATATAGGGTGATATGAGAATGAACCAAGATGAAAGAAGGTTTGACTTTCATGGGCTCGGGCTCGCTTTGAAACAGGCCAGAGAGGAAAAGGGCTGGACGCAAGCCTAAGGTCTCATTGCTGATGGATCACACCAGTCGCCCCGGCGATGTGACAGACCCGCGGTACACCGGGGAGTTTGAAGCCACATGGCAGGAAGTGCCGGAGGGCTGCACCGCCCTGCTGGAAGAACTGCGATAAAAGGGAAAGGGGATGACGAAACGTTATTGCAAGGCGAACGGTTTGCTGACCGTCGTTTGCCGGGGAAGTCTTTAAAAGAATAAACCTATTGACATGGTGCGAAAATGGGTTTATACTATCCCCAACACAAGGAAGGGAGCACAGGCAGATGAAATATACAACAGATGCCCGGCACAGGCTGCCCGGGCGAATGCGCTGCTCCCAGACAAATTCCCGGCAGACAGACTGAAAAAACAGGAAGATGCCGTTGTCTGGGAGAAGTGCCCGAACATACATCGTCACAACAAAAGGAGAATCGACAATGGCTGATTATAAACTGTGGAACGCACTGAAGGATGCTAAAAAATATCGCTGGGTGGAACTTTCTCACTCGCTGAACAACGAAAGCCCCTACTGGTCCGGCATCCCGGAAGGCTCCGTGGAGCTGGCAAAGACCGTATGGGACTGGGGCAAGCCGGAACTGGAATGCCTGATCCAGACCTTCAAATTCCCCGGACAGTTTGGTACCCATATCGACTTCCCGGGCCACTTCATCAAGGGCAAAGCATTGTCCGAAAAGTTTGATGTGAACGACCTGATCTTCCCGCTGGTGGTCATCGATATTTCCCAGCAGGCCAAGAAAGACCCCCGCTACGCTGTGACGGTGGAGGACATCAAGGCCTACGAGGCAAAGTACGGCCCTATCCCGGATGGCGCGCTGGTGGCTCTGCGCAGCGACTGGTACAAGAAGTGGCCGGATATGGATGCGCTGTCCGGCATCGACGCAGAGGGCAAAGAAAATGCCCCCGGCTGGTCGCTGGAAGCATTGGAGTATATCTACAAGGTGCGCAATGCCGCCGCCAACGGCCACGAAACGCTGGATACCGATTCCTCTGCGGTGGCGGAGGAAAAGGGAGACCTTGCCTGCGAGCGCTATGTTCTGGACAACGACAAGCTGCAGGTGGAGGTGCTTGCAAATCTGGATAAAGTGCAGCCTGCCGGTTCGGTGGTCATCGTTTCTTACCCCCGCATCGAGGGTGCAACCGGTCTGCCCGCACGGGTCTGGGCCATTACCGAATAAGAGTTGGGAAGCTGGAAGATGAGGTGGAAGCCTATGTGGGTCATGCACCCGGCGGTGTGTGCCCCTTTGGAGTGAACGAGGGCGTGGCGGTCTATCTGGACGAGAGCCTGCGCAAGTTTGATACCGTCTACCCGGCGGCGGGCAACGGTCACACCGCCGTCAAGCTGACCTTGCAGGAGCTGGAAGCAGCCGCCGGAGCCGAGGGCTGGGTGGATGTCTGCAAGGAGCCGGAAGGCGAATAAGGCATTATACAATAAACGCAAAGGGAGCTCTGCCCGGACCTTCGTCCGTGACAGAGCTCCCTTTTTTAGCTTTATAGAAAAACCATAAGTCATCTGCCACGCTCAGCGGAGCAAAAACCACACGCCCAGCAGGAGCGCAAGGAAGATCAGGTTGGACAGGGTGAACAGCCCAAAATACTGCTTCTTCCCCTGTGGCAGCTCCCGTGCGATCTGCCGGTAGGAAATAAGACTGGCCATGGATGCAATCAAAGTGCCAAGACCTCCCAGATTGGTGCCGATGATGAGGGCTTGTGTCTCTGCCGTGAACCCGGATAGCAGTAAGGCGGCGGGAACATTACTGGTGACCTGCGAAGCAAGAACCGCCACCAAAACTTCCCGGCCGGTCAGAAACTCCTGCAGCCAGCCGGAAAAGGCCGGAATGCGGCCCAGATTGCCAATGAAGATGAAAAAAGCCACAAAGGTCAAAAGCAGGGAATAGTCCACCGTCCGCAAGGTGCGTGGGTCTGCAAAAAGGGCGCAGACGAGTACAGCGGCAAAGGCAATGCCATAGGGCAGCACCCGGATCACGGACAGCAGGCAGACGGCAAACAGAACCAAATACAGCAGGATGATCCTCTGATCTCCCTGAGACGCAGAAGAAGAAACAAGCTCATCCACGGAGAGGGCGGCAGAGGCTTTCCGGCAGACCAGCGCTGCCCAAGCCAGCAGCAGGAGCAGAGAGACCAGGGTGTAGGGCAGCATAAGAAGAACGAAGCCCCCGATGCTCATGCCGCTTTTTCCGTAAAAATAGAGGTTCTGCGGGTTGCCGATGGGGGTCAGCATACTGCCAAGGTTTGCCGCAATGGTCTGCATACAGACCACCGGAATCAGAAGGGAGCAGCGGACATCCGCTCCCAGACGGCTCAGGACAACGAACGTAAAGGGAACGAAGGTCAGCAGGGAAACATCGTTGGTGATGAACATGCTTCCGAAAAAGCACAGCCCGACCAGTACCAGCGTCAGCTGAAAGGTGCTGTGGGTGCGGGACAGCAAGGCCCGGCCCAGTCCATCAAAAAAGTCCTGCCGCCGCAGCCCGGCCATGACCGTCATCAGGGAAAACAAAATCGCCAGCGTGCGCAGGTCGATGTAGCCGAGATACTGCGCATCCGGCGGAACAAAGAAGGCGGAAACGACGGCCAGCACAGCGGCTGCGGTGAGGACCGTTTCCTGCTGAATGAATTGTTTGAGTTTCATAGAGACACATCCTTGTAGTTGTAAAGGCTGCCCTGCTGCGATGCCGGGCGGCCTTTTTCCGTATTTCAGAGCAACAGCTCGAACGACCCGATCATCAGCGGCATGGTCAGGATGGAAAGCAGCGTGCTCAGGACATAGATCGCGCTGGAATGAGAAGCATCCCGGTCATAGAGCTGTGCCATGGAGGTGACTGTTGCACAGGCGGGGGTAATGGCAGAAAGGTAGACCGTCATCAGGATGGGCTTGCCGTCCGGGATCCAAAGGGATGCGTGAACTGCCCAAAGCAGCAGAACGATGACCAGCGGAACACCCAGCAAACGCAAAAATACCGGCAGATAGTTGCGCGGGGTGCAGAAAACCTTTTTCAGGGGCACTTCCGCAATGGCCATGCCTGCCAGCAGCATTCCCATGGGGCCGATCATATTGCCGACACTGCTCAGTGTGCTGGTGATCGGGACAGGCAGCGAGACGTGCAGCAGGTACAGTACAGCACCGGCTGCAATAGCAATCAGGTTGACATTGGTAAGGAGCTTGCGCCATTCCAGCCGGGCAGACCCCTGCAGGCAGGCGCTTGCATGGGTCCAGAGCAGCACCAGCTGTACAATGACAAAGGCGCAGGAGTAGACAACATATTCCTCCCCCAGCAGGGCCTGCACGATGGGGATGACCAGCGCGGCGGCATTGCTGTAAATGATATTGACCTGCTCCACGGCGTCCAGCTTGAGAGGCCTGCGGAACAGCGCATTCAGAAGCAGAAATACAACGTGCATTCCAACGGCGATGCCCATGGAATAAAGCAGCCCGGTGCGGATCTCCGGCGTATCCTTGATCTGAAAGGCGTTCAGAACGACACAGGGCATGACCAGATAGACAAAGACCACAGACAGCACCTTGCTGTCCGATGCCTTCAACAGGCCGGTTTTCACAACGGCATATCCCATCAGCAGGATCAGAAATAGCTGCGCGATCTGCTGCATCAATAAAAGGCTGATTTGCATTTGGATCTCCTCTTTTGCAATTCGTTTTTGCAGCACCAATCCTACTCCATTGGCGGGGCATCGTCAAGAGAATCCAGAGAAAAAACGTGTTTCAGAAGGATGGCATAGAGCAATTTTATGCGCAAAGCAAAAACCTATTGATATAATATGTAAGTGGGTATATTATATGGAAAAACCATTCACCAACGGGAAAGGAAGGGGTTACAATGCCCAGAATCAGCGAGATCGACCCGGCGCATGCGCCGGAAGCTATCCAGAAAATCATTGCGGACCATGTGGCGGACGGTCATGCCCTGACCGCAGAAAAGCGCACGCTGCTTCACAATGCGGCGGCATTCAATGCCGAGCATCCAAATCAGAAATGGGTTACCGATATTTCTTACATTCAAACTCAGGAAGGGGTTCTTTACCTATCCATGATTCGTGATTTATATGATAGAAGCATTGTTGCTTACAGGACTGGAACCAGTCAGACAATCAATCTTGTATTGGACACCATTCATCTTGCAATGAAGTCTGTGAAAACAGAAAGTCGCCGGGAGTTGCACCTCCACAGCGACCAAGGGTTCCAATACACCTCACAAGCATATTTCGACCTGACTAAAGAATACGGCATTTTGCCGTCTATGTCAAGGCGTGGAAACTGCTATGACAATGCGTTGGCTGAAAACTTTTTCGGAATCCTCAAAACCGAGTGCATCTACCGACACAAGCCGGAAACTTTTGAGGAAGCCAACAAAATGATTGATGATTACATTTACTTCTACAACCACGAACGCATTCAACTAAAAACCGGACTGTCTCCGCTTTCGCTTCGTCAGTCCGGTTAAGGCACACCCTACACAGGGCGCTTTTTATTCATGTCTACTAATCTTGGGGCGGTTCTTTGCGGAGGGGGCTGCACATTAAAGAACCTTGGCACCATTGGCCGTCAACTTGAAGGTTGCTCCCAGCATATCGGCAGCCCCGCGGCACATCAGCATCCGCTGCAGGAAAATCTCAAAATATTCGTACATGCTGCAAATGTCGGTGTCGATCTGCAGATTCAGCGAGATGACCTTTTTCTCGGTGTTGATTTTCAGAGTCTGGTCTGTCACCGCGTAATTGACCCGGTCATGGATATCGAAGGTTGCCTTTGGCTTTTCCCGCACGCGGCTGCGGCGCACATCGGTCTTGTCACCGATGATGAGGGCTGCCGAGATGGGGTCCACAGCTCCGCCGGTAGATTCATCGTGGTTGGAAATGGCAGACACAATGGTGATGCGGTCCGGAATGATCAGATCATACTGTTTGAGAATCTCGTTGGCCAGCAGCCCACCGTATTCGGCGTGGCGGTTCCGATTGATGGCATTTCCGATATCGTGCATATAGCCTGCGATCCGGGCAAGCTCGATGTCATGTTCCGAATAACCGAATTTTTTCAGGATATGCGCAGCGGTTTCTGCTACCCGGACACAATGATCCTGCGAGTGGTCGGTGTAGCCCAGTAAGCCCAAATTCTGATTGCCCTTTTTTAGCAGTTCGTTGACTTCTTTGTTGTGTCTGATGTCCTTATACGTCATGGTATTGCCCTCGATTCACTTATTGAAGGAAAGTATCTATTATTATAAGATGATCCCAGAGAAGTTACAATCAAATTGCGGTAAAATCCATGCGATTTTTCCGGTGATGCGGCGCTCGCCTTCGCCAGAGTTTTTCTTTTTGTTCAAACGCACGCTCCTTTGATCGTCCCACCGTGGCAAAGCCGGGCGAGAAAATCAAAGTCCTGCTGAATCCGCCGGACAGCGACTTCCAGCGCGGAGTAGTTGATTCCAGAGTAGTGTGAGCAGCTCGACTGCGAAGCCGAACGGTCTTCCGGGTGCAGAATCTCGTGCACGATCTGCTTGCGGTCCGGAAAATCAGCTCTGGCGAGGCGGTGCATATCAGCATCACGGACTTTGAATTGCCCGGACAGGATTTTCTCCTGCATACCGGGCACCATCTGTTCCATGATCTCTATGCCGCGCATGAACTTTTCAGAACGGGCAACGTAGGATTCGCTGACGTTGTTCTGCTCTGCGATCTGCTTACGAACGTCTGCTTCTGCGGCAGCAGGAGGAATTGTGTCAATTTGACACGATCTGCGCCTGTTCTTCCTCCCGGAAATAGGACGCAACATTCTGCTTTGCGGTTTTCAGCTTGAGCAGTTCTTCCTTGGCTTCCTTGTACGGTTCATAGAACCTTGCCTTTTCGGATGCCAGCTGCGCATACTCGGCTTCCAGCTTTTTCGGGCTGGGCAGCTTGGTGATGTTGTTTGCCTTGAAATAGGCTGCTGCCACCCGGTACGCTATCAAGTTTATATGAAAAATTTTTGGAGCAGCAAAATGCGCCTGTCCGAAAAGCCCGGACAGGCGTATAGGTATTGTAAGCAGTATTTAGATGATTAGACAGTTCATATTCAAGGGTAGAGAGGTTCCCGGCGGCGGTCGGGCTTTTTTTGATAAGCTACTGTGAGTAAAAAAGTAGACACATAAGAAAAAGGACATAGCGATACCCCCTTGATACCGCCATATCCTCAAAAAAAGGGCGGCTTTAATACACCCTCCGTTATCTCATTTTTGAAAAAGAAAACGGCGGCTTTGAGTTATAAAATTTCAAAGCCGCCATAAGGTAAACCAGTAGCGGCTCCCCTTAAATAAAATGCTTATTTTTTCAGTTGGTAGAAATCATAAAATGCAGCGTGTTTTGCTATAAGTATTTCAAAAGTGCCATGTTCAATGATTTTTCCGTCTGCCATAAAAATAATTTCGTCATAGAGTTCAAGAATGTCTTTACTCATATTGTGTGTGATAGTAAGTAGCGTTAAATCAGATATTGCCAACAGTCTGCTTTCAATATCATAAGCAGTCTGCATATCTATTGCAGAAGTTCCCTCGTCCAAGATCAAGAGTGGCTTTTTACGGATTAAAGCCCTTGCTACGGCAATTCTTTGCTTCTGTCCACCGGAAAGATTAGCACCATTTTCTCCGACATGATATTCAAGGCCATTTGGTACTTGCTTGATAAAACTTGATAAACCACTATCAGATAAAGCAGACTGTAATTCTTTTTCGCTGTAATCTTCGTGTAAACAAATATTGTCTAAAATGCTTTCGTCAAACATATAGACGTTCTGATGAATGACCGACGACAAGGCGGTTATTTTATCAATATCTACACTGAAAAGATTATCTTCATCATATAGGACATTGCCTTTGTAATCAGAATAATATCCGGCTATCAATTTGATAAGCGTAGATTTTCCGCAGCCACTTTTACCGACAAAGGCATATTTTTTTCCTTTTTAATGGATAATGAAATACCGTTTATGACTTCATTTTCTTTATCATAGGAAAAATGCAAATCCTCCACACAAATCATTTCATTGAAAGTAGGGGATTTTTTTGTACCTGTGTCTTGCTTCCTGTAATCTGAAAATTCATTTAGCTTCTGTGCAATCGGCTTTATACTCTTGATTTTAGGAATATTACTAAAAATGATTAAAAGCGGATTTGCAAGATTACTGCTAACCTGCACCATGCCCAATAAGGCTCCTGCGCTGATACGTCCGATAATAATGAAATATGCCGAAAGAAAAACAACAACAACTTGAACAAGAAGCGCAAGAACCATAGAAACCGCTTCATTTGCAGCAATCGCTTTGTCAACTGAATATTTTGCTTTTATCGTGTCCTCATTGCTTGTTTCAAATCGTGAAAGGACATATTTTTTCATTCGGTACGACTTGATAATTTCAAAGCCGGATAACAGGTCTTTTACATGATTTGTAAAAGAGGATAGCATATCAGAATATTTGTCCTGCCGTTTAGAGAGCAGTCCTCCGAACAGACTGGGTACGATAAGCATAATGGCGATTGCAATAATTATGCATACCGTAACGATAATGTCAAAGTAAATCATTACAGCAAGGGACGCTATGAAAATAATCGTGTATTGAATGACTTGCAGGAGAGGAAGTAAAAAATTGTCCTCAATCATTTTTACATCATTCGTAATTGCAGATAAGTAATCTGCGGTATGGTTTTTTGAGTAATCCTCAATCGTGTGTTTCGCAATTCCCATAAAGGTTTTGGAACGGACAGCTTTCATAATCTTGCAGACAAATTTTTTGCTGAACAAAGATTGTAGGTACATAAATACTCCCATAAGCGCAAAGTAGGCTAAAGAAAAGAGTAGTATTCTGATGAAGCTGTCCATATCGCCCATATCTACAATGTCCATAACCTGTTGCAACAAGATAGCGATAAACACATAGGATAGAGAACTGATAGCAGTAAATAATACGGTAAGGAAAAGCAAAAATTTGTATTGTTTTAAGTATCGTATCATATAATGGTGTCCTCCTATTTTCTGTTGAATATCAAATCACAAATAAGCCCTGTCGCACCCAAAGCAAACAGACAAGTAGCTGTTGATTTATAGCCTTTTTCAGATAAGTGTGCAGCTCCTATCATCAGTCCGATTTCTGCCGCAGCAGATATAGACTTAGATACAATGCGGAATGACCGCTTTTTCCATGCTTCATTTGCGGCAGCTTCAATTTTGTTTGCAGCATTTTCGATTTTTTGGTCTAAGTTTGACATAGTATTCTCCTTTCATACATTAAGACGGTATGTATCTGCCGAAAAAATAATACCTTACGAATGAATGTAATGTTTGAAAATAAAACTGCCTTTTTCAAGGCAATTTTATTTACTCGCCTACATTTAAGTGTTCAAAGTAATTTTGTGCCATACCGAAAATTTCATCATCAATAATCGGTAAGTTCATACTATCCAACAGGTACTTAATGAAAGCAAACTTTGAAAGTAATTCTTTCGGAGTTGTGGGATAGACCGACGGAATTAACCAAAAATTTGTAAGCAATGGCAAAAGTTCTGAAAGTTCTTTTGCATAGTCGGTTTTGATAGAGCCGTCTGCTATTCCCTCTTGAATAAGTTGCAGCCAAAGCGGTGCAATCAATTTTCTGTTTGTGTCAGCCAGTTCTGCTAACAGACGAGGATTTTTCAAAAGAGGAATACTTTGTTTTCCAAGTTCTGTCCTACCCATATCTGCATGGTTTAACTTTATGACCTCGCGCATTTTTTGCAGACCGTTTAAGTTCTTTTGCTTTTGTACGGTAACAAACGGGTTATTGTCAAAAAAGAGTTTTTCCCCCAATGCGTCAATAATTTCCTCTTTTGATTTGAAGTGATGATAAATCGCACCTTTAGTCAATCCTCCAAGCTCATTTACAATGTCTTGAATAGTTGTATTATCGTAGCCCTTTTCTATGAATAGCCGCTGTGATACTTCCAATATCTTTTCAACGGTTACTTCGGGATATTTATTTCTCGCCATTGAGAAACCACCTCCAGCCTTTTTTCATTCGTTTGGTATGTATTTAGTATAATCAAAATGCTCAGTTTTGTCAATATAAAAAACTAAAATGCTGAAATGTGGTTGTTTACGGATGATTAGGATAGAAAATCTTTGCCAAGCAGGTTTATGGACTTGCCCCGACCGAGATCATCTACCGCATTGCAATCCGCTGCATTCTGGGCTTTGCAAAGAATCACGGCATCACCGCCCACCATATCCGTCAGGCCGATACGGCGGAATTTGCCAAGGCGGGCACTATGGAAAGGGAACTGGATAAGATCTTCAGAGACTGACCAATAGAATACAGCATAAAACCAAAGGCGGCTGTCTGCATGGGTGCAGATGGCTGCCCTTGCGCTTTTTACGGAATGGAAGGGAGGAATAAGCAACTATTATCGCAATTTTCATCAACACGGCATATTTGCGATATGCAGTTTGCGGATGTTGCTTGTGCATTAAAAACGCAAACTGCTATAGAAGGACAAGAATCGCAGTGTTAAGATTAGTTGGGGGTGAACGATGCCCATCCGGGCAAGTACCAAGATTTTTTGACAAATTCTGTGCAGCCCGCAGAAATCAATAAGTCCCATTGCAAAATAACGTAAAATGCGTTACAATAAAGTTGAGGTGATAACCATGGAAAAACGATGACGCTCAATATTCGTGTCAACCCTACCGTCAAGCAGCAGGCCGAAGATGTGCTGAAGCAGCTTGGCATCCCGATGGCGACCGCCATTGATATGTACCTGCGCCAGATCACCCTGACTGGCGGCATTCCCTTCTCGCTATCCCTTCCGAAGGCTC
>ENA-OQJN01000343-OQJN01000343.1-human-gut-metagenome-genome-assembly--contig:-NODE-343-length-20769-cov-6.956060_pt1 | contig 20769 bp, 20 predicted proteins | sample MGYA00242610_ERZ504777 | MGnify/ENA primary metagenome ERZ504777 (study PRJEB26092, sample SAMD00036350) | human gut metagenome | host: Homo sapiens | study: EMG produced TPA metagenomics assembly of... | reverse complement strand
ACATACCGAAAAGAAAAAATACAAATCTCCTGTAGAAGAGCAGGTATCAAAAACACTGATTACTACAGGAGATTCGTATTTTAAGATTTAGAGCCTAAAAATTGGCATTAACCGACAGCCCCTTTTTTACATCTGTGTCACTTCGTCCACAATCGACATTGTCGATTTGCGATGAGACACAAGTACAATTGTCTTATCTTTCCGCTCTTCCAACAAGCTTTTCAAGATAATTCCTTCATTCAGGCTGTCAATATTGCTTGTAGGCTCATCCAGCAGAATAGTCTTGGCATCATGAAGAAATGCCCTCGCAATTCCGATCCTCTGGCGTTCTCCTCCTGATACCGAATCTCCGAGTTCCCCAAGCTTTGTGTCATACCCCTGTGGCAGGGAATCGATAAAATCATGAATTGCTGCCTTTTTCGCAGCCTCAATCACCTCTTCTCTTGTCGCATCCGCCTTCGCCACCTTGATATTATTTTCAATTGTGTCCTGGAACAGAAAGGTTTCCTGCGTCACATAGGAAATATGATTTCGCAAATGCCCTGTGTCAATCTCGTTTACGTTGCGCGTTCCATAGCTGACACTGCCGGAATCTGTCTCATAAAAACGCATAAGTAGCTTTAATAACGTTGATTTCCCACATCCGCTTCTTCCGAAAATACCATGAATCGTATTTTTGCGGATATCCAATGAGAAATTTTTCAAAATTGGTTTTTCTTCTTTTTTGTCTTCCGGGTATGTGAACGTCACATTTGAAATACGAATATCTTCATCCGGAACTTCCACATTACTTTCCACATCCATCACAACCGGCTCTTCGGCAAGCAGGTTCAATACACGATTTCCACTTGCAAGCGTCTGGTTCAGGTTGTTTGAAAGTGCAGACAATGCCGCTGTCGGTCCAAATGAACTCATCATGGCGATGATACAGATAATTGCATTTCCGGTGCTGATCACCCCGTTCGATGCCAAAAGGCCACTATATAATGTCATGCACACTCCCGCGACAAGAATAACCGTATCTGTACTGATTCTCTGTACTGCCTCCTGTTTTTTCAAAGTTGCATTCACCTGCTCCAGATGCTCCGTGAACGCATCCATTTTTTCCTGACGTTCTTTCTGCTTTTCATACTGTAAAATTTCGTCTAATCCATACAGATTATCCAAAACAGTTGTATTTAATTTCCCATAAATACTGCGGTATTTTTGCCCGTGTTTCTGTCCTGCTTTACTGTTCACCACCGGAACAACCAGCCCGACAAGCAGATAGAACACCGCCGCCAATACTCCCAGTCCCACATGGAACTGTCCGATAAATACAACCATCACAAGCGACGTGATTGCCGCAATTGCAATCGGTGAAATCGTGTGTGCATAGAACACTTCCAAAAGTTCAATATCGCTTGTGATAATCGAAATCAGATTCCCCTTTTCTTTGCCATCCAGCTTTGCCGGAGCCAATTTTCTCAAAGAGGCAAATATCTGATGACGGATTCTGGCAAGTAATTTAAATGCAATATAATGGTTACTTGCCTGTTCCGCATAGCGAAGTACTCCTCGCAATACCGCAAATACAACAAGCAGCAAGAATATCATTTTCATGGAAATGCCAGTCACTTCTCCAAGCAGATTTCCAATTGCCGCTCCTCCGAGAATCGTAATAAAAATCGCCATCAAATTTCCGATACATCCCATGATGATCGCAATACACATCACTCCGAGAAGGGGTTTGATCATACCAATCAGACCAAGCATCACCTGAAATCCATTTCTGTTTTTATTCATTGGCAACCGCCCCCTTTCCAAATTGCTCCAATGCGCTCTGCTGTCTGAATAATCTGTGATAGTATCCATCTTCTTTGCAAAGCGCTTCGTGCTGTCCTTTTTCCACAATCATTCCGTCTTTTAGCACATATATCTGATCCGCAGACACAACATTCGCAAGTCTGTGTGAGATCAAAAGAACTGTTTTTGTTTTTGCCAGTTTTCTCACAACCGCCATAATATCATTTTCACTTTCCACATCTACATTAGAAGTTGCCTCATCAAATATGTAGATTGGCGTGTCATGCAAAAGCGCCCTTGCAAGAGACAGCCTTTGCTTCTGCCCGCCCGAAAGATTAGACGCTTTCTCAAGGAGAACAAAATCCAGCCCTCCGCTTTTTTCCACAAAATCCGACAGATTCACCTCGCGAAGCGCCTCTTTCATCTGTGTCTCTGTCGCATCTTCTTTTCCCATGAGAAGGTTTTCCCGAATTGTTCCTGCAAACAGATAACTGTCATGTCGGATACGGGTAATCTTTCTTCGAAGTGCTTTCAAGTCCATTTTGTCAATTGGCATATCTCCGATAAAAATCTGTCCCTCATCTGCCCTTCTGTCTCCCATTAAAAGCAACGTAGTTGTACTCTTTCCGCAACCGGATTCCCCGGCCAATGCAGTCAATCCATGACCTGCCCGGAAACTGATACCTTCCAGCACCTTTTTCTTTGCCTCATAGGAAAAACTTACATTTGAAAACGCAATCTCATCAGATTCCCCTTCCATTTCGGCAGATTTTTCTCCTTGATCTTCTTCTAAATCTACCAACCGGAAAATCTTATCCGCTGCAGCATTTCCATTCATCGCAATGTGGAAGAAGGAACCAAGCAAACGAAGCGGCAGAAAAAACTCGGCTGAGATCATAATAATGAAGAAACATTGCGCCAGTCCGATTACACCTTTTTGATACTCTAAAATACTCAAGATGATACCGACTGCTGCCCCACCGTAGGCTACCAAATCCATAATACTGATGGAATTTAACTGCATGATGAGCACGCGCATCGTTACTTTACGAAATTTTTCCGCTTCCTCATCCATTCTTTTTGCATAACGCTCATCTGCCTGATAAATTTTCAATGTCGTAAGTCCCTGAAGGCACTCCAAAAAGGAATCTCCCATCTCCGTGTATGTTCCCCAATATTTTGCAAGCATCTTTTTCGCAAATTTCTGAACTGCTACAATTGAAAGCGGAATCAACGGAACACAGATTAAAAGCACAACCGCCACTTTCAGGCTCATCGTTCCCACAATGACAAATAGTGTGACCGGTGCAAGCATGCTGTAGAAAAACTGTGGCATGTATTTTCCAAAATAAATTTCCAACTGTTCCACACCTTCCGTGGTGATCTGCACCACCTCAGATGTCTGAAAATATTCTTTATAACTGCTCCCAAGCCGCATCATTTTCTCATACACCATCGTTCGAAGTCTCGCTTTCACCTGCTTCGATGCCTCAAATGACAGCTTGCTGTTGAGCGGCGACATCAAGCTTCGTACAACCACAACAACTGCCAACGTCACAAGCAGCCTGATACTTTGGTTTTGCAGATTTTCTCCACGAACCATTCCAGCTATAAACGCAGCTGTCTGGAGCATCAGCACAACATTTGCAATGAGCATGACCCACTGTGTAGGAACCATCCCCCAAATGTTTTTCTGATTTTCTCTAAATTCTTTGATCAACCTCTTATGAAACATATTGCTTTCCCCTCCTTTTCCCAGTCTTATATTGCACAGCATGGGCTATCCCCAGTACGCAAAAAATAACCGCCGAAAGCTTATGCATAGCAATGACTGCCATCATCTCTCCTGTCGGTCTTATCAAAAAACCACTGACGCCATCACTACAATCGAAACAATCAACAACTTATCAATAATTTTCTTCTTATTCATTTTTCTTCTCCTATCTCTTTTTTATTTTTCCTTTCATTGTCACCCACATATGGTCCAGCGCCTGAAATGGATGATAAAACAACATTCTCGGTCCTGCATACTTCATAACTTCTTTGATCTTTTCCTGCATCTCTTTTGAATAACAATGCACTTTGCAGGCACTGCAAAATGTCTTTGTCTCCATGAACGGACATTTTTCCGTTCGGAGCAACGCATAGTCCAACAGTTTCTGACATTCCGGACAGAGTTCTCCCTTGTGCTTGTGTTTTCCGCGACAATACACCTCAATCATCACACGCAGTCGTTTTTTTTCCTTTTCTCTCTTATTATTTATGTCCACCATTTTGCTCTCCATTTTTGATATTGATAAGCATTTTCATTTAAAATACATGGATTAGTATATGCTAACTTTTATTTCATGTCAAGAATTTTATCATTTTTAATGTTTATCATTAAATTTTAGTTGACAAACATTTATTACAGGCATACAATGGAGATATCAAATACAGAATTGAACTTCAAAAGAAGTGGACGAGACTTTATAAAGGAGATTAACTACATGGCAATCATTTTAAGACTAGACCGAATCATGGCGGACCGCAAGATGAGTCTGAACGAACTTTCCACCAAAGTCGGAGTTACAAATGTAAATCTTTCAAAAATAAAAACCGGGAAGATCAGTGCAATACGCTTCTCTACACTCAATGCGATTTGTGACGTATTAGACTGCCAGCCCAGTGACATATTGGAATTTATAAAAGATGAAAAAACACAGGAAGGAGAACCGAAAGATGAAACCAAATGATTTTGATACAAATATTTCTGTTAAACATTCGAAAACATTTTCAACACGCATGCGTATTCTTTTATTCCTTGCGCTACTCATGACCGGACTTATTTCCATAGTCGGCATTATACAAATCGTACTTTGTTTAAAGGAACATATTTGGCAATCGACAGATGTACTTCCTTTTGCATGGAATACGCTATTCTTTTTATGTATTTTTTGTTGTTTTGTATCATTGCTTAAAATTGCTTTATCAGATCAACCTTTTTCTAAATCGTTGGTCCTCTGTGTTCAGATGATTGGTTGGCTGTTCCTGGCATCTTCCGTTTTGTTTCCGCGTCTTCCAGGTTATCATCCTTCTTGAGTTGAGATTTTTAGATATGGAAGTTTTGTTCTGATCGATGGTATAAATCTAACACTGGGAATTCTAATTATCATTTTCGGTTGTTTGATTCATGAAGGATTGCGAATGCAAAAAGATTTAGATGAAGTGTTGTAAATATTCTATCGAACACTTGAATCGATCCTGCAGCTCATAAATACAAAGAGAATGAGAAGGGAGCTTATCATTAACTGATAGCCCCTTCAACCCGTTCACTACACTTTTTTCATGAATTCACGATAAGCATCCCAGCTAATACTATCAGCAGTGGCAATTACTAAAAATGGTTTTAATCCTTTTTCTATATCTCTATGATTGTCTTTTTTAAAACATGAACATTCATTTTAAACTCATTATTTGTTGGAATCAATCGAATTCAGTGAGCCAAATCAAATTATTCATGATTAAAACCGATTTGCCAAAAGTAGAAATGTATTGTCAGCTCTATTATCATAAAATTTTGATTGCTGCAAATATAAATAATATATGCCTCTTATTTTAATTTCCACCCCTGACTCTCCGTCTGCACTTTTACCATATGGGCATACATACCCTTCTTTCGAATTAATTCATCCGGTGCTCCCTCTTCTACTACGATCCCGTCGGAAAGCACCACAACCTTATCAGCTCCGGCGACCGTACGCATCCTATGAGCAATGACAAGAACCGTTTTATCTTGAATCAAACGTGACAATGCAGACTGAATCAAATTCTCATTCTCAACGTCCAATGATGCCGTCGCCTCATCCAACAGAATAATCGGTGCATTTTTTAAAAATGCTCTTGCAATGGAGATTCTCTGACGTTCTCCGCCTGATAACTCACATCCGTTTTCTCCAATCTGGCTATTCCATTTATCCGGCAGTTTCTCTGCAAATACATCTACATTGGCAAGCTTTGCCGCCGCAATCACCTCTGCATCCGTAGCATCTTTCTTTCCAATTCGGATATTTTCCAAAATTGTATTATTAAATAATGTAACGTCCTGAAATACAATCGAGTAAAGAGAAAGCAAGGTCTCAGGATCTGTGTTTAAGATATCCATACCTCCTACCGTAATCCTCCCGCAGCTCGCATCCCAAAATCTTGCCGCAAGACGTGATACTGTTGTTTTTCCTCCGCCGGACGGTCCCACAAGCGCTGTGACTTCACCCTGTTTTGCCGTAAATGTAACATCTTTTAAAATATTTTCTTCATTATTATAAGAAAATCCTACATGATCAAATGTTATATCACTTCCTATATTAGAAAGAACCTTTTCCCCTTCCTGTACTTCGGCATCCAATATTTCATTCATTCTTGCAACATTTGTTTTTGTTGCAATCACTGCCGCCAAATTCTGCAGCGCTCCCTGCAGTGGATCATACAACCTAGATACAACCAGTAAAAACATAAAGAACTTCAAAATATTCAATGTGCCATTTGCCAAAAGAATAGTTCCTGCAAATGCCGTCGTTGCAATGCCAAATTTCAATACAAATGTCGCAAGTATAACAAATGCTGCTGTTGAAAACTCACCGATAACCGTTCTCCTCTCAACGGCCTGTATTTTTTCATCCAGTCCCTTCAGATATTTTTCTTCTGCATTATTTGCTTTTAAGTCCTGTATTGTTTCAATATATTCCTGAATTCCATCTGCACATGTCATTTTTACTGACATCGTTTTCGCATTTATATACTCCTGCCTTTTTGCTGAAAAAATTATAATTAAAAACGCTGCCGGCACAACCCAAAGAGATGCAAACGCCATCCTCCAATCAACCACAAAGAGACTAGTTCCGATCAGTATCGTGGAAATGACAGAGCCAAACAGTTCCGGTATAAAATGAGAAAATGCCGTTTCCAGAAATGTACAGTCTGCCATAATAGTACTTGTGAGATCTGCAAGATCTTTCTTCCCGAAAAAAGAAAGTGGAATCTTTCGAAGTTTTTCCGCTAACGCAATTCTTCTCACACCGCTCTCCACATATGTGGCAAGATATGTAGCATTGTACTGGATATATGTCGTTCCAAAAATCAGCAGCAGACTTATCACGCACCCTGCTACATAAAAGCCAAAACGTTCTATAGGATGTATCCCTTGGAGCAAATCTGACACAAGGCAGTAAAGTATTCCCACCGGAAACATAAACGAAATATTTTGCAGTGCACAACTCAGAACACCTTTTACAAGGTCTTTAGCTCCTTGCTCCGACAGAGCAAATTTCTTTTGTAATTTTTGAATCATAACAATGCCTCCCTCTCTACTTTCCGCTGTACAGATGTCTTATAATTTTCCCACATTTTTTTGAAAATTCCATTCTGGGCAAGTAACTCCCGACTGGTTCCATGTTCTTTCAGTTTTCCATCTTCCAATACGTAAATGCAGTCTGCATCCACGATTGTTGACAATCTATGCGCAATCATAATGACGGTTCTGTCTTTTGCAAGCTCTGCGAATGCCTTCTGCACTTTATTTTCATTATCCGGATCTGCAAATGCTGTTGCCTCATCCAAAATAATAATCGGCGCATTTTTCAAAATGACACGCGCAATTGCAATTCTCTGTTGTTCCCCACCGGAGAGATATACCCCATTGGTTCCGATAATCGTTTCAATCCCCAGAGGAAATTTTTGAACAATATCCATGCACTGAGCCTTTTGCAACGCCTCAAGAACTTCTTCTTTTGTTGCGTTCGGTCTGGCCATTCGCACATTTTCCAAAATCGTTCCTTTTATCAGCCGGCTGTTTTGAAACACAAAAGAAACTGTATTCATCAAATCTTCTTTTGCAATGTCTTTTACATTTATCCCCCCAATATAGATATTACCCTTTTGTGCATCAAAAAATCTGGAAATCAGATTTGCCAACGTTGTTTTTCCACCACCAGACGGTCCTACGAAAGCCACTGTCTGTCCTGATTGGAGCTTCATGGAAATATGCTCTAATGCATTTTTCTTTCCGTCATAACTGTACATTACATCCTCTACTATTACAGACCCATCTTTCGGTTTTTGGGGATGTGTGCTTTGAGCGAGCGGTTCCATCTTCAGTATACTGTCAATTCGTTTCATCGTATCACTGACAACCATTTCATTTTCACTTTGAAACATTATTTTTGTCAAAGTGAGCGAAATAACAGGTGTAATAATAATATAAAAAATCAGATTCAATAAAAATGTATCCGTAATCTGTTCCGCTGTCATTACAAGTGCAGCTGCCGTCAGAAATACAAATACACTGTTAATTACGGTGGTATAAACCATCATAGGAAGTCTCAGTTGCTTTGTATACGAAATAACCCATATCTGATAACGGTCAATCGCTCCTTTGAAACGTTTAAAAGAAAATACAGTCTGCCCAAATGTCTTTACTACTGGAATCCCACGCACATATTCCACTGCCTCATTTGACATATCTCCAAGTGCATCCTGATATTCTTTCATTTTCTTCTGCATATTTTCTCCCGTCATACTCGACATAACCAGAAATCCAAGTGCAACCGGGGCAAGACTTAATAATCCCATTCTCCAGTCAAACAGAAGCAATAAGACTATCAGTCCTATCGGTGTTGCAAGTGCACTGCATTTATCCGGAAGCTGATGTGCCAGATACGTCTCCGCCGCCCCGCTTGATTCATTTATAATTTTCCTCATATTCCCGCTGCCAAAATGATTCATAAATCCAAGCGGAAATTTTTGAATATGATGCGTCATCGCCAACATCAGGTTTGTCTTCACACGAAATGCCGACAAATGAGAACACATCAATGCTCCCATGTAAACTACAACTGAAAGTATTGAAAATACAACCGCCATAATTCCATTCCTTGCCAGATGCTCTGCATTTGAAAAATCCGGCGCTTCACGTAGTACTTCCCCGGCAATTCTCCAAATATACCATAGCGGTACAAGCGTAATAAACGCTGATACAGCAGATAACCCCCACGATGTATACGTCAAATACCTGTATGAACCTGCATACTCCATAAGCCTTGACAAATTTGACTGTTTCTTCACGTCAATCCCTCCATTTCCAAACGTTAGTCTATTCTAACTCATGTCGAAAAATTATAGAGCTCTAAAGCCCCATAATTTTCATCCATCCTGCGAATTGAAATTGTTGCAATTCCTTCACATAGATTTTCGCCTGTTCTTTCGGCATCTTATGAATAATAATCTCAAAAAACGCAGCAAACATACCACTAACCAAAATATGCTCGAGTCTCGGATCTACATGACGTACCTCTTTCCCACTCTTTTGCATAATATTTATAAAATCATGCGTTGCCTCTACTTCAATCTCTACCAGCTCATGCACAAAATTCTCATATTTGGTTCCTTCTGCACATTTTACGATGAGATGAAATGCATTCGCGTGCTCATACAGATAATCAACGATCCAAAGCATCCACTGACCGGATGCTTCTCCCACTTCTTCTTCCTGCTCCTTTGGTGTCAGCTCCTTAAAACGATACTGTACCTTTTTATATTCATTCATAAAAAAATCTGCCGGCTCTTTCACAAGCGCCTCAAACAATTCTTCTTTGCTTTTGTAATACCCATAAAATGCACCTGTCGTCACACCTGCATTTTTGACAATATTACGAAACGATGCTGCCTGAAATCCTTTTTCCAAAAATTCCTGCTCTCCTGCATCTAATATTCTATCTAATGTATTCTTTTTACTTTTCTTCATGCATGCCTCCATGTAACAATGTTGTATAACACTGTTATACTATTCCTTATTTTCAATTCTGTCAATGCAAATACACGCAAAAACGGCTATGTGAGAAACTTTCTCACATAGCCACTGCACCACTATTTGTGTTTATATCCTGTGTACAATGTCATAAAAAGGCATCCTATCATTGCCCATGCCCAAAATCTATGTTTTTTCATATCTTTTCGCCTCCTGGTATGTGACTACAGCAAATCCTGCATACTCTTCAGGCTGATTCCAAGTGTTGACATATTATGGAACAATGCTGACGTAGTCGGCTGTAAGATTCCACTGACCCCAAGTAAAATCAGTCCTGCATTAAAAGTAACAATAAATCGGTAGTTTCTTTTGATCCGTTTCATCAGTCCATCACTCAACTGCTTTAATATTACAAGCTCATATAAGTTCTCTGCACCAATCATAATATCCGCAATTTCTCTTGCAAGCTCCGCTCCGTCACTGATTGCGACTCCTACATCAGCAGCCGAAAGCGCTGGTGAGTCGTTGATGCCATCTCCGATCATGATGACTTTTCTGCCTTTTGCCTTTTCTTTTTCCACAAAATCAGCCTTATCTTCCGGAAGTACTTCTGAATAATATTCATCTACACCGACTCTTTTTGCAATCGCTACCGCAGTGTGCTCGCTGTCCCCTGTCATCATCACGATCTTTGAAATGCCTGATTTTCGCAGTATTTCAATAACATCTGCCGCCTCCTCTCGGAGAGGGTCTTCAATGCAGATGACTGCTGCCAATTCTTTTTCAATCGCAAGATACAGATGAGAGTATTCCACCGGAAGTGATGCAAAAAGTGCTTCTTTCCCCTCTGGGATCATACATTTTTCATCCTCAAAGACAAAATGATAGCTTCCGATAATTGCCTTTTTCTCATTGATCATCGTGGAAATTCCGTGTGCAACCATGTATTCCACTTTCGAATGCATTTCCTCATGATCCAATTTTTTCTTCTTGGCAGCGTTCACGACTGCTTTTGCCATAGAATGCGGAAAATGTTCTTCCATGCATGCCGCAATCCGAAGTAGTTCATCCGGATCGTCTCCGTTGAACGAAACGACATCCACTACGGTAGGCTTTGCTTTTGTGAGTGTTCCTGTCTTGTCGAACACAATCGTATCTGCCTCTGCCGCTGCCTCTAAAAACTTACCGCCTTTTACTGTAATATTATGCACGCCTGCTTCTCGAATCGCTGAGAGGACAGCGATCGGCATCGCAAGCTTTAATGCACAGGAAAAGTCGACCATCAATATGGAAAGTGCTTTCGTAATATTACGTGTCAAAAGATAGGTCAGCGCTGTGCCCGCAAGTGTATACGGCACAAGTTTATCCGCTAGGTGCTCCGCCTTGCCTTCCAATGCAGATTTCAGCTTCTCCGATTCCTCGATCATTGTGACTATTTTTTCAAATCGGCTAGAGCCGACCACTGCTTTGACCGTAATCGTCACTTCGCCTTCTTCCACCACGGTTCCTGCATACGCCGAACTTCCTTGTACTTTTCTCACTGGGAGAGATTCTCCGGTAAGAGACGCCTGATTGACCATCGCCTCACCATCTGCCACTGTACCGTCAAACGGAATGACATTTCCCATATGTACAACAACCTGATCTCCTGCCTGAATATCAGATACCGGAACAAGAATGTCTTGTTCCCCCTGTTTAAGCCATACTTTTCCCACATTCAATGACATTGTTCTCGCAAGATCATCCACTGATTTTTTATGTGTCCATTCTTCTAAAATTTCTCCGATTCCCAGCAGGAACATGACCGAACCTGCCGTATCGATATCATTTCGCAAAATGGAAACCCCAATCGCTGTTGCGTCAAGAACCGGAACTTCAATCTTTCCTTTACACAACACCTTTAAACCTTTGTAAATATACTTTAACGATACTGCCGTCGTATAAAGGGCATTTACCGGATATGGAAGAAACCATTTTCTTGCATACCCAAACAAAACTTTATTGATTAACTTTTCCTGATAAGCAGCGTTTAACGCCCTGCCGGAATTTTCTAAAAGTCCCGCCGGCACCTCCGTCTTTTCATAAGAAAATCTCTTCATTTCTTCTATAATGACCTCTCGGTCACCGGTATAGCGAATGACAGCATCCTGCGTGCGCTCATACACTTTCGCTGATGAAACCGTTTTCATGTTGGTTAAAAAATACAGCAAAATATCTGCCTGCTCATAAGTCATTCTGTTTTGCAGAAGATGAATTCGCATTCTGCCATTCATCTCATGTTTTATGATAAATCTCACTTGCTGTCGCCTCTATTCTGCCACTGTCTCTTCCACAGCTTCTTCCGTAATTTCTTCTGTCTGTGTCTCTTCAAACTCCTGCTCTTCTTTTACTGCTCTTTCTTCATTGATTGCTTTTGCCTCTTCGTAGATGTCTTCTGCATTCTCCTGAATAGTAGTTGCAGTCTTCATGACACATTCTTTTGCTCTAAGCACCGCTGCCGTTCCATTTGTATAAAGTTTCTTTGCATCTTTGCTTGATAATAGCTTGATTCCTGCTGTCCCAAATAACACACCTGCTGCAAAAATACCTGTTTTCTTAAAATTGATACCTTTTAAACAATCTAACATCATAAATACCTCCTAGAATAATTTTATCCATTGATTATATTCCCATGATTCGACAAATTCCAGTTTTTTTTACACTATCGATAAATTTTATCATTTATTTTCTCTACAGCAAAAAGGAGAATGCCACCGCCGAGTCCTCCCAAGCTGTGTCATTCTCCTTTTCTCCTACATATGTGGGCATGACTGCAAAGCAATGTGTTTAATTTTCTGTTCATTCACATAACCGCATGCCTTCAGTCCTGCAAGCATCACCGACTGAAGCTTGTTTGATGACAGCCGGCACACAGAATGATCTTCAAACTCAATGACACATCCATTCTGACTGTCACACTCACATACATCCGAAATCTTATACATGTTTTTTCTGCTGATCGCTCCGATCTCCTCTAGTGTATTTACCATTCTGTATATCGTCGCAATCCCAATTTGAGGATCTAACTGCGATGCGCGGTAATAGATTTCCTTACAGCAGGAATAATCTTCCTCCATAATAATATCAAGCAACATCAATCTCTGCTTTGTAATTCTGCATCCCCGTTCTTTCAGTTTTTGAATGATAGCCTCTTTCTGCATCCAGTCTCACTCCTCATCTTTAGTGACAATGTCCTCCACAGTGTTTACAGTCTCCACCACATTGAATTGATTTTCCATTCTTCTTATCTCGAATCATTTTTCTGATAATCAGTGCTACGATTCCAGCTAATGCAATGCCAACAACTGCTGTTCCCATATTACCGCCTCCATTTCAAAATCAATCGGTCTGTCAATTATCTTGCTCCTACCATACCTTTCATATTGACATTCAATGTCTTGCTTTCTTTGTATGGTCTGACAAGCAGATAAATAAACCCAATTACTAATATAAACGCTACTACAGTTCCAGCGCCGAATGTTCCGGTGCTGATCAGTGTTCCAATCTGGTAGATGCAAAGTGAAACAATATATGCAAGACCTGTCTGGTATCCGATTGCAAACCAGAACCATTTTGCATTATTCATCTCTCTTTTAATTGCTCCCATCGCCGCAAAGCAAGGCGCACAAAGAAGGTTGAACACTAAGAATGAGTAAGCCGCAACCGCTGTCATACTTCCTGCAAGCTGTCCCCAGATCTCGATACCGTTGTCTGCATTTACCTCCGCAAATCCAAATAAAATACCAAATGTACCAACTACATTTTCTTTAGCAATCAATCCTGTAACTGCCGCAACTGCCATTTTCCAGTCGCCCCATCCAAGTGGTACAAAGATTGGTGCAATCACACTTCCGATATGAGCTAAAATACTGTCGTTCAATTGTTCTGCCTCCAACATACCAAATGAACCGTCACCCCATCCAAAGTTCATCAAGAACCACAATACAATTGTAGATAACAGAATAATTGTACCCGCTTTTTTGATAAATGACCTGCCTCTTTCCCACATACTTCTAAGTACGTTTCCCACTGTTGGCCAGTGATACGCCGGAAGTTCCATTACAAACGGTGCCGGATCTCCCGCAAACATCTTTGTTTTCTTTAAAATGATACCGGAACAGATGATTGCTGCGATTCCAACAAAGTAAGCACTTGGTGCAACCCACCATGCGCCATCGAACAACGCTCCCGCAATCAATGCAATAATCGGAAGTTTTGCTCCACATGGAATAAATGTTGTTGTCATGATTGTCATCTTACGGTCACGGTCATTTTCAATCGTTCTCGACGCCATGATACCCGGAACACCACAGCCACTTCCAATCAGCATCGGGATAAATGATTTTCCGGAAAGTCCAAATTTGCGGAAAATTCTATCCATGATAAACGCAACTCTCGCCATATATCCACACGCTTCCAAAAATGCAAGGAACAAGAATAACACAAGCATCTGAGGTACAAAACCAAGAACTGCTCCTACACCAGCCACAATACCGTCAAGAATCAATCCCTGAAGCCATCCTGCGCAGCCGATACCGATCAGGAATTTTTCAATCGCAGGAGGAATGATTTCTCCGAACAATACATCATTGGTCCAATCTGTCACCCAAGTTCCAACCGTTGTGACCGAAATATAATATACAAGGAACATAACCGCCGCAAAGATCGGAAGCGCAAGCCATCTGTTCGTCACGATATGGTCAATCTTATCTGATGTTGTCATCTTATTCTGTTTATTCTTCGTGACACAGTCATGAATAATAGAAGAAATATATACATATCTCTCATTTGTAATGATACTTTCTGTGTCATCGTCAAACAGTTCTTCCATTTTTTGAATCTCTGCGGATACATCCGGAACAGATTTCATCTGCGCCTGAATCTTATCATCTTTTTCCAGCAGCTTGATTGCAAAGAATCTCTTCTGTTCTTCCGGAACAGTTCCCGTCAGCATGTTTTCAACTGTCTTAATCGTATTTTCAGCATCTTCTGAGAATGCATGTACCGGCGTCATCGCTTTTTTCTTCTGCGCAAGCCCTACTGCTTTCTCCGCAGCTTTCTGAATTCCTGTTCCTTTTAATGCTGAAATCTCGATAACTTCACAGCCAAGCTCTTTGCTCAGCTTATCTGTATAGATCTTGTCTCCGTTCTTTTGCAGTACATCTACCATGTTGACTGCCATAATTACCGGAATACCAAGTTCCATCAATTGTGTGGACAAATATAAGTTTCGCTCAATATTTGTACCATCTACAATATTAATAATGGCGTCAGGTCTCTCTCCAATCAAATAATTTCTTGCCACTACTTCCTCTAATGTATATGGTGACAAAGAATAAATTCCCGGAAGGTCCATGATAATAACATCTTTATGACCTTTCAGTTTTCCTTCTTTTTTTTCTACTGTTACTCCAGGCCAGTTTCCTACAAATTGGTTTGAACCAGTCAGAGCATTGAACAACGTTGTTTTTCCGCAGTTTGGATTACCTGCTAGTGCTATCTTTACTGACATCTTCTCTCTCCTTTTTATGTTTGTCGAATCTTGTTTTTATTAGTTTTAACTAACCATTTGCCAAAAAAATTATTCTACTTCTATCATCTCAGCATCTGCTTTTCTCAACGACAATTCATATCCTCTTACTGTTACTTCCACCGGATCACCAAGCGGCGCTACTTTTCTCACAAAAATCTCGACTCCCTTTGTGATTCCCATATCCATGATTCTTCGCTTCACCGGCCCCTCACCAGTCAGTTTCTTTACCTTGACGTTCTTACCGCATGCTACCTCCTTTAACGTTTTCATCTCTTTTCACCCTCTTTCATCACTAAACCATAATCTTGTTTGCCATATCTTTCCCAATCGCAACTCTGGAATCTTTCACATTCACAATCATGTTACCTCCGATTTCAGAGATTACGGTAACTACTCCGCCGGTAACAAAGCCAAGATTTTCTAAAAATCGTCTTGTCTCTTCTTTTCCACCGACTTTTTTAATTACATTTTCTTCTCCTGGATTCACCATCGTTAACGGCATCATACACACCTCTTCTTTCTGATAATGATAAACAATTTCATTTTACACAGTTAGTATACTCTAACGTCTATTAGATGTCAACATCTTTTTTCATTTTCTATTTTTGTCTACACCGCCAATATAAACGGCTTTTTCTCCACAGTAAAAACCGGCAGTCTGACGCCATAGATTTCTTCTAACAGTTCTTCCGTCAAAATTTCCTCAGGACCTCCCTGTCCAATCATTTTTCCTTCTTTCATTGCGAGTATCTCATCGCTATAATACAATGCCTGATTGATATCATGCAGGACCATGACAATGGTAAGCCCATATTCCTCGTTCAATCTGCGCACCAATTGTAATATCTGTATCTGATACCGCACATCCAAATAGGTTGTCGGCTCATCTAAAAGCAGAAGCTCTGTATCCTGTGCGAGTGCCATCGCAATCCACACCCGCTGCCTTTGTCCCCCAGACAGCTTTGAGACCGGACGGTTTCGATATTTTTCTGTGCGTGTCACCTCCATCGCCCATTCTACTCTTTCCACATCTTTTTCGCTCATCTTAAAGCTTCCGGTTCTTCGATGGGGAATTCTCCCGTAGCCGATTAGCTTCTCCACGCTCAAATCTGCCGGAGCCGTATGATACTGGTGCACAATCGCAGCTTTTTTGGCCAGATCCTTAAGTTTCATATTCCGAAGATTTTCACCATAAAGACAAATTTCCCCTTGATCAGGCTTTAAATTCCTTGTCAGCAGCTGGAATAATGTAGATTTTCCACAGCCATTCGCACCGATCAGAGTTGTGATTTTCCCCTTCTGCAGTGAAAATGACATTTCCTGAAGTACCTGATGCTCTCCATAGGAAAAAGAAAGGTTCCGTACTTCATAAATCAATTTCTGCTCATTCATAGTTCTGTTTTTGACCTCCTTAATAATAAAATGAAACTTGGTCCTCCAATCACTGCCATAACTACTGCCGCATTAATCTCGTATGGATACGCAATCGTACGCCCGATTGTGTCGGCGAGCAATAGCGTAAATGCCCCGAGGAGCATCGTGTAAGGAATGAGCACCTTATGACTGTTTCCGACCAGCAGCCTTGCAATATGTGGCACTAAAAGTCCCAGAAAACTGATGCTTCCAACTACCGCAGTACTGATTGATGCCAAAAGTACGGCTGCTGCAGACACTATAAGTCGCACCACATTGACTCGAATTCCAAGTGAGTGAATCGTCTGATCTTCCAATCCAAGAATATCGCATTTTGACACTAAAAAGACAGCCAGAACAAGCCCAATCACTGCATAGATGAAAAGCATCCGAAAGTCCTCCCATGTTTTCATCGTAATATTCCCGTTCACGATACTAGCTGCCCCACTATAATTCGCTCCCATCATGCTTTCTCCAGCGGACATCAGCCCAGTAAAAAATGCATTCACCGCCACACCGGTCAAAATCACTCTGAGAGGACTCAAATCCCCCTCCCAAGAAAGCAGATACACAAGTCCGCACGCAAAGACACCTCCTAAAAACGCAAATACAGGAACTGCCAGATACAGTGATGGCGCAAATGCCGTTACAAGCACTGCCGCCATTCCCGCGCCGGAGCTAATTCCCATGATCCCCGGATCTGCTAGTGGATTTTTCATTACCGCCTGAAGCATGACACCTGATACAGCTACCGCTGCACCGGCGAGCATCGCAATCAAAATTCTCGGAAATCGCAGTGAATATATCGTAGCGACTGTCTCATCATACACTACAAACAATCCTCTCAAGATCTGTTCCGGAGATGCTTTTAAGCTTCCCGTATTAACAGCAACAAGGAACAGCACAATCAATGCTGCTCCCGTAATCAGAAATGAAATTATTTTTCTTTTTATGCTAATCAATTTGTTCCCTCCTGATACAAAAATGTTTCCAGTTCTTTTAGCGCCTCCTCATATTGGAAATTTGCACTCATCCCAAACTTTTCATTATCCAGGTCATATACTCTTGCGTTTTGCACGGCCTCAAAATGTTTCCAAATATCATTCGTCGCAAACTCTTCCGCAAACATTTTTTTCACCTGCTCCGGAAGCGCATGAGAAGTCCGAAGGATGATATCAGGTGCTTTCTCTACCATATCTTCCGGATTGATATTCAGAAAATCCTGCCCGTCGCCATCTTCGTATACATTGACACCTCCGGCAAGCTTTACAAGACTTCCGACATAACTGCTTTCTGTTGCCACCACATAAGATCCCGGCAACCCCATCAATATGAGCACCGTAGGAGCCTCCTGCTCATTATGCTTTTGTGCGAAATCGTTCTTAAAATCCTCGAATTCCTGATGAAGTTTCTCTGCCTCTTCTTCTTTTCCCAGCATCTTTCCCAATGCAAGAATCGATTCATACATTCCTTCTGTACTTTTCAGATCCAAAAAATAACTTTCAACTCCTATATTTTCATACTGGGACTTTAATTCTCCTTCCAGAGAATTGGGACTTAAAACGATATCCGGTTTTAACGACTTTATGATTTCCATATCGGGAGCCATCGGAGAACCGACGCTTTCTGCATTTTCATAGCGTTTCGGAATGGAATAACTGTCCGTTTTCGGAACTCCGACAACGCCTTCTACTCCCAGTTTGTCAAGAATCTCACAAGTCGCCACCGAAGTCGCCACAATCCGCTTTTCTTTTGTATCATTGTCTGCACTTTGATTTCCTGACTGATCCACACATCCGGTCAAAAACAGTACAGATAACAAGACTGCAATCAACTTTATCTTTTTCATTCCTTATTTCCTTTTCTTTACGAACACAACCAAAGAACCTATCACAAGCACAATGACAGCTCCGACTGCAATCTGTCCAACCGGCACTTTATTTGTGTTTGCTTTTTCTGTCACCTGTTCTTCATATGTAGTCTGCTCTTCATCTGCCACCTGCGGCTCTTCTTCAGTCTGTGGCTTTTCTTCAGTCTGCGGCTCTTCTGCCGATATCATCTCACTTACAAAATTTCCTGTCCCTGCCTGTGCAGATGCCATATCCAGTTTCACAAAGAACTGTACGTCTCTTCCCATCGGTTCTACATACAAGATCGGACTGATATAATTATCCGCCGAATCCACCTCAAACCGATAGTGATTGCACGTATCTCCATCTCTTTCACAACTTCCGGTCTGTGTAATTTCCACATCTCGATAAGTTCCGTCTGTTCCCTGTATCTGCATACGTACATCACTCACATTTGACATCAGACCAATTCCAAGTGTAACATAGTTTTCCCCTGAGACCGTTCTACCAGCGCACTGTCCTCCACAATACTCTCACACATACTGTCTCCAAGCGCAATGTTCGTCCCGCCATCTACAGTCTGTCCCGTCTCCGGATTTGCATAGGATGTTGTTCTCCCTACCGTATAAGCTCCATCTTCCATCGCATAAACAGGAACAGGGGCAGCCGCAATCGCAGCTGCCATTCCCAATCCCAAAACAATTTGCTTTAATCGTTTCATCTTATTTCGCCTGTCTCTTTCTGTAAACCATTGTCATCACACCGGCAGCTGCTGCTATAAGCATAACAACCGGAATTGCCGCATAATTATCATAGTCTCCTGTCTTTGGTGCACTTGATGCTCCATAGCTGCTTCCAGATGCAGGAGTTGTCACCTTAACAGTAGTGTCATTCGCATCTTCAGAAACTAATTTCAGCGCTGAGTAATCAATGCGGAGTCTTGCTTCAATATCCTGATGTCCCATGATCGCCACATGCGGATTCACTTTTACATTCAGATATTCCTGTGTATGAGGAAGTACAAATGAGAAACAAGTCGGATTTCCAGAAGCATTTTTCTCCTCCACAGTAGCATTTGTATAATTTCCGTTGGCATCAGCCACTTTTAATTCCTGAAGACTCGCTTCAATGCTTCCATATGTCATGGATTTTGTGTAAATGTACATTGTCTTCACGCCATTTTTCACGACGATTCTTGCGGTGCTGTTCAAAGACTGCGCCGCCATAGACGCCTGATCTTTTGTCGCATGCCACAGCCATACCGGGACTTCATAAATACCATCTTTCAAATGGTCTTTGTCAAGTGTTGTGCTTCCTGCGTTTTGATTCGTGTTATTATTTGTATTATTGTTCGTATTGTTATTGGCATTATTGTTATTACCACTGTTATTGTTTGCGTTATTATTGCCTAAGGTTGTCTTTTCTTTCAAGCCTTTAACTGCCGCCTCAATGTCCGCTGCCATCTGATCTACTTTATTCTGCTCATTTTGTTTCAGACCGCGCACAACTGCCTGTAATGCATTTTGAAGCGCCTTCATAGTTCCGTCTGTATATTTTGTCAAGTCTTTCGGAACTGACGCAATCGCCGCATCCACTTTACTGTAATCTGCTTCCGGCAGATCACTTACCAACTGCAATTTTCCTTTTAAATCTTTTAAAGAAGCAATCATCTCATTGACTTCTGCTGCCGATGCTCCGCCATTTGCAAGCAATCCTTCTGCTTCCTTCACTTTCGCCTCAAATGTGTTCCATGAATCTTCTGTATAATCTTCTTTCACAAGGTCTTCATAAGATTTCAAGAGATCACTCAGCGCACTTGTATCCACCTGTGCATTTGCAAAATCCAATGCTAGTGTCACAACCGTCGGATACGGATTCCCTCCACCCATCAAATTGTTCATAAAATCTACTGTAATCTTCAATTCACACACACCAGCGTCAGAAGGTGTAATCGGAAATTGCATTTTTTCCGGCACTTCTATGTTTGCAATTGCTGCCGGATTTCCGAATGTTGTAGAAGACTGCTCTGTCTTGTAAGAGAGACATTCTGCCCCCTCTACAGTCAAAACATTTGCATGATATTGTCCCATCATATTAATTACCATGTGATTGTTTTCAACAGTTGCTGTCATATTTCCTTCCCTGTCTACAGTCACCTTGGCACTCTCTCCAAACGCTTTGTTGAACGCCTCATTTACCGCAGCAATCGGCGCTTTGTCTCTTGAGCGATGTAATCAGCACCACATAATCTCCTGCCTCTAGTTTTTCTAGCAGCTTTTACCGTTATTTACTTGTGTCAAACTAAATGTACACACCGCAGCCATCGCAAGCGCCGCCATTCTTCTCACCATTGATTTTATGGTCTTATG
>ENA-OQJN01000342-OQJN01000342.1-human-gut-metagenome-genome-assembly--contig:-NODE-342-length-20772-cov-2.724388_pt1 | contig 20772 bp, 21 predicted proteins | sample MGYA00242610_ERZ504777 | MGnify/ENA primary metagenome ERZ504777 (study PRJEB26092, sample SAMD00036350) | human gut metagenome | host: Homo sapiens | study: EMG produced TPA metagenomics assembly of... | reverse complement strand
GTATCTTTCACGCAGACTCGGATAAAATCCCTTCTATCTCATAATAAATCGTGATACTTCCTTTTGTGGTAAATTTGATAGCGTTATTCACGAAATTAGATATCACTTGCATAACCCTCCGCTCATCGGTTTTAACGATTACGGATGGGGAGCCGAGATCAAAGATAAGAACCACGTCTGAAGGCATCTTTATAGAGTCTGCCAATGCGATTTCGCCACATATATCCTTGATGTCCACTTCCTCGAAATGATAATCCATGGTTCCCGCCTCGATTTTAGAGAAATCAAGGATATCATCGATCAGTTGCAGTAGCAAATCATTGTTTTTATGAATGATATCTAAATAAGATTGACGCTCTACCTCATCATCAATCTCGGCGATTATATTTGAGAACCCGACGATAGCGTTCAGCGGCGTGCGTATCTCATGACTCATATTCGCCAAGAATGCGGACTTCAATTTATCAGCTTCCTTTACCTTGATTAGCTCGATCTCCTTTTCCCGTTGCTGGGTTATGTTGGAGGTATAGCTTACGATCCTATTAGGCGTTCCGTCATCGTTGAATTTATAGGAGCGTACATTGGAGTTGAACCAGAATGTTTTGCCATTGAGGATACGCCTGTAGGCCGCTACGAAGTTATTGATCTTCCCTTGCAGGAGAGGTTTGAACTGTTTATTATATACCCGGTCAAAATCATCCGGATGGATTGAGGATTTATAGTCTTCTTGATTCTTGAAGTTGTAATCATGAATCGCTTTTAGCCCCTCATTATTATTAATGTCTTCATTGAGGCCAAAATCTACGGTCAATTTATCATTCTCTACATCGTATTCCCAAAGAATGGAATCCCCGGTATCTACTGATACTTTTAGCCGGGCTAGGCTATTTTCGATTTGTTCCCGCTTGATGTGATTCTCGGTATCGTCGAATACAATATAAATATAGCCGAATATATTATCAAGAGAGTCTTTTAATGTGACTCCTTTTACCAACAGATGCTTTGTTTTAGAATCATGATGACTATCGTAATAGCCGTTTTGAGAAGCAACCTTGAAATCATAATTAAGAGGAAAGAATATATCTTTTCCGTTTTTGAGGCTTTGGTTTACATATTTCGGGATATTAGGATTCTCGAACATATTCAGTCCCACGGCCTGCTCACGGGTAACACCAAAAAATATCGAGATCCGCTTGGTTGATATCTACCAACACTCCATTCTCATCATAAAGTTCGGCGCCCCAAGGCATCTTGTCGAAAATGATCTTAAACTTCGTCTCGCTTTTCATGACTTGCATAGCCGTATGTTCTACTAATCCTTGAACTTCCCCTCTTTCAATGGCTATGGAAAGGATATCAGCCAACATATGTAAGTTCTCTATATCTAAGGCACTCCAGTTCCGTTTCTTTTTTACAGAATCAAAGCCGATAAATCCGGATGGTTTGCCTTGCTTGAAAATAGGGATGACTAATAAGGATGAAACCTCTTGCAAAATCAGAAGATGCTGCTCACTCTTCGCCTCTTCCGGCATTTTTAGAGACATCATGAATAACGATATCCATGCCCTTTTTGATACTGTCGTACCACCAAGGAATCTCGTCTTGCGGGAGTTGACGCAGTAAATCCTCTCGCATAGAGATAATGCCATCACAAGTAACTTCATTCGTAAAAATCAACAGTATGAGTTTGTTCGTCAAATGTTCCGATATACACCCGATCCACATCGAAAAAATTGTAAGATGCGGAATAGCGCTTGGTCAATAACCGAGTTTTTTTTGGCTCCAAGAAGAAGTGACAATACATCCGACATCGTTTTTCGCAAATCAATCATATTGGCCAAAATCAAGTCGGTCTTTTCATCTTCTACATCGGTCTTCTTGTCTATAGCCTCATTAAGAAATGTTGTATTGGAATGAATGTTATTCATGATAAATTGAGTGTACTAAATTTATTCGAAAACAAATGTAAGTATAAACTTTGATTATTTTTGTTTTAGTGTTTATTATATTATTATCGTGGCTTTAAAAATAATTTTGTACGTTTGTAGATGGTTGAATTAAACTTGAAATCTATGGATAATAAAATCATATTGACGATAGGCCGCCAGTTCGGAAGCGGTGGCCGCGAGATCGGACAACGTTTGGCGAAGGAGTTGGGTATCGGTTACTATGATAAGGAACTGATTACCGTGGCGGCCCGTGAGAGTGGATTATGCGAGGATGTTTTCGAGAAGGCAGACGAACGTGCCTCCAGTGGTTTATCGTACGCTTTTACGATGGGGTATTCTTCTTTTATGGGAGGGATGTTTACGCCTTATAATGATATTTTGTCTAATGACGGTCTTTTTAAGATACAGAGTGACGCTATCCGTAAATTGGCGGAGACTGAGTCGTGTGTTTTGGTAGGGCGTTGCGCTGATTATATCCTCCGGGATAATCCGGCTTGTTTGAGCTTCTTTATCCATAGTTCAGTGGAGAGCCGGGTCCAAAAGACCGTGGAAAGGCATGGTGTGACGGTGGAAGAGGCGAAGAACATGATGGAGAAGACTGATAAATCCCGTGCGGCTTACTATAATTATTATACGAATAAGACATGGGGAATGGCCTCTTCTTATAATTTCTCGATCGATGTATCCGTATTAGGGATCGACGAGACCGTGGAATTTATGAAAAGCTTTATCGAGCGCAGATTGAATAAGCGTCCGCCTCATTTCGGATAAATCGTATTCTTGAGAAACCATTATTGAATAGAGATTAACCTATTAAAACTAAGAAAGTATGCGAAAACCTTTTATTACTGTTCGGCTGACCCATGGTATGTTGGGCGCCTTGTTAGTTTCCACCTGTGCTTGTTCGGGCACGAAGTGGACGGAGGTGGAGAAAGATTCTATCCGTATCGTTACCCAGCAAGAAGGAGCTGTATTAGGATATTCCGCCAATTCGGGGGTGAGACTTCTTACTGTTGACGGATATGCCTTCAAAGATCTGAATCGGAACGGGCGGCTTGATCCGTATGAGGATTGGCGTCTTACGCCCGAGGAACGTGCCGTTGATTTGGCCGGACAGTATCTACAGAGGAAATCGCCGGATTGATGCTTTATAGCGCCCATCAATCTATCCCCGGTGCCTCGAAAGGGTTTGGAACTTCTACCTACAATGGCAAATCTTTTGATGAGAGTGGAGCCCAGCCATCCGATCTTTCCGATGCGCAGCGTAAATTCCTCACCGAGGATAATGTTCGTCATGTATTGGTTACGAGAGTACAAAGCCCAGAAGTGGCGGCTCGCTGGAATAATAATGTGCAAGCTTTAGTGGAGGGCATCGGTCACGGTATCTTACGGTCGTTGATAATCCCGATGAGGCGGATTTCACCATCGTCTTTATGACGAGCCCGAACAGTGGTACGGGGTATGATAAATCCGATCGTGAGAAAGGTGCAAACGGTTATATGCCTATCAGTTTACAGTATAATGATTATACCGCTACCTATGCCCGTAACCCAAGTTTGGCGGGGGAGATCCGTTTGAGAATTTCACGAACCGTTCTTATAAAGGTAAGTCCGGTGAAGCAGCTAATAAGCAGGATATGCTTTCTGTTTTGGAGACAAAGGCTAAAATGAAAGGTAAGCCTGTAATCGTATCTTTGGAGATGGATAAGCCCACGATTATGTCCGAGTTCGAGGGTTCGGCGGATGCCATTCTGGTGAACTTCGGTGTACAAAACCAAGCGGTCTTGGATATCATCAGTGGAAAAGCCGAGCCTTCCGCTTTGTTGCCTTTGCAGATGCCGGCAGATATGCGTATCGTGGAGGAGCAATTCGAAGATGTTCCCCGGGATATGAAATGCTATACGGATAGCGAGGGCCATCTGTATGATTTCGCTTTTTGTATGAATTGGAAAGGCGTTATCGATTATGAGCGAGTGACTAAATATAAATAGAGTAAATTACATTTTTGTGTTTTTGTGGCTACGGTATCTATATATAATGCCTAAATTTGCATGGTAATATTATTAAGTGCAGACCATGAAAATTATGACATTGCAGGGAACGGACAAATTGTTATATGAACTTGTCGCACCTTTGGTCATGAATCCAGCCATTTTGCGACAAAATAACAATTACCCTTTTAAAACATCTCGTAGCCACGTTTGGTATATAGCCTTTCATGAAACAGCTGTTGTTGGTTTTATGCCTGTAAAAAAAAGGACATCTCTATTACTCTATAGACAATTATTTCGTGAGTGGTGATGATCCTTCGGTATTGAGTGAACTTCTTGAAGAAGTCATAAAGGATTTTTCATCTCAAGCTTCACTTATGGCTGTTGTGCATAAACGTCATGTAAAAGTGTTCTCACAAAAAAGTTCCAGACATGTGTTGAGTGGAAAAATTATGATAAAATAGCATTATTTACCGGAGGTAGAGTCATGATGCGAAGAATGGATGTGTACGAGGCGACAGAGAAAAGATTGAAGATCATTTTTGATTATTTCGATTACGTATACGTCTCTTTTTCCGGCGGAAAGGATAGTGGTGTACTGTTGAATTTGTGTGTAGATTATATTCGTAGATACGCTCCGGGACGAAAATTAGGTGTATTTCATATGGATTATGAGGTTCAATACAGCCAGACGATCGAATATGTGGAAAAGGTTTATGCCGCTAATTCCGATATCCTTGATATTTATCATTGTTGTGTTCCTTTTAAAGTCCAGACATGTACATCTATGTTTCAACAATATTGGAGACCTTGGAGCGAGGAGTACCGGGATATCTGGGTTCGAGAGATGCCCCATTCATGTCTCCGGGCGAAAGACTTTGACTTTTTCAAGGAGGACATGTGGGATTATGATTTTCAGAATATGTTCCCTTTTTGGTTGTATCAACGGAAAATGGGCCGGCGTATATGTTGCCTTGTTGGTATCCGTACCCAAGAGAGTTTTAATAGGTGGCGGGCCATACATAGTGATAAGAATTACAGAAAACTAGCTAATTATAAATGGACTCGCAGAATGAATTATTCTATATATAACGCATATCCTATTTATGATTGGAAAACTCAGGATATCTGGATAGCGAACGGAAAGTTCGGTTGGACATATAATCATTTGTATGATTTGTATTATCAAGCAGGGGTGCCTTTGTCCCGGCAACGTGTGGCGAGCCCATTCATATCCCAAGCGATATCCACACTGTTCATTTACAAAGTTGTCGATCCCGACATGTGGGGGAGGATGGTTGGACGTGTAAACGGTGTTGGCTTTGCCGGTATATATGGGAATACCTCCGCTATGGGATGGAGGGCTATCAAGTGCCCAGCCGGGTTCTCTTGGGAGAAATATATGTATTTTCTCCTAAATACTTTACCCGAAGAAACTCGTGAGAACTATTTGAATAAGTTAAGAGTCAGCCGTAAATTCTGGAGAGAAAAAGGAGGATGCCTCAGTGAGGAGACTATCGCTAAGTTACGGGCGGCTAATATTCCTATCATTGTGGAAGAATGTACCGCTTACCATACGGATAAGAAACCGGTACGGATGGAGTATATCGATGATATCAATATACCTGAGTTTAAAGAAATCCCTACTTACAAACGTATGTGTGTTTGTATTTTGAAAAACGATCATACATGTAAGTATATGGGTTTTTCCCAGACAAAACGAGAAAGGGATATGAGAAAAGAAGTAATGGACAAATATAATTTTATAAGCATGGGAAACTTTGTTAGTCCGGCATATGGTGTTAGGGCTGTCCCTATAGAAAAAATTGTAGCCAACAGCTATAACCCTAATATCATGGCACCACCGGAAATGCGATTATTGGAACTTTCCATTTGGGAGGATGGCTATACGATGCCTTGCGTCTGTTATTATCTTGAAGAGGATGATTTATATGAGATAGTAGATGGTTATCATCGTTATCTGGTTATGAAGCAATCTCAAAGGATTTATGATCGTGAGAAAGGAATGTTGCCTGTAACGGTGATTGAGAAAGATATTTCAAACCGAATGGCTTCAACCATTCGCCATAACAGGGCTCGAGGGATGCACAACTTGGAACTTATGACGGAGATTGTTACGGAGTTGGTCAAATCTGGGATGTCTGATAAGTGGATCATGCGTAATATTGGAATGGATAAAAATGAGTTACTTCGGTTCAAGCAGATTTCGGGATTAGCTGAATTATTCCGGGATAAAGAATTCGGTTGGTCTGATGACTGGTCGGAAGAAGATTAAGCTTCTTACATTTTGTTTGGCTGAGCGTTTTTTGCCTTTTATGGCTCTGTTGAGTACATATATACTAATTTTTTGTACATTTGCCCCCGACTTTTCACATAGGGGTGCCCGAGTCATACGGGCTGAGATTATACCCATCGAACCTGATCCGGGTAATGCCGGCGAAGGGAAAATAAGGTAGAACTAGGAAATAAAGGGGGCGTTACCTCTATGTGCTCCCTGATGTTTAAACTTTAATTAGTTATTAAGATGGAACAGATTGTTTCAAGTGGAATCATTGACTCTTACTTCGAGAAGTTGAAGAGCAACTTGTCTGTGGATGTAGCGATCGTGGGAGGGGGACCTTCCGGTATCGTGGCCGCTTATTTCTTGGCGAAAGCCGGTAAGAAGGTGGCGTTGTTTGATCGTAAGCTGGCTCCCGGTGGAGGTATGTGGGGCGGCGCTATGATGTTCAACGATATCGTGGTGCAGGAAGAGGCTATGCCGATTATCAAGGAATTGGGCGTAAGTTATAAGGAGGGTGCTAACGGCACGTATATCATGGATTCGGTACATACCACTTCCGCTTTGATTTATCAGGCGACGAAGGCGGGCGCTACGATCTTTAACTGCTATTCGGTAGAGGACGTGGTGTTTCATAACGATGCCGTAGCCGGTGTGGTAGTGAACTGGGCTCCGGTAATCCGTGAGGGGATGCACGTGGATCCGTTGACGATCATGGCAAAGGCTGTCTTGGAAGGTACGGGGCATGATTGCGAGATCGCCCGTGTGGTAGCCCGTAAGAATGATATCCAATTGAATACACCGACCGGAGGCGTGATCGGCGAGCGTTCCTTGAATGTGGAGCTGGGTGAGCAGACGACGGTGGAGAACACGAAGGAGATCTACCCGGGATTATTCGTTTCCGGTATGGCCGCTAACGGCGTAAGCGGTAGCTTCCGTATGGGACCGATCTTTGGCGGCATGCTGATGAGCGGCAAGAAGGCGGCTGAGTTGATCTGCGAAAAGCTTGGGAATTGAAAATTGAGAATTGAGAATTGAGAATTGAGAATTATTGATTGTTGTATCTTTAATTTTCAATTCTCAATTCCCAACGGTTTTTCCTTGTCTCAAGAATAAGAATCCCGTTATGATCAACGCCGTGGATAATCCCGTATAGAATACAGAAATGAAAGAATTCGGCAGTAAATGGAGCGCACGGATCGTGATCCCGAAAGCGATCATGAAGATCATGATAATCCAACCTTTCACGTCGAAGAAAGAGAACGGGCAATGTTTCCCGTTTTTCCGGGAGATCCGTTCGGAATGTTTATAGAAAAGCCGTTTAAAGACCAAATTGAAGAAAAGTAAGAAAACGATGGTCGCTTCCCCGATCTTGAATAACCAATAATGGGTATCGTTTAACCATGTGACGATACCGATGCGTAAGATATTGATACCGGCGAAAATCCATACGCAACCGGCGGTATATAATAATACCTTTTTATTTACTCCAAACTTCATCTATCTTTTTATTTACCGCAAACTTACAACATTCATGTAAAAAACGGAAAAATATCCTTATCTTTGTGCCATGCGTGAGAAAATGAAACAGAGGGTTGTACAATACGTGGTGCTGATGGCCGGCATCTTGGCATTGCTTTCTGTGGTTATCCCTCACCATCATCACCGGGACGGGATGCCTTGTTATCAATCCTTGACCGCGGAGCAAGCGCATGGCGATAAAAGCACTGATACGCATGATTGCGGTTGCGACGGGCATAACTTGGCCTATTTCAGTACGCATATTTCTCATTTTATGGATGGAGATGTGGATATACATCTGATGCCGTTACTCGTCTTATTTGATTACATTTATCCACCTGAACCGGCGTTTTGCGGACAGCTCCTTGATCACGAGAACGCCCCCTACATTGAGTCGCTGCACGACGCTTGGATAGTGAGTGCCTCGGGACTTCGTGCCCCTCCTATGTCTTGATACCTCGTTTGTGAGAGCGGGTGAGGACAGACTTGCCCCTATCTATTTATTATTAACGATATCAAGATTTTTTACACAATGAAGAAAATATATTTGGTAGGTGCGATGTGCGCTTACCTGTTTGCCGGTTGTGCGGGAAATGCGTCGCAAGCCGGACACGATGAGCATAATCATGAATTAGAGGCTCACGATCATGATCATGAGGGACATGAACACGAAGGCCATGACCATGAGCATGAGGCCGGTGGTACCCATCCCGGCGAGATTGTCTTTAAGAAGGCTTTAGCCGAGGCCGTTGGTTTGCAGACTGTAACGGTTAATCCCGCTCCTTTCACGGATGTGATTAAGACGAGCGGACGAGTAATGGCGGCGCAAGGGGAGGAGTCCGTGATCGTCGCTACCGTCCCCGGCGTGATCTCGTTTGGTAGCTTGCCATTCGTGGATGGTACGGCGGTACGCAAGGGACAGGCCGTGTTGAGTATCGCTTCCAACGCCCTCTCTGATGGAGACGTGGCGGCAAGGGCTAAATTCGCTTATGAGACGGCGAAAAAGGAATACGAGCGTATGCAAGCCTTGGTAGGCGATAAGATCGTATCCGCCAAGGATTTCGAGCAGGCCCGCTTGAATTACGAGAACGCCAAGGTCGCTTATGAGGCGATAGCGGGAAAACAGACGGCGAAAGGCGTGTCTGTAGTCTCTCCCTTGAACGGTTACTTGAAGAACATCCAAGTGAAAGAGGGTGATTATGTATCCGTAGGTCAGCCTTTGGCTACGATCTCGCAAAACAATCGTTTGGTATTGCGTGCGGACGTGTCTGAGAGGTATTACAACGATCTTCCCATGATCCAAACCGCTAATTTCATGACTCCGTATGATAACGCTCTCTATAAATTGTCTGATTTGCGTGGACGGTTGTTATCGTATGGAAAGGCTTCCGATATGAACTCTTTCTATGTACCGGTGACTTTCGAGTTCGATAATAAAGGAGCGGTTATCCCCGGTTCTTTCGTGGAGATCTTTTTGTTGACAAAGCCGATGGAGAATGTCTTGAGCGTACCTGTCTCCGCCCTTATCGAGGAGCAGGGCGTTTATTCGGTATTTATCCGTCTGGATGAGGAAGGCTATAAGAAGCAATGGGTGACGCTGGGAGCGAATAACGGCTCGGAGGTACAGATCCTTTCCGGATTGAAACCGGGCGATGAGGTCGTGACCCGTGGCGCTTACCAGATCAAGCTGTCTTCCGCTTCTAATGCGATACCGGCTCATAGCCATAGCCATTAATAGGAGGGACGTTGCATGTTAAATAAGATAATTTATTATTCATTGCACAACCGGTTGGTAATCTTGGTTTGTGCGCTATTGCTGATGATCTGGGGTACGTACACGGCGTTTAATACGGACGTGGATGTGTTCCCGGACTTGAACGCCCCGACGGTCGTGATCATGACCGAGGCGAACGGTATGGCTCCCGAGGAGGTGGAACGCTTGGTGACATTCCCTGTGGAGACTGCCGTGAACGGTGCGATGGACGTGCGGCGTGTACGTTCCTCGTCTACCACCGGATTCTCCGTGGTTTGGGTAGAGTTTGATTGGGGTACGGATATTTACCGGGCTCGTCAGATCGTGTCCGAAAAACTGGCTGTCTTGGGTGAGAGCCTTCCCGAGAACGTAGGTAAACCGACCTTAGGCCCGCAGTCATCCATCTTGGGTGAGATGATGATTCTCGGTCTGACCGCCGATTCCACGTCTTTGCTGGATTTACGTACGATCGCCGACTGGACGATCCGTCCCCGTTTGTTGTCTACGGGCGGTGTGGCGCAGGTTGCCGTGATCGGTGGCGATATTAAGGAGTACCAGATTTTGTTGGACCCGGCTCGTATGAAGCACTACGGTGTAGGGTTGAACGAGGTGTTGGATGTTTGTCGGAATATGAACCGGAACGCCAATGGTGGTGTATTGTATGAGTTCTCGAACGAATACATCATCCGAGGAGTCTTATCGACTTCGAAGGCGGAGGAGATCGCTCAGGGCGTGGTGAAGACCGTGAATGAGTATCCGGTTACGCTGGGTGATATCGCTACGGTTAAGATCGGCGGTAAAAGCCCGAAGTTGGGAACCGCTTCCGAGCGGACGAAGCCGGCCGTATTGATTACCGTGACTAAACAGCCGGATACGAGTACGGAGAAGTTGACGGAGAAGCTGGACGAGATTGTTGTCGATTTGCGGAAGAACTTGCCGGCGGATGTACATGTCTCTACGGATATATTCCGCCAGAGTCATTTTATCGATAACTCTATTAATAATGTAAAGAAGAGCTTGTTTGAGGGTAGTTTCTTCGTGGTGATCGTCTTGTTCCTGTTCTTGATGAATATACGTACGACGGTGATCTCGTTGGTAGCCTTGCCGTTATCTTTGCTGGTCTCTATCATCGTATTGCACTACATGGGATTGACGATTAACACGATGAGCTTGGGAGGTATGGCGATCGCTATCGGTTCCTTGGTGGATGACGCTATCGTGGACGTGGAGAACGTGTATAAACGAATCCGGGAAAACCGGCTCTTGCCTCCGGATCAGCAACGCTCTACCTTGGAGGTGGTTTACGACGCTTCCCGTGAGGTACGTATGCCGATCTTGAACTCTACCTTGATTATCGTGGTGAGCTTCGTGCCCTTGTTCTTCTTGAGTGGTATGGAAGGCCGTATGTTGGTTCCGCTGGGTATCGCTTTTATCGTGGCGTTGTTTGCTTCTACGGTGGTGGCGCTTACCTTGACCCCGGTGCTTTGTAGCTATTTGCTGAACCGTAAAGCGACGGGAATGAAGGAACTGCGTGAGGCTTGGATAGCCCGGAAGTTGAAGGTGGTGTATAAACGGGCTTTGGAGTTAGCGTTGGCTTACCAGAAATGGGTGCTAGGTACCACGATCGCTTTGTTTGTGGTCGCCTTGGTGATCTTCTTTCATTTGGGACGTAGTTTCTTGCCCCCGTTCAATGAGGGTTCTTTTACGATCAACGTAAGCTCGCTTCCGGGAATTTCCTTGGACGAGTCGGACCAGATCGGACGCCGTGCGGAAGCGTTGCTGTTGCAAGTGCCCGAGATAAAGACTGTGGCTCGGAAGACCGGTCGTGCGGAATTGGATGAGCATGCCTTGGGCGTGAATGTTTCCGAGATCGAGGCTCCTTTCGAATTGCAAGACCGTAGTCGGGATGAGGTGATGAATGATGTCCGCAAGAAGTTATCTACGATCAGCGGCGCTAATATAGAGATCGGGCAACCTATTTCCCATCGTATCGACGCTATGCTTTCCGGCACGGAGGCGAATATCGCTATCAAATTGTTTGGTACGGACTTGAACCTGATGTTTACGGTCGGTAACCAGATCAAGGCCGCTATCCAAACGATCCCGGGTCTGGTGGACTTGAAGGTAGAGCAGCAGATCGAGCGTCCGCAGTTGACAATCACCCCGAAACGTGAGTTGCTGGCTAAATATGGCATTCCCCTGCCGGAGTTCGAGGAATATATCAATGTGATGTTGGGTGGAGAGGCCGTAAGTCAGGTGTACGACGATGGCAAGAGCTTCGACTTGACCGTGAAGACCTCCGACGCTAGCCGTGCCACGATGGATGATATTAGCAATCTGATGATCGATGCCGCCGGACAGAAAGTGCCGCTAAGCTACGTGGCCGATATCCGTTCGGTGACCGGTCCGAATACGATCAATCGTGAGAATGTGCAACGTAAGATCGTGATTAGCGCCAATGTATCGGAACGTGACTTGCGAAGTGTGGTTAATGAGATACAGGATCGGGTAGAGGCTAATATCCGTTTGCCGGAGGGATACCATATCGAATATGGTGGCCAGTTCGAGAGCGAGGCGGCGGCCAGCCGTACCTTATTGCTGACGTCATTGATGTCGTTATTGGTGATCTTCATGTTACTGTACAATGAGTTCAAGGACGTGAAGGAGAGCGGCGTGATCTTGTTGAACCTGCCGTTGGCGTTGATCGGTGGCGTGATTATCCTATGGCTTACTTCCGGCGAGATCAGTATCCCGGCGATTATCGGTTTCATTTCCTTGTTTGGTATCGCTACCCGAAACGGTATGCTGCTGATCAGCCACTATACGCATTTGCGTGGAGAGGGAATGGGATTGCGTGAGTCCGTGATACAAGGTTCCCTAGACCGTTTGAACCCGATCTTGATGACGGCGTTGAGTTCCGCCTTGGCGTTGATCCCGTTGGCGTTGAATGGCGATCTTCCCGGGAATGAGATCCAAAGCCCGATGGCGACGGTGATCTTGGGTGGTTTATTAACCTCTACGTTCTTAAACGGATTCATCATCCCGATTGTTTATCTGATAATGAACAAGAATAAAGAATAAGTTTTATGAAATCATATATTATAGTCGCCGCCTTGTCTGTATTGACAGGCGGCCTTTCCGCCCAGACTTCTATAGAGGACGTGCTCCGGAGCGTGGAGGCGAACAATAAGGATTTACAGGCGAACAGCCAGTTGGTCCAGTCGCAGAAGCTGGAGGCGAAGTTGGATAATAATTTGCCAGACCCTTCGGTCTCTTATTCGCATTTCTGGGGGAATAAAGAAGGGATGGGATTCACGGGCGAGTTCGTGGCTTCCCAAAGCTTTGATTTCCCGTCCGTATATGTCCGGAAGCATAAGCTGACGAAGGCGAAATCCGCGGGTTTGGATCGTCAAGGGATGGCTTTTCGTCAGCAAATCTTGTTGCAGGTGAAAGAGGTTTGCCTAGATTTGGTGCTGTTGAACCAGCAGAAGAACCTATTGGATACCCGTCTTAGGAACGCCGAGCAACTTTCCGCTTTTTATGCGACTCGTTTGGAGAAAGGAAATGCGAATATCCTTGAGACAAACAAGATCGATCTGGAATTATTGAACGCTCGGACAGAGGCCCGGATGAACGAGACTTCCCGTATTGCCAAGCTGCAGGAGCTGGCTACCCTGAACGGCGGTATCGCTATCGAGTTTACGGATACGGTTTACGCCTTGCCGGATAAGGATGTGCTTTCCTTTGATGAGCTGCGGACGGAGGCGATGCAATCCGATCCGCAATTACAGACCTTGCGTAGCGACCAGACGACAGCTCTTCGGCAGGTGAGCGTGAATAAGGCGAAAGGTCTGCCCGGCTTTGAGTTAGGGTATCGTATGAATCCCGCCTCGGGTGGAGAGCGTTTCAATGGTTTCTTGGTAGGAATCACCATCCCGTTGTTCTCGAACCGTAATAACGTGAAACAGGCGAAGGCTCAGGCCCGCTATACGGAGATGCAGTTGGAGAGCGCTTCTTTCACGGTAGAGAATGGGTTGAGGCAGCTATATGACCAGTCTGTCTCCTTAAAGAAATCTATCGATGAATATAAGGATGTGCTGAAAAGGCAGAATAGCTTGGTCTTGTTGAACAAGGCTATACAGGCCGGGCAAATCTCTATGATCGAGTATTTCGTGGATGTGACGACCTATTACCAAAGCGTGCAAAACTACCTGCAATTGCAAAACCAATACCAAAAGGTCATGGCGCAATTGTATAAGTATCGATTATGATAAGGAACACAACTGTGTTTTCTCTTGAACACAGTTGTGCTTATCCACAGATACAGTTGTGTTTTCTCACGAACACAACTGTGTCTTTACGTTCTCTAAGGATAGCTTAAAGTCACGGATCAATTCTTTCATCACCTCTTCCACGGATAATTCCTCCCAGAATAAAGACGCTACCTGTCCGATCTCTAACTCGCCTTCCTTTAGGTCGCCCTCAAAGATTCCTTTCTTGGCACGTCCTTTGCCCAATAACTCACGTAATTCTTCCACGGACGCTCCCCGGGCTTCCGCTTCTTCCACTGCCGTAGCGAAATCTCCTTTTACCAGACGGGTAGGAGACAGTTTCTTTAATAATAACTTCGTATCGCCTTCCTTAAGATTCAAGCATAGTTTCTTGAAATTCTCGTGTGCCGAGCTTTCTTTGGTCAAGGCGAAACGAGTGCCTATCTGTACGCCGTCGGCCCCTAGTGCGAGTGCCGCTAGCATCGCTTGACCGTTTCCGATACCTCCTGCCGCCAAAAGGGGGAGAGAGGTCGCTTTCCGGACAGCGGGGATCAGGCACATCGTAGTTGTTTCCTCCCGTCCGTTGTGCCCGCCGGCCTCGAAGCCTTCGGCAACGATGGCATCCACTCCGGCCTCCTCGCATTTCGTGGCGAATTTAGAGCTGCTTACCACGTGAACGACCGTCATGTCATGATCCTTCAAATACTTTGTCCATGTTTTCGGGTTACCGGCGGAGGTAAAATACGATCTTCACTTTTTCCTCCACCAATATCCGCATCAAGGTATCGATTTCCGGGTACATCAGCGGGACATTCACGCCAAAAGGCTTGTCGGTCGCCGCCTCGCATTTACGGATATGTTCCCGGAGTACTTCCGGGTGCATGGAGCCTGCCCCGATCAATCCTAATCCACCGGCGTTACTAACCGCTGAAGCTAGCCGCCAACCACTACACCAAACCATTCCCGCCTGTATGATGGGATACTGAATACCAAAAAGACTACAAATTCGATTCATATTATTTCTTGCGTTAATCTCGCTAAAATTAGTGAACTATTTTTATTGGAACAACAATTTCTTTGTCGAGGTTGTTGAATAGGCATATAACTTTAAAATATAAGAGATATGCCAGAGAATATAATGAAAACGTTATGGGATGAGAGCGATGATCTTCACGATGAGACCATGTCTACCAATTCGGTATTGTCGGATGATTACACGTCTAATGACATTCAAGATTTACAAGAAACGATCGAAAATGAAAATATCGAGGACGGTATAGAGAGCGATTCGATTGAACATTGAATGAATGCATATTGGGTCCCCGAAGGGAAGATCTCCCTTTGGGGATCTTTTTTGTGTGAATTGTGAAAATCTTTTTCCGGATTCTAAATAATAACAATTTGAAATAGAATTGTAACGCAAAACTTCGTTATCTTTGTCCATTGTAATTCTAATATAACAATGGCATGAATAAAACGCTTATGGCCGCAGGTTTAGCGGTTATTTTGGGAGCTTGTTCCTCCTCAAAGAAAAGCGATGTAGCGGAAGGCGCTACACCCAATCCGTTTTTTGCGGAGTATACGACACCGTTCGGGGTGCCTCCGTTTGACCAAATAGAGGTGGCTCATTACAAGCCGGCTCTTTTGAAAGGCATGGAAGAGCAGTCGAAGGAGATCGAGGCGATCGTGGCAAATCCGGATGCGCCGACATTCGAGAATACGATCGTGGCCTTAGACCAAAGTGGCGAGTTGCTTACTAAAGTAATGTATGCTTTCGGTGGCCAATCCAGTGTGAATACCACGGACGAGATCCAAGAGCTCGAACGTGAGCTTTATCCCCTTTTATCCAAACATTCGGATGATATCAGCCTAAATCCCCAGCTTTTCGCCCGGGTGAAATCCGTATATGAGAATCAGGCGAGCTTCCATCTGGATAAGGAACAGAAGAAGCTGTTGGAGGAAACCTATAAAAGCTTTGTCCGGGGAGGAGCCAATCTGCCGGAGGATAAGCAGGCGAAGTTGCGTGAGCTGAACGAGAAGATATCCATGCTCCAACTTACTTTCGGACAGAATACCCTGAAAGAGACCAACGATTTCCAATTAGTGATCGATAATAAAGAGGACTTATCCGGTCTGCCGGAAGACGTGATCGTCAAGGCGGCGCAAACGGCCCAAGAGAATGGTCTGGATGGTAAGTGGGTGTTTACCCTCCATAATCCGAGCGTGATGCCTTTCCTTCAATACGCCGATAAGCGTGATTTGCGTGAGAAGATCTTCAAGGCGTATACGAATCGTGGCAACAATAATAATGAGAATGATAATAAGGAGGTCGTTAAGCAGCTGGTTGCCGCTCGTCTGGAGAAAGCCCGATTGATGGGATATGAGGATTATGCCGCTTTCGTATTGGAAGAGAATATGGCGAAGAACGAGAAGAACGTGTACGACTTGCTTGATAAAATCTGGCCATCTGCCTTGGCGAAAGCGAAAGAGGAATTGGCCGATATCAACGCCGAGATCAAGAAGGAAGGCGGTAATTACGAGGCCGAGGGCTGGGACTGGCGTTATTATTTCGAGAAAGCCAAGAAAGCGAAATATAACTTGGACGAGAACGAGATGCGTCCTTATTTTGAGTTGGGACATGTACGTGAGGGCATCTTCTATGTAGCCAATAAATTATACGGTATCACGTTTACCGAGATCAAGGACATCCCGAAACCGGACCCCGACGCTCTCGCTTTCGAGTGCAAGGATAAAGATGGTACGCATCTGGGCGTGCTGTATATGGATTTCTTTACCCGCCCGGGCAAAGGAGGTGGCGCATGGTGCGGCGGTTACCGCTCACAAACGTATAAAGATGGGAAACGGGTAGCCCCGGTGGTTACTACCGTGTTAATTTCAGTAAACCGGCGGAGGGACAACCGGCGCTTTTGACGGCCGACGAGACCGAGACCGTATTCCATGAGTTCGGTCATGCCCTACATAGTTTATTCTGCGACGTTCATTATTATGGCGTGTCCGATGTGCCTCGTGACTTTGTGGAGCTACCTTCGCAAGTCGATGAGCATTGGGCCGTTGAGCCGGAGGTATTGAAAGTGTACGCTAAACATTACCAGACCGGCGAGGTAATACCGCAAGCCCTTGTAGACAAGATGATCAAGAGTGGCAAGTATGGACAAGGCTTCGCTACGACGGAGTATCTGGCCGCCTCTTATCTGGATATGGATTATCATGTATTGAAAGAGATCCCTGCCGATTTGGATATTGAGAAATTTGAGGCGAAGGTCTTGGGCGATCGTGGTCTGATCCGTCAGATTCCGTCTCGCTATCGCTCCACTTATTTCGGACATACGATGGAAGGTGGATATACAGCCGGTTATTATAGTTATATCTGGGCGGAAGTGTTGGATTGCGACGCTTTCCAAGCTTATAAGGAGACGGGTAATATCTTCAACCCGGAGGTTGCCTCTAAATTCCGTAAATACGTACTGACCCCGGGCGGCATCGACGACGCTATGGACATGTACGTGAATTTCCGTGGCAAACAACCTAGCATCGATCCGCTGTTGGAGAACAGAGGGCTAAAATGAGCAGAACAATTTATAACTCATAAATCAAAAAATCAGTAAAGATGAAACAATTAATTATGGCAGCAGGATTAGCCGTTATGCTTACTGCCTGCGGTACTTCCGAAAAGAAGACCGTGGAGGGTGAGAACCCGTTCTTTGCGGAATATACCACCCCGTTTGGAGTTCCACCTTTTGATCAAATCAAGTTCGAGCACTACAAACCGGCCCTATTGCAAGGCATGGAAGAGGGACGTAAGGAGATCGAGGCGATCGTGAATAACCCGGAGGAGCCGACGTTCGAGAATACGATTGTCGCTTTGGATGAGCAGGGTGCGTTGCTTCGGAAGGTCCAGATCGTTTTCGGTGGACAGAATAGCGTGAATACGAATGATGAGATGCAGGCGTTAAGCCGTGAGATGTCGCCGCTATTGTCAAAATATAGTGATGATATCAACTTGAATCCGAAATTATTCGCTCGTGTGAAGGCGGTATACGATAAGAAGGATGAGTTGGGTCTCGATAAGGAGCAAATGAAGTTATTGGAGGAGACTTATAAGGACTTCGTTCGGGGTGGCGCTAATCTTTCCGCTGAGGATCAGGCTAAATTGCGTGAGTTGAATAGCAAGATCTCCATGCTACAGCTTACTTTCGGACAGAATATGCTGAAAGAGACGAATGCTTTTAAATTGGTGATCGACAAGCAGGAGGATCTTTCCGGTCTGCCCGAGACCTTGATCGCTAACGCCGCTCAAGCGGCCAAGGATGCCGGGATGGAAGGCAAATGGGTATTTACCTTGCAGAACCCGAGCGTGATGCCGTTCTTGCAATATTCCGATAAACGTGAGTTGCGTGAGAAGATGTTCAACGCTTATATCAACCGTGGTAATAATAATAATGAGAACGATAACAAGGAAGTGGTTCGTGATTTGGTTGCCGCTCGTTTGGCGAAAGCGAAGTTGATGGGCTATGATGATTACGCTTCTTTCGTGTTGGAGGATCGTATGGCGAAAAGCTCGGATAAGGTCTATCAATTGCTAGACGAGGTTTGGAAGCCTGCTTTGGCGAAAGCGAAAGAGGAATTGGCCGATATCAACGCCGAGATCAAGAAAGAAGGCGGCAATTTCGAGGCCGAGGGCTGGGATTGGCGTTATTATTTCGAGAAGGCCAAGAAGGCTAAATTCAATTTGGATGAGAATGAGGTTCGTCCTTACTTGAAGTTGGATAATGTTCGTGAGGGTGCTTTCTATGTAGCTAATAAGTTATATGGTATCACGTTCACCCCGATCCGTAATATTCCGTTGCCTTATCCGGAAGCGCAGGCTTTTGAGTGCAAAGATAAGGATGGCTCTCATTTGGGCGTTATTTATTTCGATTTCTTCCCTCGTGCTAGCAAGCGTGGTGGTGCGTGGTGTGGTTCTTATCGTCCGCAGGCTTATAAGGATGGCAAGCGTGTGGCTCCGGTCGTAACGATCGTTTGTAACTTTAGCCAGCCCGCTCCGGGACAACCTGCGTTGTTGAGCGCTGATGAGGCGAATACATTGTTCCATGAGTTCGGTCATGGTTTGCACGGCTTGTTCCGTGACGTGCATTACTCCGGTGTTTCCGGTGTTCCTCGTGATTTCGTGGAGTTGCCTTCACAGGTTATGGAGCATTGGGTATTCGAGCCGGAAGTATTGAAGGTGTACGCTAAGCATTATCAGACCGGCGAGGTGATCCCGGCCGAGTTGATCGAGAAGTTGGATAAGAGCGGTAAGTACGGACAAGGTTTCGCTACGACGGAGTATCTGGCGGCTTCTTATCTGGATATGGATTTCCATGCGGTCAGTGGTGACGCGGCGGATAAGAAAGTGATCAAGTTCGTTGACCAGACGAATAATGTTCCGGCCAACTTGAATGTGATGGATTTCGAGCAACAGACGTTAGGCCGTCGTGGTTTGCTGAAACAAATCCCTTCCCGTTACCGTACGACTTACTTCAACCATACGATGGGTGGCGGCTACACTGCCGGTTATTATAGCTACATCTGGGCCGAGGTATTGGATTGCGACGCTTTCGAGGCATTCAAGGAAACCGGCGATATCTTCAATCAAGAATGTGCCGATAAATTCCGTAAATATGTCCTGACCCCGGGTGGTATCGACGACGCTATGGATATGTACAAGAATTTCCGTGGCAAGGAACCGGGTACGGATCCGTTGCTGAAGAATAGAGGACTGAAATAATCTAGAAATGGAGATTTTATAAAGGCGGACCGGTTGGTTCGCCTTTTTTTGTATATGCTCAACCTCCCGGATCTGTATTACATTTGCTAAGTTTTATCACGAAAAAATAGCGATAGTATGGAGAAAAAGGATTTAGTAGAAGGGATGAGGTTGTATATCTATAAATTGCGTGTGGATGGGCGTTATTCCACGGCGAAGAGCTATCAGGATGCATTGAACTCATTCATGCGGTTTTGTGGGTTGGAGGTAATTCCCTATATTTATGTCAATAAGGAGAACCTTCGGCGTTATCAGGCCTTTTTGTTGAATAAAGGATGTACATGGAACACGGTGTCGACCTATATGCGTCGGATCCGTTGTGTGTACAACATGGCGGTGGAGGAAGGGTTGGCCCCTATATCCCTTATTTATTTAAGGGAGTTTTTCACGGGTATAGAGAGCAAACGCAAAAAGGCGTTACCACAGGATTTATTACGTTCTCTGATGACGGCCTCATTAGATGATCCGGAACTGAGAAAAACACGGCAGGCATTGTGCCTGATGTTCCAGTTTTGCGGTATGGCATTCGTGGATTTCGCTCATCTGAAAAAGGAGAATGTCCGGGGTGGGGTTTTGGAATATAAACGCCAGAAAACGGGTACTCCGATGCTTATAGAGGTACAATCTACCGCATGGGAGTCGCTGAGGGAACTGTCAAGTGATGTAGGTAAGGACTCACCCTATTTGTTTCCTTTCTTGAAAGGGATAAAAGTGGGAAAAGAAGCCTACAAGGAGTACACTTCCGCTTTGGCCCATTTTAACCGGAATTTGAAGAGGTTGGCGAGAGCCTGCGGTGTGTCTATCCCGATCACCTCATATTCGATCCGTCATTCTTTTGCGATGATTTTGAAGGAACAGGATGTCCCGATTGAGATGATCAGCGAACTATTGGGCCATAAATCGATCAAGACTACGCAAATCTATTTGAAAAGTTTCTCGTTGGAAAAGATGTCTGCGGTGAATAAAATTTGTTTTGAGAGTGTGTACAATCATGTACCGAAAGTAGGGTAAAGGGAGTAGGCTACTTGGGGAGTAGCGTATTCTTTCACGGCGCAAATGTAGTAAAAAATAACTAAAAACAAGCAAACAAATGCGCTTGTTTACTCATTGTAGGCGTTTGATCCTCTCTATTTTTTGATTTTCCTGTTTTATCCTAGACGTA